>SDBT01011291.1_pt1 | contig 14383 bp, 11 predicted proteins | sample 2277101 | NCBI WGS metagenome assembly SDBT01 (sample SAMN10404973, study PRJNA504765) | marine sediment metagenome | isolation source: marine sediment core GS10_PC15, 103 cmbsf | place: Arctic Ocean: Southern Knipovich Ridge | collected 2010
GTAGAAGTCTTCGATCTACGATTTGATTCACCTTCTCAAGTGATGAATGCCATTTCAAATAATGAGCCCGAGTACATAGGTGTTTCTGTAATGACCGGACCACAGATTTTTTATGCTCTGAAGATATGTAAATCTATCAAAAAAGAATTTGACAACATTAAAATTGTGTGGGGAGGTATTAACTCAACTATTCTCCCAAATCAGACTCTTCAAAATAAGCTAATAGATTTTGTTATTCGAGGAGAGGGTGAGAAATCTTACTATGAGTTAGTAAATGGTAAAGATAAAAGTCAAATAAGAGGTCTTTCTTACAAAAAAGGGAGGAAAATTATACATAATCCTGATTCTGATTTATTAAAAACGTCTGAAATAAATGAATTAAGTATTCCTTGGAACTTAATAAATCCAAAGCGTTATATAAAAAATAAGAGTTTCAATATGATAACCAGCCGCGGTTGTCCTTTTAAATGCGCTTTTTGTTATAATACTCTATTAAACAATACATGGAGAGGATGGACCTCCGAGAAGTGTATTGAAGAAATCGATAAAATCTTGGATTATGGTGCTAAAAGAATTAATTTCTATGATGATAATTTTTTTGTGGATTCAAAACGAATAAAAACACTTTTCAAATATTTTAAAGAGCAAGACATTATATGGAAAGCAGAGTTACGCGTTGATCGCGTGGATTATTCTATAGCTAAAGAAGCAAAGGAACATGGATGTAGTCAAATGTATTTCGGGGCAGAATCAGGTTCCCAAAGTGTTTTAAACATATTGAATAAAAACATTACCATAAAAGATATAATTAAAAGTGCTAAAGTGACTAAAGAATTAGACATTATTGCCGATTATAGTTGGATGATTGGAATACCTGGTGAAACTAAAAGGGATATAAAAAAAACTTTAACTTTAATAAAAAGAGTGAAAGAGATCAATACTGAATGTGAATTTTCGGTAAAAATAATCTATCCTTATCCCAAAACCCTAATTCATGATCAAGCTATAAAAATGGGTTTCAAACCTCCAACTAATCTCCTTAGTTGGGCGGAAGTTCGTAGAGATCGTGCACCAAACTATTTAAAACATAAAAATCAACTCGAAATGATTTCAATTACAAGTGCAATCGTGGGGCGTAAAGTTTTTGAACAAAATGACATTCCAATTTTTAAATTGATTAGATTCCCAGCAAAATTTAGATGGAAAAATGAAGTTTTTAGCGCAGGATTTGAAAATTTACTCTTTAAAATTTTTAGAAAAATAATTGAAAAAGTAATTAGTAGAAAGGATTCTGTTGGATACGACCCATTTTCACGTAAAATAATATCAATACAGGAAGATAAGATTAATGTTTTAGAAAAATAATTTGTAAAATTATTTTAAGATGTTTAATTTACGAAATCTTTATATAATTTTAAATTAAATAATATTCAACTTTATCCAAAAAACAAAGGTGGAACAAAATGTTATTTCAAGTACAAATTGAAGTAGTTGCATTATATATTTTTATTATCTTTTTAGTATTATTTCTTATAATATTTCTTATAATATTTTTTTCAGGACTAAAAATAGTCACCGAATACAATCGTTTAATTATATTTCGATTTGGAAGGTATAAAAGAACAGCAGGTCCAGGATTTGTATTCACATGGCCATTTGATAAGTCATTATCAGTTGATTTAAGAATAAAAACAGCAGATATTGCGAAACAAGATGTAATTACAAAAGATAATATTCCAATAACTATTGATACAAGTGTATTTTATAAAATTGTAAATCCGGAATATACCACAACTAAAATTGTAAACGTACAACGAGCAATTTTTAATTATGTTCAAGGAGCTTTAAGAGATGTCATTGGAATGATGGAATTAGATGAGATATTGACTCTACGAGAAAGAATTGCAAACGAAATACGCAATGTGGTTGATGAAGAAACACGTGAGTGGGGAATACAGATAACTCAAATTAAAACTCAACAGATTGAGCTTCCAGAAAATATGAAACGAGCTATGGCCGTTCAAGCAGAAAAAGAACGTGAAAAAAGAGCTTCTATAATCGCTTCGGAGGGTGAATTAGAAGCTGCTGTAAATATTGCTAAAGCAGCAGAATTATTATCAAATACTCCGGCGGCAATTCAATTAAGAACATTACAGACAATTCAAGATATTGCTCACGAACCATCTCAAAAAATTATAATTTTTATGCCCAGTGCTATTGGAAAAATTTTGAAAAATCTATGACTGAATAACTCTTATTAATTTTAAATTTTTATTTTTTATTTTTTATTTTTAAAACATCTGTGTAATAAATAAATATTCTATCTGTCATTGCGATTTTAATGAAAAAAACAGACAATAATTTAATCTTAGGATATATAGAAAAAACTCAAGCAGCTATTCGTTATGAAATCTTTTCTGATATTTCAAGAAAAGAAGGATATTTATTAATTTCTAAATTTCTCGCAGAGATAGCAAATAAAGAAAAAGAAGAGGCAAAATGGAATTACAATATACTTCAGAAAATAAAAACAAAAAAACAACAAATTGAAAAAATAAGATTAGAAGTTGAGATACTTACATTCTCTGGAATAACAATAGAGAATTTGGAAAATTCCATAAATCAAAAGGAACATAACTGGAAAAGCAAATATCCTAATTTCGCAGATATTGCTAAAAATGAAGGTTTTTCTGATATAGCGATAAAATATAGAGAAATAGTAAATTCTGAAAAACAACAGTTTTATCATCTCAAGATGCTTCTGAGTGTAATAAAAAATAAATCTTTAACTAAAACTAATGAAATAATTGTATGGAAATGCATTCATTGTGGTTTTGAAATCGCTATGGAAGCATTGCCGAATGATTGGGTATGTCCTTCATGTGGTCATTTAAAACCATATTTCGTAAGTACGTTGTACAAATTTGATGATAAAGATAAATTAGTCGTGGAAAAAGAGTTAACTACTTGGGTTTGTATGGAATGTGGATATGAAATTGAAATAGGAGAACTCCCTGATGATTGGAAATGTCCCAAATGTAAGCGTCTTCAGCCATATTTCAAACGAAAACCAAAAGTTTATGTAGTTGATACAACCTCAATTGACACAAGAGAAATGGCAATATGGCTATGTTCTGAATGTGGTTATGAATCCAAAATAAGCCTTCCTAAGAATTGGAAATGTCCTGGCTGTGGTTACTAATGATTCTTCCAAAATATTTATAAAAAAAAAAAATAAGTTTGAAAAAAATATTGATTTTCAAAGTAGGGACATATTACATTCTAGAATCGCTTGTAGGAGGATCTATATCTACCTTATTTTTGTTGTGAATTTCTGACATAATTTGATTAAAATTTGGTTGTCTTTGTCTAAAGTGATCTTTTTGCTCACCCTTATTTTGTCTTATTGTGAGTTTCCACTTTTTTATTTTTGGAATGCCCTTTTTATCTATTAATAAAGAACCTTTTTTTCGTATTTTGAGTTCTACTAGTATTTGACCATATTTTTTAGGGATAATATTAGCTACATCGTGCCATCTTACCCATTTACTTTTTCCAGAAGATGCTAACCCAGATCTCATTCCCATTTTTATTCTCCATGAAAATCCATTGTCGCTAACAATTAAGAAGCCATTTTCATTATCAAGGACGCATTTTGAGGTAATGATTGGATCACCTATTGGATCAGTAGATAATATTTTTTCATACATATTAATTCTATCAGGAGAAACTTCCCAACCTTCTAACAAATTCTTTCTAACTTCTGCTCTCTGATTAGTAGTTTGCGATTGTGGTGGAGCCCTAGAACTAGTTATTATTTCATTTCCTTCACTTAATTGAGTTCCACAGTAAGTACAAAATTTTTGATTATTTTCAAGATCCTTGTCACAATTCGGACATCCATTTTTTAGCCTTCCCACCTATAAGTTATTAAAATTACATTTGGATTTAATGATTATTATTATTTTTTATTTTATTTTAATATAACCAAATAAAGATGTAAGGAAAAAGAAGTTATTAATATCTTTTTATCATATTAAATTACAACAATTTGAAAATAAATCGCTATTTTAAAAGTGAAATTGGAAAGAGAAAAATAAAAATGGAAGGAAGATAACTTGAGAATTGCTCTAATCAATCCTAGCCCAGTAATAGGAGAAAAGGAACAATATTACGGTCAAAAATGGCCTCCCTTAGGAATTCTATTATTAGGAACAATCTTAAAAAAGCAGGGTCATCAAGTTAGATTATTAGATCAAGCATCAAACGGATTTACTTTTGATGAAGTATTAATATGGATAAAAAAATTAAATCCAGAAATAATAGGAATTTCAGCCATGACTGTAGGATTTTTATCTTCAATTAAAATATCAGAAATGGCTAAAGAATGGAATCCAAACTTAATAACTGTTTTAGGACATTATCATCCAACAATTTGTACTGATAAAATTTTAAAAAAGTATGACCATTTAGTGGATTATTGTGTTCGAGGAGAAAATGAATATATTTTTTCTAATATAATCAACTATATTGAAAAGCATCCGGATCGTGAACCTACAGATATATTAGGTATTAGTTATCGATTTAATGGGAAAATTAAACACAATCACGATTGTCCTATAACTAAAAATTTGGACGAATTACCTTTTATTGATCGTTCGCTTCTTAAATTCCCATATCGCCAAAATTTAGCTGGTATAGAATTAATGGATTCAAAATTAGCAACGACTTTTTTCACACGTGGTTGTCCTTATGGTTGTTCTTATTGCGCCGTGTCTAGATTTTCGAATAGACAATATCGAACCAAATCTCCTAAACGCTTAGTCGATGAATTTTCATATTTAGCTTCACAAGGATATTCTGAAATCGCATTCGTTGATGACAATTTTTCACTTAATCTTAAGAACGTGTTAGAATTTTGTAAATTATTAAGGAAAGAAAATCTTGATCTTAATTGGCATGCTGAGATGCGAGTTGATAGAGTTTCACGTGAACTTTTTGAGCAAATGGCATTGGCGGGTTGTAAATCGATAAGTTTTGGTATCGAGAGTGCTAATCAAAGAATTTTAAATTATTATAACAAAAAGATAACGCCTGACCAATCTCTTAAAGCTATTAAAATGGCAAAAAAAGCCAAAATAGATTTTACTATTGGTTTGTTTATGATAGGTGCTCCATATGAAACCCTATCCGAGTGTAAAAACACTGTACGATTTGCATTGAATTCAGGCTTGGATTTTTTCTTCTTAAATATAGTTGAAGTCTGGCCGGGAATCCCAATGTGGGATGATCTTGTATCAAGGGGTCTTATTAACGCTGATAAAAGCTGGGAAACTACAACAAGAGTAATGGATTTAACTCATACGGAAGCACAGAGGAGATTTATGTTAGATTTGGTTAGACAAGCATATAGGGAACATATATCATTTAAAAGTATAAAGCTTCTTCCTAGTATGCTCTTAAGCTCATATAAGCGAAAAATTGGTTTGAATTTTTTAAAACATTTTGGTGATGGAATGAGAACAATTATGAGGTTAAGACATCTAAAATTATCAGGTTTTGGGAAATTTTCCACTGAAGATACATAATTATTGGGTGAGATTATCCCCAAAATGGTTTCCAGCGATTCCATATGTCCCATCGATCGATATTTTTTACATTATGCATGATCCCTTTTAGTCTATACCTACTACTTAAAGTTTTTAAAATTTGCCGGGATATGTATCTCGGTCGCATCATGAATCTTCTGTGAGTATCTCTTATTCGCTCCATAATTTCACTTAAAGGGATGCTAAGAACAGCAGTACCTACCTCCCAACATTTATCTGGATTAATCTTTTTTTCTTTTACCATTTGATCCCAAATCCAATTCCCAGGAATTATGCCTAAAATGTGAAATTGTGGAAAATCAATATCCAATTTAAGTGAAAGATTAAGAGTTTTAATTATTTCTTCACGAGTTTCAATTGGTGCACCCACAATAAAATTGGCTAAAATGAGGTCAATCCCAACTTTTTTGGAATTTTTTATCGCATCATTAACTTGATTTAAATTAATCTTTTTATTGTACCAGTCTAGAATTCTTTGGGAGCCACTTTCTACACCAAAACTCAGAATCTTGCAACCCATCAATTTCATTGCCGTTAATAATTCTCTTGAACTCTGAGTTACACGCCCTTCAGCCATCCAATCCATATCTATCTTTTCTTTTCTTACTAAATAGGACAGTTTCATAAGTCTCTTTTTACTTATTGTAAAGTTATCATCAATCCAAAGTAAATTTTGATAACCTTGACTTTCAAGAAGGGATAATTCTTCTACTATATTTTCTGGAGTTCTCGGACGCCATTTACTCCAAAACATAGAACTCGAGCAAAATGAACATTTAAATGCGCATCCTCTTGAAGAAGCGATAGTTGTGAATTTTCCTAGAGCTATGTCAAGTCCTTCTACTTCACTTTTATATTCTACATCTCCCAATAATTTCCGATCAGGAAAAGGTAATTCGTCTATATTTTCAATAAGTGGCCTATCATTGTTTCTAATTATTCTACCGTTATCACGATATGTTACACCCCGAATATCTTCAAATCCTTGACCATTTTCAAAAAGGCCTTTTTCAAATTTTTCAGCAATTTCTAACATAGTATTCTCGCCCTCACCTCGAATACAAGCGTCAATAAAAGGATATTTTTTTAAAATTCTGGTATCATTAAAAGTAGCATGGTAATTTCCAAATAAAATTTTAACATTTGGATTTATATCTTCTTTTACTTTTTTCGCAATAGTTGCAGATGTAATTCCAGTTCCTGCTGTTGTAATGGTTGAAAATCCTAATATATCTGGATCCTCATGTTTAATCCACTCTAAAGTCCTTTGATTTGAATATCCTTTAGCAAATTGATCAAGTATAGACACATCATAATTATTTTTACTTAAAATAGTAGCAAGATATAAAATTCCCATGGGCAAAAACCCATAAAAATCAATTTTCTCTTTATTATATCGTTCGGCTCCTTCTACCGTGCCACAAAAAATTCCCTCTTTTGGAGGTTTGGGAAATATTAAAGATATTTTCAAAGAATCACGTTAAATTTCAATTAAAATTATATTTTAAATTTATCTCTAAAATTATTAATTTTTATAATTATGTGTTTTTATAGCATTATTACTTATTATTCTTTATATTTATGTTTAATCTTCCAACAAAGTGTGCTATTAGATGAGATTAATAAATAAAAAAATCCAAAAAGTAGCATTAGTAAATCCAAATTTTATTACCAAAAGCATTACAGATAAATTTTCCATTCCTGCTTTGGGTTTAGAATATCTCGCAGCTAATATTATAGATTTAGCTGAAGTTAAGATCATTGATGGTAAAGTAAGAAATTTAAATCTCCACGAAATCATGCAAGAAATTAATGAATTCAAGCCTGATATTGTTGGAATTTCATGTTGTTTCACAATAGGTGTCAATTTTGCTTTAGAAATTGCAAAGGAATCGAAAAAAAGAGGTTATTCAATCGTTTTAGGAGGATGGCATCCTAGTTTTGATCATTCTGAAATTATAAAGCATCCATTTATTGATGTTATTGTTCGAGGAGAAGGTGAAATTACTTTTCGGGAATTAATTAAAAATCAAGAGTTAGAAGGGATAAGTGGTATTTCATATAAAAGCAATGGGAGTATTATAGATAACCCAGACCGCCCATTAATCAAGAATTTAGATGGATTACCATATCCAGCAAGAGAATTGAGAAATAAAAAAACTTACTATCAGATTTTCCAGATGCCTATTGACGCGATTGAAACATCAAGGGGGTGCCCTTTTAAATGTACTTTCTGTAATATACATATATATTATAGGGGCACATATAGAACAAAAAGCCCAGAACGAGTTATCCAAGAGATAAAAATTTGCTTAGGTAATAAAAAACGCAAAAATATCATGATTGTAGATGATAATTTCACAGCAAATATTAATAGAGTCGAGAAGATTTGTGATCTGATAATTAAGGAAGAAATAAAAGTAGACTTAACTTGTCAAAGTCGCATTGATGTCATAAAAAAGAATCCAGATGTTATTAAAAAAATGGCTAAGGCAGGATTTTGGTGTTTTTTCCTTGGTATTGAATCATTTAGTCAAAAATCTCTAGATGGTATTGATAAGAAAATTCAGTTTAAAGATATTCTTGAAGCAGTTAAAATTCTTCATGAGAATAACATTGTAATAATTGGAAGTATGTTAGTTGGTTCAAACCTCGATGAGGAGGAGGAAGACATAAATCTAACAATAAAATTTGTTAAAAAGTTAGGAATAGATTTTCCATTATATTCCGTAATGACTCCCCTACCGGGCACAAAATTCAGAGATATTGTAATTGAAAAAGATTTCTTATTATCATGGAATTGGAGTCAATATAATTTCACAACCGCAGTTAATAGATTAAATAATTTATCAAAGGAAAAACTAGAACAGCTTCTATCTAAAGCATATTATTATGGTTATTTTAAAAGAGGTTGGAAAGATACTTTTATGAGACTATATAGGAAAAAAGGAATTAATATATTCTTATATTCAAAAAAAATTAAAGCTATTAAGGATCTTATGGGTTTTTTTGGTAGTATTAGAAAAATGAAAAATGAGATAGATTCAGTATCTCCTACTATAAAATTTAATTGAAATTCCTCACACTTTTAACATAACTGTTTTAAAGTTATGAATTCCGCTTTTTTGGTCAGTGATTCTATAACAAAATTGCGTAGGATTTTCATAAATGAATTTCCTGTGTTAAACCAGCGATCTGGTCTAAATAAAATATTTTTAAAAGCATCAAATTTTGCTTGCTTGAATATTAATTTTTTCATATTAATTGCTTCCCAAGGGTGAAAATATAATATGAGTAAATCTTTTTTAAATAATTTTCGTTTTAAAAAAGGATAGGGCAATCTAAAAAAAATACTGTAGTTTGAAGGGTGAAATTCTTGTATTTGATTACCATTTATCTGATATTGATGTAATTTTGCTGGCGAATCAATCGAAGAATCATATTTAAATTTTAATTTATTTAAAACTTCAAATAAAAATTTTGGAGGACTAAGATAAGGTGCTCGAAATCCAATAATTTCCGATTTATTGCATAATTTTTCAACTAATTTCTTATTCTGGTAGATTAATTCTCGACATTCTTCAAGAGTTAATTGACTTAAACGCCCATGAGCTAAGCTGTGACACCCAACTTCATGACCTCTCTGTTCAATCAATAGTATATAATTTGGTAAATCTTCGACAACCTTTCCTGTGCAAAAAAAGGTGCCTTTTATGCTAAATTCATCCAATAAATCTAAGATTCTCATCAAACCATTCTTAATCCCAAAATAAGTGTTTAAAAAATTAGGAATATCTCTTTCAATATCAAAAGTCAATGCAATTTTCATAATTAAGGAATAACCTTCATTTAATTTCTTTTGCTAATTCATAATAAATCTCTTTTTTTGAATGATACTGGCCAATTCGCTTTAGGCTTCGACTAGTGCTTAAATGTCTTCCAGCTGTCAACACTGAAAGGAAATTAAGGGTTTTAATTTTACCTTTTTTCAATTTTCTCGTGAGATATATTATAGAATCTGAGAAAACCTTGTCTATTCCTAGCGAGTTTGGTGGTTGCTTAAATCCACCTACTCTAAGGAAAATGTGCCTTCTAACAATTATGTTACACCCAGAAAGCTCTGGATATCCCAATAATGTTTTGAAAAAATACCATAAATGCATATTAATGTTTAGAAAAAAATATCTTGTAATAGTAAAACTTAAGGAACCTAATTTAAATGAAAGATCAATACCATTGTAATATTTAAATCTTGCGCTGCAAGCAAAAAGATTTTCATCCTTTTCAAATATTTTATAAATTCTCTGTAAGAAATCTATACCTATCAATGTGTCAGCATCTAAAAATAAGAGTAAATCACCAGACGTGCTTGGTACAGCATAATTTAATTGAAATACCTTACCTTTTTGTGGTGATATATACACCTTTGCAAATCTTTTTGCAATAGAAACGGTTCTATCGGAACTTTGTCCATCAGCTACAATGATTTCATATGGAAAATTGCATATTTGCTTTTTAACAGCAATTAACGTCTCTTTTATATTAGATTCCTCGTTATATGTTGGGATAATAACCGATATTTTAGGTATATTTTTCTGATTCATTATTTTCATTTTTTTTTTTAAGTAGACTGATTACTAGGTTTTTAAGTTATTCATTTAATATTAGAAAATGCAATTATTATTAAAAGATGATTTTTTATTATGCTATAAAAGTTTAAATTCAATTATTAAAAAATTACTAAAATGAAAAAAGGATTTATAATTTCATTTGGTTTATTAATCTCAAATGTTATATTGGTTATTTTATTTGTAATACATCGAATTTTTTTTTCAATCCCGTGGATAAGTGTAATATATAATTACATAGTATTTTGGTTGTCAATAATTTTCTATAAATATAGTACATTTGTATATGGTGGAGTTATAATTGCTTATGCGGTTTTGCTTTTATTATATGTTTTAGGATATAATTTAGCAAAAACTAGGCAATTAGCTGGTTCAAAAATATATATTTTTAGTTTACTAGGTTTTGTAATGGTTACTTTTATTGTTATTTTTTATGCCTATTTTGGTATCTTACTTAACAGAGATTTAACTCTTAATACAAGGTTGATGTTATGTTTGCTCTTTTTGCCAATAATATTCACCTTAAGTCTAGTCCTTGTTGTGATAAATACCGATTTATTAGTTTTTTATAAGGATTTGAAAAAAGCTAGAAAAGTTTGGAAACATAATAGACCTGAATTTAATATTGAAGTTAAGGGTAAGATAACATATATTAATATTGAAACTAAAGAATTTCTTTTCACACCAGTTCCGATGTTAATTATCGCAAAATATCTTCAGAGTCAAGGATATTCAATTTCATGGTTTATAAGAGGAGCCTTTAATCATTTATTCTCCTTAATTGTTACATATTTAGCTGGCTGGCCGCGAGCTAGAAATAAGTTATTTCGATTTATAGGAATGAAGATAGGGAAAAATTGCCATATCTCTCAAAAAGCAATACCAGATCCCTTTTTACCTGAACTAATTGAATTTGAAGAAGGTAGTGGCTGTGGGATTGGTGTAAAATTATTAACTCATAATGCGATGAATATAAAACATGGAAGCTTTAGTTTTGGACCGATAAAAGTTTGTGAAAATGCGAGGATAGGGGCATATTCAATTATATTACCTGGAGTTACGATTGGTAGAGGTTCGATTATAGGAGCAAGTTCTGTTGTAACTAAAGACATTCCACCATATTCTATAGCAATTGGATCTCCTGCAAAAGTAATAAGGCAACTAACAGAAACTCAAAAAGAAGAAGTAAATAAAAAGTATTCATAGAGTTTAAATTTTATACCCATTGAATAACAGATGAGCAGCCAAGGCCATCTTTATCTTCAAGTCGACCTAATACTTTAAATGTGTCTCCTTCAAAACCACATTCAGAACACTTGTGTTTAGATACCAGTTCTACATAATCATCGACAGTCACCGCATGCCTTACAGACGCGGTACTTCCGAATGGTGTTAAAACTTCTAAAAATCCTCTATCTCCTTCTTTTTTCAAAGGCTCTCGATTCAAGATCTCTCTGATTATTATTCTAGAGTAGTGAGGACAATGAAACACAAAATCTTCATGTTTATCAGACCAATGGCTTCCAAAAAGGATAGGATTTTCTGTAAAACCATACAAATCAATTACTCTCTTGCCTGTAGTTCCAAATAATTCGGATATTTGTGAGATGAATTCTACTTTATCAATTGGGTCTATTTTCATCTGACCTTTGTGGCCATCCCAACCCCCACCTCCTAATACCACATCAACTTTGTCTCCTAAATTGAATGATTTATTCTCTAATTTCATGAGATTCATGGTACTTTTTAGTAATGCATTACTCCCTCCAATTCCTAAATTAAATCTTTCATTTTCTGGTTTTTTTAGATTTTTTTCAATGGACTCTATGAATTCAGTATGCTTAATGAAAAAACCACCGATAATTTTGTGGGCTTTGATAATTGCCTTTAGTGATTTACTTATTGAAAAAGTAAATAGATATTTTACTTTTAACTTGAGCATCTCTTCTGATACTGAGTAAAAATTAGAACTGTAAGCCTTTATCGGTCTTAATTTTGTATATCTATAACAAAATCGAGTCAGCATTGTTGTATCTGGGGAGAAAAGAAATACTTTCGTATTGTCCCAATCTCTTGGAATAAAGTCTAAAAAACTTTTTCTTGACATCTCATATAAAAAGTTCATATCATTTTCGTTTACTCCAACAAGAGATGGGTCTCCAGATGTTGTTGAAGAACAGTTCCAATGTTGTAGTTTTTCTTCTGGAATTTTTAATAATTTCCGGAAATTGTTCGCACTTTGTTTATAATAAGTAGTTGGAATATATGGTATTAACTCCAAATCATTAATACTGTTAAGGTCATCAACTTTGAAACCAGATTCTTTTACTATATCACTGTAAAATTTATTATTTTCAATACTTTCAGTAATCACCTCCTTCATTAAATCTATAAACTCAATATCTTTGTAATCCTTTTGAAGTGTTGTTTGAATTATTGATCTATTTTTAGATTTAGACAGCTAGAGTCCCTCTTTACTTAAAATATTCTCTTTTTTATATTATGATTAATTCTAATATTAAATAGTTTTAATAATAAATATTGCGGTTGAAAATTATTAGAATTGGAATACGTTAAAAAAAAAAAACAAAAAAAAAACAAACTAACTTTTCACTTAAGTAATTTTTATCTTTCCCTTTTCAATATTTTTCTTACCGGATCTCCAGATAGTCATCGCTTCTATAGGATACTTCAATTCCTTTTTCCACAGCAAAAAGTTAAAAAATCCGATAAAAAAGATCGCTAAAATCAGGCTAACAATGATCAATAAAAGACTAAGACTAGAAATGAGGATATTTATATAGAAATAAAGAAAAATAAATGCAAGAACTCCATTTACTATTAATATGCTATGAATAAAGTCTGTTATTTTGTTAGATTTAATTATACGGGATTTATAAATGCCTTCGATCCCAAACTGAAGGTTTAAGAAAATAGTAAAGAAAGTGATTGTCATTAGAGTTTCCGAAAATTGAAATAACGGAAAATTTTGAGCAAAATAGATGAGATATCTTTTTTTAAATAGAAAAATATGATAGAAAAATAAGTTTATAATAGCAAAATCAATCGCGATTGGACAAACTGGTGCTGTTCGTATTGGATTTGAATCAAGGACATGTAGTATGAAAATAAAACTATACATTGAAAAACACGCTACAACAAGATTTAGGAGCATAAGTGATATGAAAAGTATTGAAAAAATTACAGAAGGGAATGCCATTATGACCGAAATTTCAAATAACCATATAATTTGAATAAAAATAGCTATAAATGTTAAAATAGTAAAAAATTGCAGTTGGAAACCATAAACTATCCAATTTTTGGTTTTAGCTTTCATTTTAAAGGCTTTAATTTAAATCAGTTTTGTGTTTTTTGTAATAATACTGATCTATTACAATTTAAAGCGTTAGAACTTATTAATTTTCCAATTATATTTAGAATTTTCGAAGATATTTAACATTTAATATCCAAAACGAGATGCTGTTTCTTTCGTAACCTCAGATATATAAGCAAGATCTTGTTTAGAAAAATCCGGAGTGTAATAAGTAGGTTTATGTAAATACTTTACATAATAACTTTTGAATTCCTCAAATTCTCTGGTCGGTAGCTCTGTATGCTCAAGTATTTTATCTATAATCTTAGCGGGAGTTTCACATAAATCATCATACTTGACAATAAGGGTTACTTCTTTAAGTTTTTTGTTTGCTTCCAAATGATTAGCCACATAATCATATATAGAATGCCAATAATATGCCCAACCTTTTACGTATGTTTTTTTATTTTTCCAGAACTCTCGAATTTTACGAATATGGTCTGAATTATCCAAATTTATACAAATTCGGCATTGCCCGAACTCATAATGTCCTAGAATTCTCAACCATTTTTTTAAAAGGGGGATCTCTTGTTCAATCTTTCTAAAATGTTTTGTTTGTTTAATAAGAGAAGCAATATGATCAACCGGATTGCGAATAATTAGTAATATTTTAGAACTAGGAAAAAGTTGAAGCAAATATTCCATTCTTGCCACATTATAATTATTTTTTGCTAAATATCGAGAACTTTTTTGATTTATCATGAGTTTCCGAATGTGGTTTGCATAAAAATATTTAAATTTGGGATTTGAAACGTTAAAATTGATTACATTTG
>SDBT01011292.1_pt1 | contig 14382 bp, 8 predicted proteins | sample 2277101 | NCBI WGS metagenome assembly SDBT01 (sample SAMN10404973, study PRJNA504765) | marine sediment metagenome | isolation source: marine sediment core GS10_PC15, 103 cmbsf | place: Arctic Ocean: Southern Knipovich Ridge | collected 2010
GCCAGCTTCCATCATGCTCAGCGATGCGCCGCACGTTGTGGCCATCGACGACGAACCGTTGGACTCCAGGATATCGCTGACGACCCGGACGGTGTAGGGAAACTCCTCGTTCTCGGGCAGGACACTTTCAATGCTTTTTTCCGCCAAGGCGCCGTGACCGATGTCACGCCGGCCCGGGCCGCGGATCGGGCGAATCTCGCCCACGCTGAACGGCGGAAAGTTGTAGTGCAGCATGAATTTCTTTTTGTACTCATCCACCAGCCCCTCGATGATCTGCTGATCCCGGGGGCTGCCCAGGGTGGTCGTGACCAGGGTCTGGGTCTCGCCTCGCGCGAACAGCGCCGAGCCGTGCGTCCTGGGCAACACGCCCACCTCGATGCTCAAGGGGCGGACCTCATCGACCTTTCGTCCATCGGGGCGAATGCCCTGAAGAATCAGTTCTCGCTGAATCTTCCCCTCGACCTTGTAAAACGCCTCCTTGACCTGGGCGGGTTCGTACTCGTTCTCCTCGGCCCCTTCGGGGCAGATCTCGGCCAAGGCTTCGTCCTGAATCGCCGAGAACACCTCGCCGCGCTCGACCTTGCCGGTGATCTGCTTGGCCTGACGGATCCGCTCACCGTACTTTTCGAGGACGATATCCTTCAATTCCGAGGAAATGGGTGTGGGCTCGTAGGTCTTATTGACCTGGACCTTCCCGGCCAGTTCCTTGATCATCCCGATGATCTCCCTGCAGGCCTCAAAGCCCTTGGCGATACCCTCGGCGACGATGTCCTCCGCGACCTCCTTGCCCCCTAACTCGAGCATATTGAGGGCTTCCTCCGGACCGACAACGACCAGATCCATGTCGCTCTTTTGGAGATCCGGATGGGTCGGGTTGATCACGAACTCCCCGTCGACGTAGCCGACCCGCGCGACGCCGATCGGGCCTTGGAAAGGCGCCGGGCTGATCGTCAGGGCGGCCGATGCGCCGATCATGGCCAAGATGTCGGGATCGTTGAGATTGTCGCTGCTAAGGACCATGCACTGAATCTGGACCTCATTCTTGAAATCGTTGGGGAACAGCGGGCGGATCGGACGGTCGATCATGCGGCAGGTAAGAATCTCCTTGGTGGAAGGCCTGCCCTCGCGCTTGAACCATCCGCCGGGCACCTTGCCGGCGGCATACTGGTTCTCTCGGTATTCCACAAAGAGCGGGAAATAATCGATATCGCGTGTCGGCGGGGCGGTTAGAACCGTGCACAGGACCACCGTATCGCCGTACCGAACCTGGACGGCGCCGTGCGCTTGCCTGGCTGTCTTTCCGGTCTCTAATATTAACGTGCGTCCCGCAATCTCTCGTTCAACTGTAACTACTGGCATTTTCTATTCTTCTTCCTTTTCCGGGCTGCCCTGTGCAACCCGCTAATCTATTTTGAACTTCTCTGTTTTTCTCTTGGAAAGCCACTGCCAAGGCCATGCCACAACTCCCATGACCGGGCGAGCTTCTTCGGCGTGGACCCCCGCGCGGTATCCGCGCTCGCCGCCGACGGCGGCAGACACCTCGCCGCGCCTTGGTTCCGGCCAGCTACTTTCGCAGCCCCAGCTTCTTGACGATGCCTTGGTATCTGCCCGGAGCGGTATTGATGAGGTATCTCAGCAGGCTGGTGCGCTTCCCAACCATCTTCAGCAAGCCCCGACGAGACGTGTGGTCCTTCTTGTGGGTCTTCAAGTGCCCAGTCAGGTGATTGATCCTTGCCGTCAACAGCGCGATCTGCACTTCCGCCGATCCCGTGTCCGTACCGTGCCGCCGGTGATCCTCGACGATCTTATTCTTTTTCTCTTCCGCTATCGTTGCCACGTCCACTTCACCTACCAACCTAGACAATTCGATGCACCTCGCCTGCCCGCTTGGACGCCAAGCGGTTACGGAAACCGGCGCCGCGCTAAGACCATACAGTTTAGGCCACACCCGTGCCGTCCGACAACTCTTTTTTTCCGCATGCCCCGCCAAATTCAGAGAAGCAGCTTTTTGACCGTCTCAACCAGCCGCTCCATGCGGAAGGGCTTATTGATGTACTCAGCCACGCCCAGGGTCTCGGCGTAGGTCCGATGCCGGATGCCCTGATTGCCCGTAATCATGATGATTCGGGGCGGGTCGGTCGGCTGCTTGCCGCGCTTAAGCTGTTCCATGACCAGGAACCCGCTACGCTTAGGGAGCATCATGTCCAGGACGACCAGGTCCGGATGGCCCTGGTCGGCCTGCCGGATGGCGTCGTTGCCGTCGGTGGCCATCAGGATCTCCAGCCCCTCGTCCGCCAGAGCCGTCTTCATGGCGCTGAGGATGTCCCGGTCATCATCGACCAGCAGCACCTTTTTGCCTGACAGTTCATCTGCCATTTGCCTTTTCCTCTATTGCCAGCCTCTTGTGCTTGCCCGTTCATGCTAACGAGCCCGGTGTGTATTGTCAACGCAACGAACACTGTGAGATCATGGCCGTCAATGCGCATCGCGCCCGTTGGGAATCTGGGCCCGACTCTTCCGTCTTTCCTCGCGCAACCGCCGCCGCCCTGCCCGATGCTCGCGGTAGGTCCTTACGGCGTAGTGAACGAGTAGATAGCTGACGCCCCCGAGCACCAAGGCCGTCAGAAAGCTGCCGACCCACAGCGGCCAGAAAACCCTCAAGGTCTCACTCCACCAGACCCGGACGGTATCGAGCCATCCACTCTCCAAGGCAATGGCATGGAGAAAATCCGGCTTGGCATCCTTGCTGCCCAGCAAGAAACGCCCCAGGGCATAGCTCGGGCCATAGATAAACGGGACCGTCAACGGGTTGGAAATCCAGACAAACGGCACGCCCACGAATTTGTTGGCCTTGAGCGAGGCCGACAGCAGCACCGTCAGGATCATCTGAAGGCCGATCGTCGGCGTCCAGGCCATGAAAACGCCTATCGCCACGCCCAGCGCGATCCGATGGGGCGTATCGTCCACGTGCAGGACGCGGTAGATAAAAAACCGCTGCACACGTCTTAAAACGTACCGTACGGGCATTATCCGCCCCCCTCTGCCAGCATGGCGTCCACGGCCAAAACCACCTCGTCCGGCGGGATGGCCTCCATGCAGGTTACGTGGCTGCATCGCCTCTTGAGGCAGCCCTGACACGGCACGCCCGCCAAGACGGTCCGTCCCAGCCGATACGGGCCGGTCCGCTCGGAGCGAGTCGGTCCCATCAGCGTCACGGAATCCACACCGACAGCCGATGCGATGAACTTCGCCGCCGAGTCGCTGCAGAGTACGCCGCGGGCAGCGGCGATCAGCCCGACCAACTGGACCAGGCCGGTCCGCCCTCCCATATCGATCACGCCGCCGGGGGCGCCCTCGACCACGGCCCGGCATCGCTGCACGTCTCCGGCCCCGCCCACGACCACCCCTGGCAACCGCCCGGCCAACTGGCTCCTACAACGGCCCCAGGGGCGAACGGGGTATTGCTTGGTGGGCCATCGGGTCGACGGCACGCAGACCAGGAACCCGCCCGGGGAAAAGCCGTGCCCTCGGCAGAACGCCCCGGCGAATTGGCGGCCCTCAGGCGGGACGGTCAGATGCATGTCCTCGGCGCGTGCATCTATGCCCAGCCGCCGGGCCAACGCGAGATTCCGCTCGACCGTATGCGTCGCTTCGACCTGGATACGATGCGTGTAGAAGACCCCCGCGCCCTCCCGGGCGTCCGCGAAACCCGCGCGAAGCCGGGCACGGGTAACAGCCGTGAAGAATCCACTTCGCCACAGCCCTTGCAGGTCCAGTGCCCAGTCGAATCTCTCGGAACCAAGGCGCCGCATAAGCGCCGCCAAGGCAGCCACGGCCCGCGCTGAGCGCCAGACCCCCCCCAACAATGGCCGATCGAAAAGGATCACCTCATCCAGGTCGTCTTCCCCTGACAACATAGGGGCAAAAGCCTTGGCAACAAACCAGGCGATTCTTGCCTTGGGGAAAGTCCGCCGCAGCCCCCTCAGAACCGGCAGCGCCGTCACCAAGTCGCCCAGAGAGCTGGGCTTGACAATCAGCACGCTGCCCGGCGGGCTGTTCGCGCCAACCGATTCCGTCATGAGGACGGCCTCCGCACGGCTTTTTGGCGTCTGCGGCGTGAATGAATCTGCCTCTGAAGTTTCTTCGCCGACCATTTCTCCAGTACGCGCCAGTAAGGCTTGAAGTTGACCCGCCCGATCCCGGGGCGGCGAAGATAACCGATCAGCATCCTCAGCCGACCCGCCCGATTCACAGCCGGGCATTTCAGCAGGGAAACGTTCAGCCTCATCAGTCCCTGGTACCTCCTGCGGGTGGTAAGCAGGAATTTCCGCCGCAGCCCGTCGAGGTCCACCAGCACGACATCCGGGGTCGAGCCGGAGGTCCAGCGGACGAGGATATTGGTCGACTTCAGGTCGCGATGAGCCAGATGGTTGTCGTGCAGGCGCTGGACCATTTTGCCCAGTTGCCACAACACCTCCCTGGCCAGTTCGTTCTGCCCGGCGCGATCCAGCGGCGCACCCTGAGGCGGACCGGTCCCCAGCCAGGTCTGAACAAAATCCCCTAACGAAGGCGATTCGATAGCTTCTGTGATCAAGATGCTGTCCAGCAGCAGTCGTCCCCGTCGGCGCTCCAGGGCCGCCAGCGGCAAGGCGGTGGCGATTCGACGGGTCAGCAAGTCGTGCCCCAGGCCAAAGGCTCGCACAGCGCGAGACTTGCGAAAACAGTCCACCAGTATCTTCCACCACCACTTCCGCCGAGATCGCTTGAGATAGACATCAAGCTCCTGGCCTGCGACGCGCAGCTTCCGCCTGACGATCAGGCTGGAGGGGGAATCCTTGACCATGGCGACATCGGGCCCGGTAAAGAGCTCATCAGGTCGACGCAGCGCTTCCACCCACGAGGCCAGGTCGAATTCCAGCTCGGCGGCCTTAGACCCGGCCATCTTCCGCTTCGAGGCCAACACCACGTGCCCCCGCCATCCGGCGGGCAGGCGAATCGGGGAAAAGTATCGATTGCTGCCGAAAACGCGGCGGTCGCGCTGTCGCAGCTGCCGTCGGGTATGACCGGCGGCCAACGACTCGATAAGCACAGCCCAGCCCTTGAGGCTGCCCTCGGCTGCACTGGCCTCCAGATAGTGCTTCAGGAATCGCAGCCGCTGCGAACGCGTCGTCCAGTCGTATCGGTCGTGAAAAAGCTGCGCGAGATTGCGCGCCCGGACGCCGCGAGACAGCCGGCGACGCCGCCTGGCGCGGTGCAGGTCCATCAAGACAGGCTGCGGCCGTCCACCGGTCCGAATCAGTATGTTGCCCGCGTGGAGGTCCTGATGAACCACCCCCGCTGCATGCATCCTCCCGATCGCCTTGGCCAAGGCCACCGTCGCCAGTCGCACTTGGCGCTGCCCGTCGCGGCCGCCGGCAAGCTGCCGCGGGTGCCACTGATCCGCGGGCTCGGCCGGCTGGACCGCCCGGGTCAACAGCCACTCGCTCTCTCGGCCACACATCGCGGCGATCGCCGAAATGGTCTCGATGCCTTGGCCGGAGAGGTATCGAGCAAAGCGCAGCTCGCGTTCGGCGTCCGAGAAACCCAGCCGACGCCCCAAACGATGACTCAAAGACCTGTTGTGAAAGTGCTTGAGATAGACCTCCTGGTCGCCCAACCAGCCGCGATAGACTGTCCGCGATGGATTCTCTTTGACCCGTTGCCAAGTCTCCAAGTCGGGGCGGCAAAGCTCGTCGAGCGCCTCTCGGACGCTACCAGCGGCCTGTTCGTCGGCCAGAATGAGCCTTGAGGATTTGTCCTCGGTTGCGCTATCAGCCATGGCGGGGAAGGTATCCACTGCAAGATTCCCACTGGACGGGCCGGGGCCCTCTGGGGGCTTTCGTAGGGTCGGCATTATATGGGCCCTCTCATAGACTCATCAAGCCGCCTGGCCTCGGCGGCGGCATCTATCTCCTCCAAGCATCGCCGCGAGCGATTGGGGTCGAAGAGAACCGAGGCGCGTTCCTTGGCCGCTGCGCCCAGGCGTCGCGCGAATTCCGGGGAGTCCAGAAGCTTCCATGCCGCCTGGGCGGCTTGGCGGTAATCGCCCGGCTGGACCAGTAAGCCCGATTCGCCGGCGCACTGAGCCAATTCCGCGTTGGCTGATGCGACGATGGGCAGCCCGGCCGCCATGGCCGAGGCGAGAGCCCAAAGGCCCGCCCCCCGCTCCTGCAAAAAAACCGCCGCGTCCGCCGACGCCAAGGCATCCTCCATCCCCAGCTCCGGCGCGAAGAGTATATCCTCACCGTGACCCGTGCCGGCGGCAAACCGCTTCACATGCGCCTCGGCAGGGCCCCCGCCCGGAAGCAAGAGGCGCACCCGTTCGAGAAACTTCCGCAGGATCGCGAACACCCAACAGGCCTGCTTGCCCCCGCCAAGCCGCTGCAGGCCCGCCGGGACAACCAGCAGCCGATCGTCTTCCCTCAGGCCCAGCCCTGCCCGCGTGCGGGCTCGTCGAGCCGGTTGGTCGGAAACTATCTCTGCCGGAGGAGGCAAGACCGCGACATGCCCCACCCCCGCGCCGGCCGCCAAAAGATGATCTCTGGCCCACCGCGTCGGGACGGTAATAACGCCCGACCGCCTTCTTAGGATCCGGCGAACGAAAGGGGAATGACCGCCCGGCCAGGCCGATGACAACGAAAGAACCATGCCGCCGCCCGCCTTGCCCACCGAAGGCGCCGCGATCCGAAACGCTGACACGGACCAGGCATGGGCCACCTTGCCAGCCAGAGGCCCCACGCGGCGATGCGGCCAAAGCCGCCAGCCGGTCCCCCGGCGAACGGGGCAGACAGAAAGATCATCGCAACCCGGCGGTGCCGGCCCCAGCGAGATGATCTCGTCCTCGGGACAGGCCAGCAACGAAAGCTGCCCGACCAGATCGGCCGACGTCTCCCGGTCAATAAGATGTACGACGCGTGTCACGGTCCGAGATGATACGCCCGGACCGTCAGCCCGACAAGCCTCGCCATGGTCCGCTTCTGAGGGCAGGCGTCGCCCTGTCTTACCGGTCCGGCTTGGCCCTTCTATAAACTCAGGGCTACGCCGCGGCTTTGGTCTTCGGGGCTGAAGCGTTACAGCCGATTCTTGCCGAATTCATAGACCACCAGATCGCCGCCGGGCGCATGCTCCCTTGCTCCGGCTGGGAAGCCCGCCCATCGTGGTGCTGGATCGTTGGTCCGTGCATCGCAAGGCGTCGTTCGGCGGCCGGCGGTTCTGGATCGAGTGGCTGCCGTCGTACGCCCCGGGGCTCAATCCGGCGTCACCCCCGTTGGAACCGGCTTGGTTTGCTTGCTACAATGAGAGACGCTCAGGGATCGAACCATGACACAAGTTGATGCAACACTCAGTACCGGCTTGCCCGGGTTGGACAACGTGTTCAAAGGGCTCATCCCCGGAGACAACATTGTCTTTGAGGTCGATTCGATCGACGATTACACCCCGTTCGTCGGGCCCTACTGCCAGTACGCGCTGCACGGCGGGCAGCCGCTGATTTACTTTCGCTTTGCCAAACATCCGCCATTTGTGACCCCTTCGGGCGGAGTTCAGATTCATACGCTGCATCCGGAGGAGGGCTTTGAGCAGTTTGTCATGCAGATCCGTCAAGTCATCAAGGATGTTGGCCGGGGTGGGTACTACCTGTTCGATTGTCTCAGCGACCTGGCGGTGGACTGGTACAGCGATCAGATGCTTGGGAATTTCTTTCTTCTGATCTGTCCGTATCTGTACGACGTCGGGGCGATAGCGTATTTCCCACTGCTGCGGAATTATCATTCCGTATATGCCATCACACCGATCTCCGAAACGGCACAGATTCTGCTGGGGGTAATTCGGTACCAGGGCCGGCTGCACGTTCATCCGATCAAAGTTCAGCAGCGCTACAGCCCGACCATGTACATGCTCCACACTTGGAAGGGAGAAGAGTTTGTTCCGATCACCCAGAGCGCGATGACGGCAGAAATCTCACGCACAGGTTTTTCCCACGGCAGGACGGAGTTTACCGCTCGCAATCTGGACGTCTGGAACCATGCTTTCCTCCAAGCCGAAGAGACCCTTTCGGCCATTCAGCGGGGCGAGACTTCCCCTGAAAGAGCCGATGAGAACTTTCAAAGGCTGCTGCGCATGGCCATCTCACGCCACGAACGCATGGGCAAGCTCGCGAGGAAGTATTTGACGCTGACCGACGTGCTGGAAATCGGTCGTCGGGTTATCGGGACCGGGCTGATCGGCGGAAAAGCCGTGGGAATGCTGCTGGCCAGGGCGATCCTGGAGGTGGTCGAGCCACGGTGGGCCGAGGTGCTCGAACCGCACGATTCGTTCTATGTCGGATCTGATGTTTTCTACACGTTTCTCGTCACAAATGGCTTGTGGTGGGTGCGCGAACAGCAGCGGGATACTCAAAGCTTGATGCGGTCCGCCGAAGCCGCCAGACAGCGTATTCTCGTGGGCGGGTTCCCTGAACATATCACGAAGCAGTTCGCTGAGATGCTCGATTACTTCGGACAGTCGCCCATCATTGTGCGATCCAGCAGCCTGCTGGAGGATAATTTCGGTAACGCGTTTGCTGGAAAGTATGAAAGCATCTTTTGCGTCAATCAGGGGCCCCCAGAGAAGCGCCTCGACGATTTTCTGGCAGCCGTGCGCACAATCTACGCCAGCACGATGAGTGAAAAGGCGCTGTCCTACCGGGTTCAAAGGAAGCTGCTCGACAGAGACGAGCAGATGGCGCTGCTTATCCAACGCGTTTCCGGGGCCATTCATGAGAACTTGTTCTACCCGCATATTGCCGGTGTTGGGCTTTCGTTCAATCCATATGTCTGGAACAAGGATATCGACCCGGCGGCCGGGGTTCTGAGGCTGGTGTTTGCTCTGGGCACGCGTGCGGTGGAACGCCACGACGATGACTACACCCGGGTGGTGGCCTTGAATGCTCCAGAAAAGAGGCTGGAATCCAATTTTGACGAAGCGTTGCGGTATTCTCAGAAAAAGGCCGACATCCTGGACCTTCAGGCCAACCAACTACTGACCCGGCCCGTCCGCGAGGTGATCACCCGCAGTTGCGATCTGCCCACCGACATGCTCACCTCACAACAAGAGATCACCTCAAGCGGAGGCCGGAACGCATCGCCTGAAGCATCAGCGGTAGTCTTAACGTTCGAGAAGCTGTTGCAGAACACACCTTTTGTCCGCGACATGCGAGAACTCTTGGCGACGCTTCAGGCGGCTTATGACTATCCGGTGGATATCGAGTTCACGATCAACTTTCTGGAAGATGGAAAGTACAAGGTCAATCTCCTCCAGTGTCGTCCCTTCCAATGCGCCAGTGATGAGGACGTTCCAGAGCTCCCGTCAGCACTTTGTGCCGATGACGTGCTTCTGGAAGCTCGCGGCGCCGTCATCGGCCAGAGTCGGGAGATTCACCTGGACAGGCTGATCTACGTTTCTCCCGAGGCATACGGTACGTTGCCGGTCCCTGAAAGGCACCGCATCGCCCGGCTTATTGGGCAGATTGTACATCTCAAGGAAGAGAACAAACCCCAAAACGTCATGCTTCTGGGACCGGGGCGTTGGGGGACCTCGTCACCCTCGCTGGGGGTTCCCGTTCGCTTCTCGGAGATCAGTTCTGTCTCCGCACTTTGTGAGATCGTCGCCATGAGGGAGGGGTTCGTCCCGGAAGTCTCTCTCGGGACGCACTTGTTCAATGAGATGGTCGAGATGGACATGCTCTATCTGGCGCTGTTTGCGCACAAGGAGGGCAATATATTGAACGAGGGCTTCTTTGCCAAAGGTCCGAATTGCCTGGGGGAGTTACTTCCCGAAGCATCAAAGTGGGCTGACGTGATCACCGTGCTCGATGTGCCTGACCTGAAGGATGCATCCTCGGTGATTCTGAACGCCAATACGCTCGAACAAAGGGTTGTTTGCTATCTCAAGCGATAGTCGCACACGGGCGAGTTTTTCCTAGATCACCGTTTTGCGAGCCAGCGATCTACAACCTGGGCGAGATCCCTTCCGCTCCTGATGGCGCGAACGACCAGCGAGGCGCCCTCAACGGCGTCACCCGCAGCGAAAACTCCCGGCTCAGAGGTCATGAAGTTCTCGTCCACCCGCAGATTACCGGTGTCATCCAGCTTCAGTTGGGTTTGGGCGATCAAGCCCTGGTGCGCAACGTGCGTGAAACCCATCGCCAATAAAACCAGGTCGACTTTCATGCTGAAGTCGCTTGAGGGTACTTCCTTCATTTGCCAATTACCCTTGCGGCGTTGGATCCATTCGACCTCGCACCCCTGCAACTCGGAGACTCGGACGCCAACGCCGGAAAACCGCTTGGTCAGCACAGACCATCGCCGCAGGCAGCCCTCTTCGTGGCTCGTGGACGTTCGCAGGATGCTTGGCCAGTCAGGCCACGGCGTCTGAGGATTGGACTTTTCGGGTGGCTTGGGAAGTATCTCGAGTTGGTGCACCTCCGCAGCGCCTTGCCGCACGGCCGTTCCGACGCAATCACTGCCAGTATCCCCTCCGCCGAGTACGACAACGATCTTATCCTTTGCGGTGATGCGATCCCGCCACGGAACGTCTTGGCCGGCGTTGATCCGGTTCTGTTGCACGAGGTATTCCATAGCGAAATGGATATTCTCCAAGCTACGGCCTGGAATCTTCAGACCGCGTGGTTCGGAGGCACCAATCGTCAGGCAGACAGCGTCGAATCGATTCCTGAGATACCGTAGCGAAATATCCGTCCCCACGGACACGTCGGCCTGGAACTCCACACCCTCGGCCTTCAACTGCTCCAGACGCCTGTCGAGGAGCCCCTTATCCAGCTTGAAATCGGGAACGCCGTACCGAAGCACTCCACCGATAGCGGGGTCTTTTTCGAACACAACTACCTCGTGCCCGGCTCGCGCGAGTTGCTGAGCGGCGGCGAGTCCTGCCGGTCCCGAACCCACCACAGCTACCCGGCAGCCGGTTTTATGATCCGCGGGTTGGGGCTTAATCCAGCCCTCCGCAAAGCCACGTTCGACAATCTCACGTTCAATCTGTCTTATGAGGACCGGTTCGTCGTTGATCTGGAGCGTGCAGGCCGCCTCGCACGGAGCCGGACAAAGTCGTCCCGTAATTTCCGGAAAATTATTCGTCGAATGAAGGTTGTCGCACGCCTCTTTCCACTGTCCCCGATAGATCAGGTCGTTGAATTCTGGGATGCGGTTGGCCAGCGGACAACCCACGCCATGACAAAATGGAATTCCACAGTCCATGCATCGCGCCGCTTGACGGTTCAACACCTCCTGATCAATAGGCAGTTCGATTTCAGCGTAGTCTTTGATGCGCTCGCTGATGCTCCGTTTCTTAGCCTTGTAGCGAGCATATTCCAGGAATCCTGTAGGCTTAGCCACCGAACACCTCCTCCGTGGCCGGCGTGGTTTCAGTTTCCCGCTGCTCACGTTGTCGCAGTCGCTGCAACGCTCGGCGATAATCAATCGGCATCACCTTCACGAACCGTCCCACCATATCCCGCCACCGCTCGAGTATCTGCTGAGCCCGTGCACTGTGGGTCCACCGCTCGTGGCGACGGATGAGGTCTTCCAGCGCAACAATATCTTCCTCACGCCACACCGGTTCAATGTCTACCATGTCCAGATTGCACAAGGTATCAAAGAGTTGCTGCTCATCGAGCACGTAGGCTACTCCCCCACTCATACCGGCAGCAAAGTTCCGACCGGTCGGACCGATCACGACTACCGTCCCGCCAGTCATATACTCGCATCCGTGATCGCCGACGCCTTCTACCACGGCCGTGGCACCGCTATTGCGAACGGCGAACCGCTCCCCGACCAGTCCATTGATGAAAACTTCCCCGCGGGTCGCCCCATACAGAAGCGTATTGCCGGCTATGACGTTTTCGTGGGCTGCGAAAGGCGCTTCCGGAGGAGTCTGGACGACGATTCGGCCGCCGGAAAGTCCCTTGCCCAAATAGTCGTTACTATCCCCGACAAGGCGAAGCGTCACGCCCGGAGCCAAAAACGCTCCAAAGCTTTGCCCCGCCGAGCCGTGGAACGTGATCTCAATCGTACCGTCGGGCAAGCCGCTTGGCCCTCGCACGGTAATAATCCGATTGCTCAGGATCGTTCCGACAGTTCGGTGACAGTTTCTAATCGGCATCTCCAGCGCAAGGGGCTGACCCTTTTCGATGTTGGTCGCCGCCTTCTGAAGAATCTGCCAGTCCATATGATCGGATAACATGTCACTCTGTTGGCGCACCTGGCGGATCGCTCTCTTGTCCGTAGCCACCGCCCCAGCGAGGACTGCCGAGAAATCCAGCCCCTTGGCCTTGTAATGCTCGATGGCCTTGCGGCATGAGAGCATCTCAGCGCGGCCCACCATGTCTTCGAACTTTCGGAATCCCAGCTCGGCCATGATTTGGCGAACTTCCTGGGCCACGAAAAGCATGAACCGCTGAAGGTGCTCCGCCTTGCCACCAAATCGCTCACGAAGGTGCGGATCCTGAGTACCGATACCCACCGGACAGGTACCCAGATGGCACTTGCGCACGAGAACACAGCCCAGCGACACCAGCGCCGCCGTGCCGAATCCGAACTGTTCAGCTCCAAGCAGTGCGCCGATTACCACGTCGCGGCCGGTCTTCAGTTGTCCGTCAACTTGTATGCGGATGCGGTCGCGAAGATTGTTCAAAACCAGGGTCTGCTGGGTCTCGGCCAAACCAAGCTCCCACGGGGCACCCGCATGTTTGATGGACGAGAGTGGACTGGCGCCGGTGCCTCCGTCATGGCCGGAGATCAGGACCTCGTCGGCGTTACCCTTGGCCACTCCGGCCGCCACCGTACCCACCCCCACTTCCGCAACGAGCTTCACCGAGACCTTCACCCCAGGATTGGAGCACTTCAGGTCGTAGATCAGTTGAGCCAGATCTTCGATGGAGTAGATGTCATGATGCGGCGGAGGCGAAATCAACGTCACACCCGGTGTGGCGTGGCGGAGGGCAGCGATGTCGTCCGTCACCTTGTGGCCGGGGAGTTGACCTCCCTCGCCGGGCTTGGCTCCCTGGGCCATCTTGATTTGGAGCATCTTGGCGTGGGCAAGGTAGTTTATCGTCACGCCAAAGCGGCCGCTGGCCACTTGCTTAATCGCACAGCTCAGTGAGTCCCCATCCGCCTGTTGGGCGTGGCGGGCCGGGTCTTCACCGCCTTCGCCTGTATTGCTCATCGCCCCGAGGCGATTCATGGCCAGGGCAATCGTTTCGTGGGCCTCTTTGGAAATCGACCCATGGGACATTGCTCCCGTACAGAAGCGTTTGACAATTTCCTCAGCCGGCTCGACCTCATCAATGTCCACAGGTTCGCCTGGAGCAAACTCAAAGAGGCCTCGCAGCGTACATAACGCTCGCGATTGATTGTTGAGCGCATGGGCATACTCGCTGTAAGCCTCCGGGTCGTCCTGGCGAACGGCGCGTTGCAGCAGGGTCACCGTCCGAGGATTCCAGAGGTGGGTTTCGCCATCACGACGGTAGTGATACTCCCCGCCGAATTCGAGGCCCAGGTCATTTCCTGGAGCTTGCTCGAATGCCTTCCGATGCCGACCCATCACATCGTGAGCGATGCCTTCCAGATCGACACCACCAACACGCGATGACGTGCCGGTAAAATATCGATCGATCACACGGCGATCAATGCCGATGGCCTCAAACAGCTGAGCCGCGTGATAGCTCCTGAGCGTCGAAATGCCCATTTTGGACATCGTTTTGAGGATGCCCTTTTTGACAGCCGCGATGAAATTGTCGATGATCTGCTCGTTCTCCAGCTCTGCGGGGATGTCTCCGCTTTCCTGAAGCGCGGTAAGCATCTCAAAGGCCAGGTACGGATTGACCGCGTTGGCCCCATAGCCACACAGCAAGCAGAAATGCATCACCTCCCGCGCCTCACCGGTTTCCACCACAAGCCCCACCTCGTTGCGCAGTCCGCGTTCGGTCAGATGGTGATGCACTGCCGCCGTGGCAAGCAGCGAAGGAATCGCTGCTCGCGTCGTCGTGATGTTGCGATCAGAGAGGATCAGTAGGGACGCCCCATCCTGGACAGCCCGCTCGGCAACCCCAAGCAAGTCTTCAAGCCCCCTGCGTAGAGACTCGCCCGGCGCATTGCCGTGGGCGTCGAAGAGGGCATCCACGCTGGCCACCTGAAACTCCGCTCGCCTGACCGATCGCAGCCTGACCACATTCTCATTCGTGAGGATGGGGTGAGGGAGCTTGAGCTGCCGGCAATGCTCAGGTGTCTCGGCCAGGAGGTTCCGCTGCTTGCCGACAAAGCTCATCAACGACATGACCAGCTCTTCGCG
>SDBT01011293.1_pt1 | contig 14381 bp, 14 predicted proteins | sample 2277101 | NCBI WGS metagenome assembly SDBT01 (sample SAMN10404973, study PRJNA504765) | marine sediment metagenome | isolation source: marine sediment core GS10_PC15, 103 cmbsf | place: Arctic Ocean: Southern Knipovich Ridge | collected 2010
TCGGACATAGGTTTTACCTGCCATGGCATATTTAAGCTCCTTTGCAAAGGAGCTTAAATATGCCCTAAAAGCGCTACCTATGTCTCTTCCATATCTGTAACCCATCTCATTGCCAACTACACTAGCAAGCCGTGGGAGTGAAACTCTACATACAATCAAATCGCGGCCCGCAGAAATGTCAGCCGCGTTTTTTTTATTGGGGACGACGGGGCGGCTAGGCTTTTACTCTACTAGCTACTCCATTATTGACAGCGAACCGAAACAAGCTGCACTTCGGATAGCCTGCCTTCAGCAATTCTCTAATACGTTTCTCTGACTCTGTAGTCGTATCTGGGCCAAGAGTCACCGATTCGAGTTCCTCAGGATGGAATTTCTCGTCATTGTAAGGGACATTTCCTGCATTATTCGCCCAATAGACGATGCGCCATTCGCGTTCGTAGGACCAATCGGCTTTCTTGGAGAAACAGACGGCCTCAAAAGTTTTTTTTCGCAAGTCAGGGGTGTCGCCATAAAGCAAAAAATCGAGCCCAGGGCCAATAATTGGCGGGAGTGCTGGGTACTCTACGGGTTTAGCTGCAAAGAGGGGCAAGTTCAGGGGCGGAATGTTTTTGAATCCAAGAACACAACCCTTAAGGTCATCGGCGTAGTGCGCCCACATTGGCTCGTTGTCAAACTCGGTCGCAAAACACAAAACCCTAGCTTTTGCGACATCGACTTTATCAATAGCCTCTCGAAGAGCTGCAGCGATCACTTCGTCTGCATCGGGCCTTGATAAAGATAATTGAGTTGTTACTTCTTTTCTACTTAACCCATTGGCTCGTAACTGACGAATCCTTGTGAGGTTCATCTTATTATTTGGTACCAACCGAGGCTCATCAATCTTGATGTCGTCGAATGCGGCTTTGATGAGGGTCGCAATCAACTCCGGGAAAGCTGCAGCCACGGTAGGCTCGAAACGAGGCATCCTTTTGAACTCCGAAGGGTCATTGAAGAGGATGGGGCTTGACCAACGACGGCAACCGGTTTCAAGAACCTTGATTGCTGTACTTGCGGTTGTGTATTTGTAGAAAATAGATGGATGAGTCATAGCAAACTATTAAGCCTTACTACTTTTTCCACCGATCCAGTTTTGGGATGCCCATCGTAAACAGCCAAGCCTTCAATCGCCCGTGGCCATCCTTTCGCAGTTGGTTCTTGCAGAAGGCTACCATCTCGGCGGCTGTACCGTCCGGCCAGGTGAACGCGCCGTCTGCGTAGCAGTAGCTGCAATAGGTCTCGCTGCGAGTGCCGTCAGCTTCGGAGCCCCCGCCTTCGGGACACTTTTCCATCGACATGCCGCAGCTCTGGCAGAATTTCTTCCGGCTCATTTTCGATCTTCCACTTATTCCTCGGCAGTTTCATTGGCGAAGGCAAGACTCACGAACGCCTTCATCGCCGATGACAGAGCCTCCAGGTCCGAATCGGTAAGGCTTGATCGGTCTGGATATACGGCCATGTCGATCATCGGCACATCTGCCGGGTTAAAATCTTCCGGTTGATCTTCAGGGGTGCTGTGGTAGCGTGCCTGCCAGGAGGGCACGGTCCTGACGACCGGCTCGGTGAGGCCTTTTTTCCCGGCCAGGCGTAGATACGCATCGCGCGATTCTCGAGCTTCGCCAGACAAGCCTTCGGTGGGCATCTGGCTGATGAGTCTATGCATGGAGTAGATCGTCCACTTCGGACTCACCATAGCTTTGGAAAAACTGTCATCGAAGGGCTCGCCTTCTGCGGGCAGATTGCTAGCCATCATCGGTAGCGACTCGAAATCTTTTACCTCGGCCAGGAGGTACAGGGCAGCCGCCCCCTTGTACCTGTATCTCTGAAGCGGCATCATTTCGTTAAAATCGGTGAGTAAGATAGTGTCTTTACGAGCCCGAAATTTGGCGCGGGCGGCGGGGAACTTTGCGGCCATCTCTGCCATCTGCTTCCGAAGGAAGGCCGCTCTCTCGGCCGGGGCGGCGCGGGCTTCGGCTAGTAATTTTCTAATCTCAAGTGACCTGAACAAGGCTCTCGAATCAAATGAATAGTCTCCTATCAAGTCAGCACGAGACCAGGTCATTCTGTCGAAAGATATTCTCCGCTTGCTTAGGTTCGCGAATGTTTCCTCGAAGGTCTTATTTAGCAGTTGGTTCTGCATGCGGGCGAAGCCACGCCGCAGGGTCGGATACTTCTTTACGTATTCTGCGTACGCCTTTCCAATCTGATCGAGTTTTGCTTTGGTTGCAGCCCTTTTCTCGTCGCGGGTTTTTTGGCCAATGAAAGAAAAAGATAAAGAGAAAATGACAGCGATGGTGACAGCCAGAAGAGTCAACTTAATGCCTCTCATAGAAACCTCGCTCTCTGTTAGGAAATCCCCGTGCGCGTGAAAAAGGCCGACCCAGGGAGTCGAACCCTGAACCTCAGCTTTACGAAAGCTGTGCTCTACCATTGAGCTAGGTCGGCACTGCTGGCGAGGCTGTAGGGTCGGCAACTTGTTTGCCGACGGAAAATCCAGCCAAGCCGGTTAGAGCGTATTACTTTTCTTTGTAGCGTTTGAGCTGCCTGCGGCTTCATCTGGCGGCGTTAGGCTGCATCGATGATGCTGTAGCATCATCTGCCTCGCCTTCCTGGCCAGCCTCGTCCTCGCCAACGCTCATTTCGCTACACGAATACGTAATGCGCTCTGGATAATCATAATCGCAGAGTGTGTTTTCGGCCAAGGTTTTTTGCCGTTACCCGTGTGTTTACCTGCGGATTCGAGCAGCCGAGAGTTGCGGTGAGCTTCCTGGCGGCCAATCTGAAGAGAGCACCCAGTTGGCGACATGGTTTGCAATAAACTCAGGCCGCGTCGAAGCGGAGTGCGGGTCGTCAAAGCCTTTGGAAACCGAACTCATCGGCACCTGGAAGAGCTTGTTATAGCCGTTATTATCAAAGCCTGTTAATCCCGCCGAAGCCCCGTGTCCGCCGTCTACGTTTCCCAGCAGGGCCGTGCCAAAACCCAGTATCGCTGCATCGGCTTTGTTGTAGAAGTTGACCAACCCGTCTTGGGTATTGCTCAGCGCCTTATTGAGGTTGTAGTTGCTTGAGATGCTGGCGGACAGGAGAACCAGTCCGTTAATATTCCTGCCTGGTGGCATTGCTTCGGCGGCAAAGACAGCAACGCCGCCTCCTCCGCTGTGGCCGATGATGTATACCGGCGCTCCTGGGTGTGAGTCCTGATACTGGGTGATCATCTGTGCAACCCGGACCCCGGCCATGCGGTTGCCAATCGAGTTTGTCTGGTTCAATATCATCCCTGCTATTGGAATAGGAATGCCCCAGGAATAGATGGGAATAGCGCACTGAACGCCGCCTTTTTCCAAGCCTCGGCGGATGGAGTGATTTAAGGGGCTTTCCCCTTCGATACCCGGGAGAATTACTATCATTCCCCGGGAGAGCCGTTCGGGAGTAATGAAGGCCTGATTGCTGCTGCATCCAGCAATAGCCCACAGAGCCGTCGCTAAAAGGATAACCAAAGCGCCAAGCCTTGCTTTGCTACTCATGTTTGCACACCTTAACTCAAAATAACCCCTTGATGCCACCCCTTATTTCGCCGGCCTTGCTTAATCCTCAAGGGTACCTAATTGTATCGGCCATATTCGCGTATTAATTGATCGGCACTGACCTGAATTGCCTGCTTTAGCAGTGTCGGGTTCCAGTGACTTGCCTCATAGATGCTTTGACGGTTATTTCCGGCCAGGATAATAGGTAAAATTTGTTGAAATATCCTGTACTCCGTGCCGAATAAGAAAGCATATAGTTCAAAGAGAACTTTTTTAGTGTTGGTGAGAGCTATGCCTGGTGAAGATGACAAATTGGACATCCCTGATGATGAGATGGCTAGTTTCGTTCCATTGGTGAATGTACCATCGGTCAAAGAGGCCCAGCGGTTGCGTGATCTATTGGAAGACCACGACATCCCCTCGTCTATCGGGTCGGATGAAGATGTGGAATCCAACGATGATTCGGAACCTGGACTGGCTGGCAGTTCTGTAAGAGGCGTGCAGATTCTGGTTCCCAAAGCACACTTTGATGAAGCACAAGAGATCATAGCCGATATCGAAGATACCGATGAATTCGAGCTCAATGAAGAGGCTGTGAATTCCGATGATGCCGATGATGAGTTCGGCTTTGAAGAAATAGTCGTCCCGGATGACGAGGATTCCATGGCCGCCCCTGCCGACCTGACGGACCAACTGGATCCTGCCGATGAAGACTATGAAGACCCCATAGAAGAAAACAACTAGTGCGTTATAATTAACCAAGCCACGGAAGGGCAAACATGACTGATGAAGCTACCGACATGGACCAAGAGGCTGGTGACTCCGAGAATCGTTCCGGCCAGAACCGCCGAAATGTAATAGACCGCCGGCTCGGCCTTGACCGAAGGCGAGGCCCCGGTCGACGTCGCGCCGAAGATCGCAGGTCAGCCGAAGAAGGCGAGATGACCGACGAGCAGTTTGAGTTTCTCATGGCCATCAATGAATACAAGAAGCTCAACAAAAAGTCGTTCCCATCATGGACGGAAGTTTTGGATGTAATTAAGGCGTTGGGATATCGCAAGGTGTCCGAACCGGGCGATGTGAATCGCTGATACTCCTTCATTCGGGCCTACACGGTGATCCCAGTAGTCATAAAAAACGTTCCTACCGGGGCTATTCCGGTAGCGATATTTTGGGCGGTTACGGGCTCACTTTGGCAAAAAGCGGTTATCATAGTCCGGTAAGGCCTCCCCGTCAGGGCTAGTCTACTTGCATTTACCTTACCCGGCCTAATATACTGCCCCACACAAGATAACACCCAAGGAGCTTTGTGCTATGAACGAATATCAGGGACAACTAATAGCCTCGTCTGATGCGAAATTCGCAATCATCGTCAGCCGGTTCAACGAGTTCGTAACCAAACGACTTCTGGACGGCGCGTTGGATGCTCTGACTCGTCACGGCGCATCCGATGATAATATCGACGTCATCTGGTCGCCCGGCAGCTACGAGATACCGGTCCTGGCCCAGCAAGTAGCGAGTTCCGGCAGATACGACGCGGTCATTTGCCTTGGAGCGGTCATCCGAGGCGGGACCGACCATTACCAGTACGTTGCCTCCGAGGTGGCCAAGGGTGTCGCACTGGCCGCTATGAACACTGGCATACCCTGTATCTTCGGGGTTCTTACCTGCGATACGCTCGAACAGGCTATCGAGCGAGCAGGGGCCAAGGCCGGCAATAAGGGCGTCGATGCGGCAAGCGCTGCAATTGAGATGGTCAACCTCCTTGCCCAACTGCCCTCTAAAAACAAGGGTGGGTGAAGACGGTGAACCAACGTCACAGGGCAAGACGTTTAGCCCTGCAGGGGCTCTGCTGTCTTGACGCTCAGGGACCGGATGCGATGGATCTGGTTATCCAGTTCGTAACCGACAGCAGGGATTCGGGGGAGACTATCGAGTTGGCAGAAAAAATGCTTGCTGCCTCATACGCCTGCCTTGGGGAGTCCGACGAGATGCTCACCAAGCACACGCGCGACTGGAATCTCCAGCGTCTGGCACTTGTAGACCGAAACATACTTCGCCTGGGCACTTGGGAGTTACTTACCAAGCAGTCGCCTTCAAAGGTCGCTATAGTCGAGGCAATTCGCCTGGCCAAGGAATTCTCCACTGCTGAAAGCCCGCGGTTCATAAATGGCGTACTGGATGCGGTAGCAAAGGATCTTTCTCATAAAAACCCCAGCCAAGATCAACCAGTCGAGGATTCTGGACCCCAGACAGATCCAAGCGATGACCCAGAAGAAAACTCAAGCGACGAGATCTTGCCGTAACCAAGTAAAACACTGTTAGAGGTATTCGCAACAGTGCTGCTGCGAGAACTGGAAGTGGCGCCAGCGATGAAAAACCATGGCTTTGTTTAAAAAAGTATTAGGAAAATTCGCAGCAGGTTTGTCTCGAATAAGGCAGATGTTCGGTTGGTTTTTAAGGAAGCTCTTTTTTAAAAAAGCGTTAGATAAATTCGCAGCAGGTCTGACTCGAACAAGGCAGGCGCTCGGTGGGTCTTTAAAAACACTCCTTGCCGGCAGGCAACTCGATGCAGACTTGCTGGATGACCTCGAAGCGACACTCATCCAGGCCGATATTGGCATAGCTTCGGCAACGCAGATTCGCGAGGATCTTGAGACAGCCTACGCCGAAAAACGGATCGAAAAGGGCGACGATGTAATCGACTTCCTCAAGGATGAACTCAAGCGATACTGGCCCGAGTCGGACCGAATGATTCACTTCGCCGAGAAAGGCCCGACGGTGATTCTCGTAGCCGGGGTAAACGGGTCCGGCAAGACCACTTCAATTGCAAAACTTGCTTACATGTTCAAACAGCAGGGCAAGAAGGTTGTACTCGCTGCGGCGGATACTTTCCGGGCAGCTGCCGTCGAGCAGCTTTCGATATGGGCTGATCGGATCGGCGTGGAGATCATCAAAGGCTCGGGCTCTGACCCGGCGGCAGTGGCTTACGATGCCTGCGATGCAGCGATTGCTCGAAAGGCAGATGTTCTGCTGGTAGACACAGCCGGTCGATTGCACACCCAAGATAACCTGATGCGCGAACTTATCAAGATTCACGGCGTGGTCACCAAAAGGATCGAAAACGCTCCGCATGAAGTGCTGCTAGTTATCGACGGCACGACAGGCCAGAACGCCATCAGCCAGGCACGGACATTCTCACAGGCTATCGACGCTACGGGCATATTCCTGGCCAAGCTCGATGGGACCGCCAAAGGCGGAGTCGTCATCGCTATTCGCAATGAACTGAACCTGCCGGTTAAATTCGTAGGACTCGGCGAAACTTACGAAGACATCGCAGCCTTCGACCCCGAAACTTTCGTCGACGCACTTTTTTCATGAGTAGTAATCTTTCCTTGGCGTGAAAACTATTGCCAGGTGGCTTTGGCTCAATAACTTTCGTTGAAGTTTTTTCATGAGTAGTAATCTTTCCCTGGCTTGGCGATTCTTTTAAAAGCCACTTTGTCCCGAAACTTTTGTCGATACTCTTTTCGCTTGAATCGTTCCCGCCACTCACTGATCGAAACATGCTACAATCTCTCCGTGAATAGAGATTTCGACATCATCGTAATTGGCGGCGGCCATGCCGGGGCAGAAGCTGCCCATGCAGCGGCCATCCTGGGTGCAAAGACCGCGCTTGTTACACTCAGCCGCGATACCATCGCTGTGATGCCCTGTAACCCTGCTGTTGGCGGCGTTGGCAAGGGCCAGATCGCACGCGAGGTAGACGCCCTCGGCGGACTGATGGGACTTGCTGCCGACGCGACGGGTATTCAGTTCCGCATGCTCAACAGTTCCAAGGGGCCGGCGGTTTGGGGGCCTCGCTGTCAGGTCGACCGCCACGCATATGCCCGCTGGATCCAGGACGCTCTTAGCCGGCAATCGGGCCTGGAGATAATCGAAGCTGAGGCTACGGATATTCTTATCAGCACCGGCCGGGTTTGTGCGGTTCGGTTGACCGACGAGAGCGAGCTCACCTGCCGTGCTGTGGTGGTTACTTCCGGAACTTTCATGGGCGGTCTGATGCACCTCGGCGAGCGGGCCTGGCCCGGCGGAAGATTCGGCCAACCAGATGCGAGCCAATTGTCCGACTCGCTCAAGAAGTTGGGCCTTAAACTTGATCGACTCAAGACCGGCACGCCACCTCGACTGGCGGCAGAGACCATCGACTACGACCGATGCATCCGCCAGGATGGCGATACCGAGCCGAAGCCATTTTCGTTCATGACCGACCGGCTGGACATCCAGCAGACCCCGTGCTGGATAACGCACACAAACGAGGCGGTCCACGACATTGCCCGGGCGAATCTGCACAGGGCTCCGATGTACTCCGGACAGATCAACTCGACCGGGCCAAGATACTGCCCATCCTTTGAGACAAAGATCGTTCGGTTTGCCGATAAGGCCAGCCATCAGATATTCCTTGAACCCGAAGGCCTCACTACCAACTGGGTTTACTGCAATGGCATTTCCACGTCACTGCCTGAAGACGTTCAGCGGCTGATGATCCGTAATATCCCGGGCCTGGCCAAAGCTGAGATTCTCCAACTGGGGTATGCGATTGAGTATGACTTTGCCGATCCGACCCAACTGAAGGCGACGCTGGAGGCTAAGTGCGCCCGCGGCCTGTACCTGGCCGGTCAGGTAAACGGCACTACCGGCTACGAAGAAGCAGCCGGCCAGGGCCTGCTTGCCGGTATCAATGCCGCCAGGTCGCTAGAGACGGCCGAGCCGCTAATACTAAGGCGGGATCAGGCCTATCTCGGCGTGATGGTGGATGACCTGGTGACCAAGGGCGTTACCGAGCCGTATCGGATGTTCACCAGCAGGGCAGAGTATCGGCTCTCACTGCGGGCCGACAATGCAGATCGCCGTCTGACGCCCATCGGCTACGATCTGGGCCTGCTTGACGGGGCTCGCTGGGCAAGGTTCACTGCCAAGGTTGATGCGATTGATCGGGCTAAGGTGCTCTTTGATCAGACGCGTCTAGCCGGCAAGACGCTCTGGGAACTCGCAAAACGTCCCGATACGGATATCGCCGAACTGTTGGCCGATGTGAAAGGTGATCCGGGACGAGAGCTTGGGGATCTCTACCGGGACGCTCGGGAGGCGATCGAGACGCTGTGCTTCGACGGCCGATACGATGGGTATCTGATCCGCCAAAAACGCGCCCTTAAGCAGATACAGGAAATGGATGCACGGAAGATTCCCGAGGGCGTTGATTATCAGTCCATATCGCAGCTCCGCCACGAAGCGAGGGAGAAATTCCAGCAAGTTTTGCCTCACTCTCTAGGCCAGGCGCTGCGAATCAGTGGCATTACACCAGCTGATGTGTTGGTACTGGCGGTGTACCTTCGCCGACGGGACTGAAATGCTGGTTCAGTTTCGCCCCTAGAAAAAACACCAGCTGATGTGCTGGTACTGGCGGTGTACCTTTCACGGAGAGATTGAGAATTGCCCAACAGTATGGTTAGGCTGGGCAAAATAGAGAATTGCTCGCGACGGCCAGTGCGGAAAAAAATATGAATATCTTCAGGGCCAAAGCTGCAACTTTATGTTATAAAGGGGGTTATCTAAACGGACAGAGATAATCAACGCTGGAGAAGAACTTCAGTAATCGTCGATAAAAACTATGCAGGGATGCACAGGCCTGCCGCAGCGTTATTGGGCGGTTGGTCTACCGAAGCAATACCGCCGATGGAGCAGTGACGAAGTCATCCGCACCACAGATTGGTTACCAAGGAAGGGGCCAAAACTGGTGGATGTTCTGCTCCGTGATTCGCTATGGTGCCTAAGCGGATCGATGGATAAGTACGATGAGCAAGATTAACGGCATTGATCCCTGGATTGTCCCGCAGACTGTTTCACCCGCGCCCGCCGCAAAAGAGCAAGCTCAAACCGCCAAGGCTGAAGAGTCGCCGGAAGTGGCCACGATTTCCAGCCTGGCCGATCTAGCGGCAAAGGTCAGAGAACTTCCGGATGTACGCAGCGATCTGGTCGAACGGGTAAAGGCTGAGATAGCCCAGGGCGATTACGATACACCCGAACGTATCGAAGCAGCCTCGCAAGGCCTGCTGAACGACCTTTTGGGCGATATCTAGCCCGAAAAAAAGACTTGGTGTGCCAGGGCTCACAAGCGTATAGCAGCGGTAACGACTTGCGGCTACAGGATTTGTTGAGATTTACCTGATAACTTGGTTTTTTCTTCTCCCGAGAGGCATGGGCAAGTGTCCGTGTCTCTTCTTTCTTGCGCATTTTACGCAAACCCCTCTTTCCATTTTTCTTGTTTGATGTTAAAATATGCAGAGTTGGCCGACTGTGGCGTCTAGGTAGGTTAAGTCAAGCAGGGATTTTGACGATTAGTGATCTAGTACTCTGCAGAAGGGAGTTTGTCAGGTAGATGCGCCGCGCCGGCGGGTTGGATGCAAGGATCAAAGCCGATGGCATATTCAAAGATATGCCGAGTCTTTGAGACGCAGCCCAGACAGCCCGTCGCCGCAAGCAGATGCCGGCAAAATACGTCGCTGCAGGGAACTTGGGCTTGGGGTGGAGACTGCCTCGGGTTTGGATTTGCTGCGGATAGGCTTGGAGGTCGGCGGGTGTAAAGGTGGAGGTTTAGCGATGCAGCGGAAAGCTGTTTATACAACTGGTGAGGCGGCGGTGCTGTGTAATCTTTCGCAGCAGACGATTATCCGCTGCTTTGATAACGGCCAATTAAACGGCTTCCGTGTTCCTGGCAGCAAGTTTCGCCGTATCCCTTATGAATCTCTCATTACGTTCATAAAAGATAATGGTATTCCTCTGGGCGATTTGGCCGATACAAAAATTCGGGTTTTGGTGGTCGATGATGACCCTCAAATTATTGAATTGTTCGTAGATGTGCTCTCGGCCGACGATCGTTTTGAGGTTCGAACTGCCCAGACCGGTTATGACGCCGGGGTATTGACGCATCAGTTCAGGCCGGACGTGGTTGTGCTGGACTATATGCTGCCGGACATTAACGGCAACGTGGTCTGCAAAACCATTCGATCCAATCCTGATCTTTCGAATATCAAGATCCTCGTCATCTCCGGCATGGTTAATCCTGCAGAGGTTCAGACACTGATGGATGCCGGGGCCGACGAGTTCATCAAGAAGCCCTTCAATATCAGGAACGTTATCGACCGCATCCGGGAGTTGGTCAAGCCATAGGGTTTTAAACCCACGGAGCGGTCAATCGTGGCTGAGATTCTCGGACAAGACGGTACGTTGGACCAGAAGCTTACCGGCCAGCAGTTTGATGCTATGCTGGGCGGGCTGTCCATGTTGCCATTTCTGGCCTCCGCAGCAGATGAAATCTTACGTATTACCAGCGAAGGTCAATCGGCCGACCAAGATGAGAGAGAACTTTTCGAGCTGGTCTCTCGCCAGATCCGCCTGGAACCGGCGTTACTGGCCCGGCTGCTTCACCTGGCCAATCGAGATTCAGACCGTCAGATAATCACCCCGAGGGAGGCTCTTGAAAAAGTTTCCCTGCCGGTTTTCGTTGGCGAAATTCGCTCGGTAGTGGCTTGCGGGTTGGATCAATCTGACAGGTTGGCCCGGGCTGGGCTGGATAAACACACCGTCGGGAGGCACTGCGTTGCGACCGCACTGGCTTGTCAACGGCTGGCGGCGATGCTCCCACTGCCTTTGGAATCTGAAGAGGCCTATGTTTGCGGGTTGCTGAGCGATCTGGGTGTCCTTGGACTTGTCGCCATCGTCCCGAAAAGTTTCCGACGTGCCAGTGAAGCTTCCGGCGAAGTCTTCGTCGAAAATATCGCCGATTCGCAGCGAGAAATTATCGGGATCGACCAGGCAACGGCGGGGCGGAGGCTTGCGCGGTTCTGGTCGCTGCCTGAGGTTTTGGTAAATGTAATCTGGCTCCACTCGGAGCCCGCCGATGCTGTGCCCGAATCGGCTGCCGGCAGGATGTTTATCTTATTGACGGGCCTCGCCCATGGCATTGTTTCTCGCGCCGGCCTGGCTCCGACGGCAAATGCCCAGGCCCCAGTGGAAATAAACTCACTTGCCCAATCTCTCGGCCTGTCGGGCCACGACGTCGATGAACTCACTGACGAACTGCCAGCTCTGACCGACCAGCACTACCCCCTTGATGTTGCTACTGGTGTTGACCAGGCCAGGGCTTCACTGGCTGCTGTATCTGCGGCGGTTGATCTTGGCCGGTCAACCCAGCAGTTGCGACAGAGATGCGAGGCTTTATCCACCCAGGCTGGTTCGCTGGATATCCTGAGCGATTTCTTCTCTGGCCTTGGCCCTAACGTGACAGTGGCTGAGGTGCTGGCGGCGGTCGTTTTTGCTCTTGGTAAGGCTGGGCCGGTTTTACCTACCCCGGCTGAGCCGATCCTTGGGTATGCAATAAACGCCCCCGAGCAAACTGTCCTGCTGGTTCGTTGCGATGGAACCCATACGCCTGCCTGGCGGTCCTTGCCGCAGCGAGTAGGGTTCGAACCGACCGCCGGTATTGGTGATTCTACCTCCGCATCAGAGGTTGCAGATTCACTGCTAGGCCCGGCCAGGCCGTTGGATCAATGGGTTAACCTCGCCGGCTTTAGGCATCTAAAGCTAACCGGCCTGGGCCGATGGGTAGGCGGGCTGTTTTGCCCGAGTGGTTGGTTCGCCGAAAGCCCTGGCCCCCTCCCAAGTGCATTGGTTGATTCACTGGCAGGGGTGTTGGCGATAGTCCAGCAGCGTTGTCGGGCTGTGACACTTGCTGAGCAGTTGGCGGGTGCTTCGGGGCGATTGGCCCGCCGCGAGCGGTTACTGGCAGAGATTAAATTGCAAGAGGTCGTAGGCGACATGGCCGCCGGTGCGGCACACGAACTGAATAATCCCCTGGCTGTCGTTTCGGGCCGGGCACAGTTCATGGCCCAAAAGGCCACCGATCCAGACGATCAAAAGGTCTGGCAGCAGGTGGCCGAACAGGCTCAGCGTGCCAGCGATATCATCACCGAGCTAATGGCACTGGCGTGTCCGGACGAGCCCCAACCGGAGCGAATTGATCCGGTAAGCTTGCTGAATGAGGCATCGGAGGCATTTGGCAATTCGGATCACGCTACTAAAGCGGCCCCCCCGCAGGTCGATATAGAGATAGAGGCCGGTACTGGCGCGATCTGGGCTGATCGGGCGCAGATTCGCGATGTTCTGGTCGAATTGATGTGTAATGCCGCCACAGCGACTCGTGCGGGGTTGAAGATTCGTCTTTCAGCTCAGGCCGAGACTGCTGGCAAGGCAATATTACTGAAAGTTGTCGATAACGGTCCTGGAATGGACGCCCAGACGCTGGCCAAGGCGTTTACGCCGTTTTTCTCCCACCAACGGGCTGGGCGAAGACCGGGACTGGGCCTGCCCCGCGCCAGGCGGTTGATCGACAGCAATGGCGGAAGGATGTCGATAAGTTCTACGGTATCCGAGGGCACGACCGTACAGATTTTTCTACCGGCTGTAGAGGGCGGAGAGAGTAAATGAAAAGCCATAACCAAACCGCATCCAGAATTCTGATAGTAGACGACGAGCCGCATTTGCGCGAACTTCTCGTTGATGTACTGGACGATACGAATATCGAGATCGAAGTCGCCTCAAGTGGTCAAGAGGCGCTGGCAAAGGCACGCCGGCAAAGGCCCGATTTACTGGTGACTGATCTCATGCTAGGCGACTGCACTGGTTTGGATGTTATCGATAGCCTGCGAGACGACGGCGAAGATATCCCTGCTGTGATAATCACCGGTAATCGTGATCCGGAAGCATTGGCTGAAAGTTGCCGCCGGAGGCCTGTGGAATTCCTGACCAAGCCCTTGGATATCGAACGGCTTCGCTCGGCCGTCACTGGAGAGCTCTCCAGGCAAGCAAGTCTTCGCAGAGCCAATCGGCGCAGGAGGCAACTGCGTCGCCTTGCCCGCAAGAGCAACATCCAGAAGAAGCAGTTCCGCCGAGAGCTTGATGCGATGTCGTCGGATATGGACGATGCTTATCGTTCAATCAACAGCCAAATGGAAGTTGCACAGCTTGTGGTTAAGTATCAGCAGCATCTGATCGGAGCTACAAACGACGATCAGGTATTCGAGCAGCTATTTCGTATGTTTGTCAGCTGCAGCGGGCCTGTCTTCGGTGTAGCGATGGTTTGCGATGGCCAAGCGCAGCTCCAGATCGCCGGCCGATTCGGCGTTCCGATCCCTGACGGCGTTGGTTTCTGCCAGGCGATAGCTGATCCGATGATCGATATGGTTTTGACCGATGCACATTGTCTGGAGGTTGATGCCTTCGACCATCGAGACCAGTTTGATCAGTCGATCCAGCGATACCTGCCCGGTATTACGGTCCTGGCCATCCCGCTGATTCCGGCTGAGGGTGAATTAATCGGCCTGGTGGTTCTCTATCGCAAGGGCGAACAGCCTTTCGAGGACGATGACATGAAGCTGGCTGAGTTGCTGGCCTGTTCGACCGCGGTAGCTATCCGTCGCAATGGTTAGAGCGTATTACTTTTCTTTGTAGCGTATGAGCTGGCTGCGGCATCGGCTTGCTGCGTCAGGCTGCATCGATGATGCTAAGGCATCATCTGCTTCACCTTCCTTGCCAGTCTTGTCCTCGCGGCGCCCATTACACAACAAGAATGCGTAATAAGCTCTAGTACTCTGTACCAGGGATAATGATGGATGGGTCTTTTTGCCGATAGGTTTGATAGAAACCTTTAACGGCAAGGAGGCCGAGATGCCTGCAAAAAAGTACATCGTTGAATTGACAACT
>SDBT01011294.1_pt1 | contig 14380 bp, 14 predicted proteins | sample 2277101 | NCBI WGS metagenome assembly SDBT01 (sample SAMN10404973, study PRJNA504765) | marine sediment metagenome | isolation source: marine sediment core GS10_PC15, 103 cmbsf | place: Arctic Ocean: Southern Knipovich Ridge | collected 2010
CAGAGGAATGGTAAAAAAGTCAAGTTTAAAAAATATTATATGAAATTGTGATTTAAAACAAATTACTCGAAATATTATATTTATTATTAAAGTGAGATTTTAAAGATGAAAAATAAAAATTACTTGTTTAGTCTTTTTTTATTGGGAATTATATTATTTAATTTTAGTTTTGGATTTGTACAGGCTTTTAATGATAAAAGATCATATTTTGCTGAAGATAATGATAATATCGATGATGATTTTGAAGAAATAAATAAAAGACATGTTGAAGTAGATATTGTTGAAGAAGAACGTGAAATTCACATTTTTTCTGTTAGAAGAAGTGATACTCAGAAAGATCTTCTAAGGATTTTAGTTACTTACAATCCTGATGGAATTAGTTTTGTTGTTAGGTATAAATCTAAATTTGAAGTAGAATATGAATTTAATATAGTATTTGATGTTTTATTTCGCGAGCTTATTGAATTTGTGGATACTAATGAAGATGGAGTTTATCATCCTGAAACAGATTTAATTATTCAAAATGTTCAATTGTATAATTTCAGTGATGTATTCTATGACACGACCCCTATCTCAAATAATAGTGAACTACATTATCTTAGAATTCGGACAATAGATGAAATTTTTACTATGCATGTTTACATTGCAGAAGAATTTGCTCTTGTTGATAATGTATTACTCACGCCTTCTCAAATAAAAATTGATATTGAAATTTCAAATTTTGATTATATTAATAAAGACTCTCAACTTGCGTTATCTACTATGTTAGATTCTGAAGTTGAATTTGAACCAGAAGAAGAAACTGAAGATGAAAAAAATGGGTATTCATCTAATGAACAAGGTGTTATTACAACCATGGGTAACCATACAGGTTATTTGACCTGGAGTCAAATTGCCTTAATAGATGAAACATTAGAGGAGATCTCTGTAAGTCCTTTATTAAAAGTTGAGCATGGACAAAAATTATTTATTAGTTATTCGCGTGGTGAGAATATTTATCACGACCCTCGGCTTGGTATTGAAGGAATCTTAATACCCCTAGTTAAATCAGAGTCAGAGTTCCCTACTAACCTTGTCGTTTTGATATTATTAATAGGTGCCGTTAGCATGAGCGTAATCTATGCTACATATCATTTAGTAAGTAATAAAGTACCAACAAAAAAACATGAAAAAGATAGAGACGAATATTTTAATGAACTATTCCCGGATGAGGAGGATTACGTTCCTTTAAGTGAAAGGTCTCCACTTCAAATACTTTTCGAAGAAAATGCCTTAGAAAAACTTTCTCGAATAGAAAACCTCAATTTGACTGTAGTTACAGAGGAATTTTTTGAATCTGTAAATCAATTTAAATGGGATCTGAATGAAAAAGAGGACTTTATTCGAGAAATGCTTACATTATCGCCTATTGAAAGAAACTCATTTTTAGAAGAAATGGCAGCAAATTCATAAACTTAAACGCGATAATAATAAGAGTTAAAAGGCGGAGTTTCTCAAAATAATGTCGAATGAATTGCTGACACAAGAAAAAATTGTTTTTACCGTAGTTCAAGAGTATTTAAACAAGAATAGATACTTTGACGTTAACGAGATACTCCCATTTATAGTTTCTAGGTTTAGATTATCTTCAATAAACATAAACATTAAAGGGATTGAAGAACTTTTAAGATCCTTAGTTAAAAAGAAAATAATTGTTGAAGGCTCAAAATTATCGATTGATGAAATATTAAATAATGAAAAACGAAAAATAATCTATCAGTTCATATTGAATAACCCTGGAACTTATTTTTATAAGATCGTAACGCAATTAGGAATTAGTAATCATGTTGTCGTTTGGCATCTAAAAATGCTTTTAAAATTTGACCTCATTCAAGTGGAAAAAGTTGAAAATCATGATGTCTATTTTGATTCTAATTTTAATATCAAGAATTCCAAATTCGCCTACATTACCTCTCAAGAGAAAGGTAAGAAAATTATTGAATATCTGCGGCAAAATGATTTTGGACTTTCTAAATCTCAGCTTTCAAAAGAATTAAAGATGCATCCTAATACTATTTCTAAATACCTTAAAATGCTTGAACAATTTAATGTAGTAATAAAAAAGAAAGTCTCAAAAAGAGTAATTTATTTTTTGAATGAATCATATCTATAAACTTACTTTCTAATTCTATAAAATCTTCTTTTAATTTATATGTACTAAGTGATTTAGATTTTATATTACATATTTTCTAATTTTAAAAGAAGGTAATAATTCAATATAAAGAAAACTCTTTAATTTTCTTTCAATTTCAAAATTTCCTTTGAAGTTTAAATCAAAACACTATTTACAATGTTTTATAGCTCAAAGTGTTACCATTTTCTCTTATATAGCAGCATTAGAATTATTAATATAGACTAATTTAAAATAAAATTATTAGTTATGGGGTAAAAAAAATGAGAAAATATAATTTGTTTGGCATTTTTTTGTTAGGCTTTCTCCTATTTAGTACTAGTTTTGGATTTGTAGCAGCTCAAGATGTTGAACCTGAGGATGAAGACGATGATGGCATTGATGATGATTTTGAGGAAGAAAATAAGAGAGACATTGAGTTAGAAATAAGCGATAATGAGTTTCAGATCGAATCTCAATTAAGAAATGGGGATATTAAGGATCAAATCAAATTAAAAGTCACTTATGATTCTGACGGACTCGGAATAAAAATTTCTTATGAGGAAGAACTCGATTCTGAAGGAGTTGTTGAAGCCGATTCAGAATTCGAATTAGAGTTTAAAGTCGAGTTTCGTAAAATCATTGAATTTGTAGATCTTGACGATAATGGAATGTACGATAAAGCTATTGATCAGGTTGTACAAGAATATGATTTAGATTCTTTTCAACCTATTGGATACACGACCTCAATTCTCTCAGATGATACAGTCTTACATTATTTAATAGTAAACACGACTGATGGTATGTTTGCTGTCCATATTTTCTTTGCAGAAGAATTTGCTGTAGTCAATGGAACATTCATTTCACCTACTCAAACAAAGTTTGATATTGAAATAACTAACTTTAATTATCTCGAAGATAATTCCCAGCTTGCTTTGTATGTTAAATTAGAATCTGAACAAGAATATGAAGAGGATGATCAGACTGACGATGAAGACGATGGCTATGTGAATGACGAGGATGGAATAATTGTAGAATCTAATGGATATTCAGGAATTTTCACTTGGAATGAGACCGCGCTTGTTGATGGCGTTGTTATGGATGTGTTATCAAATGCAATAGAAGTGGATGATGAGGATGAATATGAACAGAAATTAATCCTTAACTATCCACGAGGTAATCATATCTACCATGATCCTAAGGTAGGAATAACATTTGGACAAGTATCAACTTCACCACTTCCGTTAGTTCTTATTGGAACTATTATTGCTTCGGTTGCTATAATTGGCGTCGTAGCTATAGTTTTACTCAAGAAACGTAGGATTGCCTAAACACAATTTATTTATAATTTTTTTTTTTTTTTTTAAAAGTTAATATGTAATAAATAAGAACATAAGTACGAAAATTTAAAAACAATAGTATGGTTTTATAAAAGAATTGAATTGAACTTATGATGATCAAAAAAGAAAGTAAATATTTAATAATTGGGTTTACCTTTTTAGCAATTTTAATGTTTAGTTTCAATTCTAAATTTGTATCCGCTTCTGACGATGATGATGATGGGATAAATGATGATTTTGAGGAATTAAATAAGAGAGACATAGAAATTGATATTAGTGATAATGAAATTCAGGTTGAATCTCATCTAAGAAGTGGGGATAAAATTGATAATATACAATTAAAAGTTCAATACGAGAGTGAAGGGCTTTCAATTCAAGTATCTTATGAAAAAGAATATAATTCAGGGTCTGAAACCGAGTTACAATTTGGTGTAAAATTTCCGGAAATTATCGAATATATAGATAATGATGATAATGGAGTTTATAACTCTGATATTGATTCAACAATTCAAATTCTCATATTAGATGAATTTTTTCCAGTTAATTATTCCTTATCTAAAATTTCTGGAGATAGCGATTTACTTTATTTCAGAATTGAGACTAAAGATGGTGTTTTTAAAGCTCATATTTATTTTATAGAAGAATTTGCAATTGTTAATAATTCTCTTATCACACCTAATCAAATAAAAATCAATATCGAGATTGTTAATTTTCCATACCTCAATGGTAATTCTAGGCTTGCATTATACGCAAAATTAGAATCTGAGTTTGAATTTGAAGAAGATGAGGAAACTGAGGATGAAGAAAATGGGTATGCTGAAAATGAACAAGGATTAATAACTAATATTAATGAGTATACTGGAATTTTCACATGGGAAGAAAATGCGACTATTGATGGTATATCTAAGAAAGTCAGAGTTAGTTCCATTGAAACTGATGAAAATGACGAAGGGGAACAAAAAATATATTTCAATTATTTGAACGGTAATCATATATTCCACGATCCAAAAATTGGAATTGAAGGGCTCTTATTATCGAAAAAAGCTAACTTTCCATTAGTTCCAATTGTCATTTTGATATCAGTTATATCAGCTTTAAGTTTAAGCGTTGGATATTCAATTTATTATTTCATTTATAAAAAACATTCTATAATGTCTCGGGAAGATTATATAAAAGCTCCAAAAGCTCCAAAACGAGTTGATTTTCAGATATTTAGAAAAGAAAATGTATTAGATAGCTTGATTATACTAGGGGATGTGAGAATAACGGCTATTTCCAAAAAACTACTTGAAAAAATTGATATACTTGATATGGAAGAAAGTGAAAAAGAAGAATTCCTTCAGGAAATGCTCTCTTTAACTCCTGAAGAGCGAAGTTTAATCCTTAACAAGATGCTCAAAATTTGAATAGAAACAAGTGATTATAATAGATAAATAGCCGAGGATTTATACACATCATGCCGGTTGAACTACAAGAGCAAGAAAAACTCGTTTTAAACGTAATTCAAGAATATTTAAATAAGAATAGAATATTCAACATGAAAAAAATCCTCCCATTCATTACTGCTCGCTTTAAAATGGCTTCTATAAATATTAATAATAGAGGGATCGAAGAAATCCTTAAAATCTTAGTAAATAAAAAGTTAATTGTAGAAGGCTCTAAATTATATCGAGACGATTTATTGATGAATAAAAAACGGAATTTAATTTATGAATTTATTGTAAAGAATCCCGGAACCTATTTCAATCGAATAATTAAAGTCTTAAATCTATCTAACCATGTAGTAATATGGCATCTCGAAATATTATTGAAATTTGAATACATTAAGAAACAAAATATCGAGAACCATGATATCTATTTTGATTTCAACTACCGTTTAAGGAACACAGAATTAAAATATTTCACTTCAAAAGAAAAAAGTAAGTTAATCATTAATTACTTAAAGACAAATGATTTTGGAGTCTCAAAAACTAGACTTTCAACAGATCTAAAACTTCATATCAATACAACGACAAAATACCTTACTTTTCTTGAACAATTTCGAGTAGTTTTGAAAAGAAGGCTCTCTGGTAAGACTTTATTTTTTATACATGACGATTTTTTAGAAAATTAATGCTTGAATCCTTATTATAGAAAAGATCTTGAATAATAATTCGGACGAGTCGAAAAAATCACTTAAATTCTTGATAAAAAATAGAATCCCGATCTCTTATAATTTTCTTATATCTATATTTAATTAACAAATAGAATTAAATAAAATTGAAAAGTGAAAAAATCCAGGAAGAAGATTTTAGAAATTAATTATTTTTCTATACACTTGAGTAAATGAATAGCCATCCTTCCTGACTCTAACTTTTAAAATCATTTGTGACTAAAACACCATTGTTATTCAAATCTTCATCTAAAAACTTAATCTCTCCGTAAAAAAGTGAGGTTTTCGATAAAGATGATCAATGCTGGTGATATGTATTTATAATTCTTGCCATATCTGAAATTTTATGTATTAATTTTTATAGAAATTCGAAATCTACAGCCGAAATATCAAATTAATACTACATATTTCACGAACATACTAAAATATTTAAGTATAGAGTTACCATATATTACTTAAATAACATTTTTGATATTGAAAAAAAAAATCTTGTTAAAAATTATCAAAAACAATACGAAATTTAATTAAAATGGTCTTGAATCACCCTGAAAATTCTCAGACAAAAAAAGTAGGTGTACTAGAACCACTAGACGGTTACCAAAAACCTAAACCTGATTTCCATGATATAAAAAACATGGAAGTTCTAGATAATTTACTAGACGCTAATCCCAATATAAACATGGTCTTAGACTTTTGGGCGGATTATTGTGTTAAATGCAAAGCATTCACTCCTGTATTTGAAGCCTTACACGTAAAATTCTCGAAAGATTTTGTATTTGCAAAGCTAGATATCGAACACGATATCAGAATTTCACATAGATACAAAATAACAAGTATTCCAACACAAATTATTATTAAGAATGGTTCTCTGGTATATAAGCATGTTGGAGTTATCGATTATAAAAGCTTGGAAGAAAAAATTGAAAGATATAAGAGTTTTTGAGCATATACTATATCATCTAAATAGCTCCAGAGTTCACACAAAGTAATCTTACTTCAATTTTTTAAGTAACATATGATGTAGGAATAAAATTAAGAAGAAATATAAAAAAAGCGATAAAAATTATGATAAGAAAGTTAAGAAGGAAGAAATTGAGTAAATAATTCATTTAATTTTAGAAATAAGGAATCAAACCAGGAATCCCAAACGCTGACATAACTAATTCAATTCCTATATAAAATAAAATTAAAGCAAAAATTTTCTGAATTTTAGAGCCTGTTTTAATTAATTTTACAAGAAATCTCATCTTTACTAGCCCGATTAAAGCTCCAATAATGATGAAAGGGATCATAATTCCTAAGCCATAAACTAAAAATACAATGATACCAAGCAATAAATCTGCTTGATTTGAAATAATTATAACTACCGATAAGTAAATGGGGGTAACACATCCTACCCATGAATAACCTAGCGAAAAGCCAAGGGAAAAAGATCCTGAATACCCCTTATAACCCTTCCTCGAACTGTCGAGAGTCGACTCTTCCTTTAATTCTTGAATATGATTTCTTTCCTTATCCGTTGCCTCTAAATATAGACTCGACACAGAAGTTGAGGAGGAGAATTGCTTATAAAAGAAAACATAGATGGAGAGAAAAATTATAATCATTCCAGAAAATAGTTTTAGCCAAAATGTGTATCTGATAAAACCAATAATAAAGATAAATAAGGTTGAGATTATTGTAAACATAAAACAAAAACCTAATGAGAAGAATAAACTCATTAACGTGCTTTTTTTTACAGTATTCGCTTGACTTCCAATATAGCTTATAAAAGAGGGTAAAACAGCTATATTACAGGGAGCTATAAAAGATATTATTCCACCACCTAATGCTAATAAAAAAAGAAACACATCGGTCATTTAATAAGCTTATTAGATTATTTTGGTTTTTATATTTAGATAAGAGATATTCTCACAATTCAAATTAATAACTCAATTTCACTTCTAACTTTAGAATCAAAATCACTCGATCCTTCGATTTTTTTCACAAAATTACTATCTTGATCGATAATTATTGTTGTAGGAGTATATGCAACATCCCAATGACTGCTGTAGTCGTGACCTATACTATCACGAACGATATTCCAAGAAACGTTAAGGTTGTTTTTCCAATTATAAAGATTACTGTTTGAATCAGCAATATCAATAGTAATAGTAATGATTAATAATTGATTGCTAAGATAATCATCTTCTATAGCTGCTAAATAAGGGTCTGAGATCTTACAATATGGACAATTCAAATAAAAGAAATATAAAATAATGACTTTTCCTTTATGATCCGCTAATTTTAACGACTCTCCTTCAATATCTACATACGTTAAATCTGTGTTGAATGAATTAGATCCTAAGTTCCTAGATTCGTTTAGTGCTATAAAACCTAAAAAAGTAGTAAAAAATATAGCTACAAAAACAATAACAAATAGAGAAAATTTTCCTGAAATTCTTTTTTTCATAACTCTAGGGGTTCAATTTCTTCTTGATTTTATTTTGTTTTACATATATTTCTTATAATTGAGTCTACATTGCTAAGAAATAACCTTTTTTTCACAAATCCACACATATCTAGCAGGTATTTATCCAATTTTCCATAAATTTTAGTAAATGCATTTGAAATATATAAGGTTAAATTATCAGTAGAAATATTATCAAAATCTTCAAATTTTTCTAGATCTCTGTTTTTAATTATTCTTATCTTAGGGTCATAAATTTGTGCGCAGGATTCCTCTATATAAATTAAATCAATAAATAAATTGTGTATATTGGTCTTAACAATATATTTCTGGGATTTCTTTGTTAATATGATCGACATTAATCCAAGCCTAAATTCTTTAACAGTAAAAACTAATTATTAAAAGAATAGTTTGACTTAAAAAAAAACTCTTCTTTTAAATTATAAGTTATTTTAAACCATTGAGATTTATAATAGAAATCAGGTTAATAAATGAAATTAAAGAAACTAAAAAAAAAGGAATAAAAATTAAGTTTTTAAAATAAAATCGTTTTTTTACCGACAGAATGGAATTTGAGGCCAATTTCTTCTGGATTGTAACCGAATGCTAATGCTATTAGTTCAGTAATATAAAAAATAGGAATCGCAAAATTTTTATCAAATTTTTTATTCACATGTCTCTGATGTGATTCCATCATCTGAAAACATGCAGGGCAATTAACAGAAATGGCTTCTGCACCTGCATCAGTCACACTTTGATATTTTGTTCTAATAATTTCTAATCCGATATCAACTCTTGTTCTTGACACACAGGATCCACAGCAAAGAGTTTTCTCTTGATACTCCACTGGAATGCATCCAATTGCTTTTAACAATTTTTCTTGATACTGTGGATCCATTGGATTATCCCATTTAAGTATACTACTTGGTCTATTGTAATGGCATCCTGGATGTGAAGCTATTCTTAAACCTTCAAGTGGATTACGTTTATCACCACGAGTAGTCCATTTATCTTTTACAATTTTCTTTATTCTTTTAACGCCAATATCCTCAACAAGAGTTCTTACAAAGTGAGTTACTTTAGCATTCCCGTTATATTTATAACCGTTCTTCTCGAGAATATCGTTTATTTCTTTTGAACTCTTTTTATCATGTTTTAATGTATGATTTGCCCTCACTAAAGTCTCAGTACACCCATTACACAGAGATAAAATTTCTCTATTTTCTTTTTCACCAAATGTTAAATTACGCGCTGCGAGAGTCAACCATGTTTTTTTAGATATAGAAGCTATACCTACTGGATCTGGACAACAGACAAAAGGTACATCCTTAATATCGAAACCTAGTTTTTCAAAAACAAGACGGGCGCTCTTTTCAAGAAAAGGTAAACGATTTTGGATAATACATCCCGAAAATAATATTACTCTCTTTTTAACTGCTTCCAATGTAAGGTTCCACCCCACTTTTTTCTTCTAATTTATATTTTGTATCTAAGTCTTCTTTTACTACTACAACATTTTTTGTTACTAAATCCTTAAGACCCGCCATATCCATTATATCCTGAATCTCTTGAATATCATATTTTGGAATTAAAGGGAGTCCTAACATTTTTCTTCTCCTTATTACTGCGTTTTGAAGAGGTATAGATACTCCATTATTATAAACGATCTCAGCTTCACTTAAGAACCCATCAGGAGCCTTTTTTTGTTCCGCTAATTTATTTCTTAAGAAAATAATAATATCAGGCAATTCCACATGTTGTGGACAATTTTCAACGCAAGTGTAACATTGGGTACATTGCCAAACATTAGGATTCATTCCAATAATGATTTTATCTTTTAACCCCTTTAATATACATTGAATTAATTTCCTTGAATTATATCCTCCCTTCGTATAATTTGCCACTGGACAGTTACTTGTACATGTACCACATTGGAGACAAGGAAAAAGAGAAGGATTTTGTTTGACTAATTGTAGTGCCCAGTCATTATTCGTTCCTTGGTATAACCAAGGTATAATCTCAACTTTGGTGTCCCAGGGAGCTTTACGATGCATATATGGATCTGTTTCCAAACGAAGCTTTCGGACAAACTTATGGTAAACCCAACCAATAAAAGTGATATCAAAGAACATGAAATACACACCTCGCATGATTATTGAATTTCTCGAAGGGTACGATATTAGAGTATGCATAAAAATCACAAATACCGCGGTTATCGTCAGGTTATGGAGAATTTTATTAATATTATATTTGAAATTTTTTTCAATAGCAGAAGCTCTCAAATTTGCGATAGTTTCATTTCTAATCAACCGATTAGACATAAAAATGGTTGCCAATACCATTAAAGAAAGGAGAATGATCGAACCAATGAATCCTGTGATTAATTGGGAATAATCATAATTTCTTCTCATGAGCACTAAGGTGAGTGCATGGACAAATCCAAATGATAATGCTGTTATAGCCATAGTTGTATGATATTTAAGGATCCACTCTAAACTAGAATTTTTTTCGATAAGACTAATCTTTGCCATCATGATGATGTTGAAACACATCCAGATGAAAGAGAAGATTCCAAGTACACTAGCAACTAAATGAACAAGATTAATTGAAGAGTTTTCAAACAAATAAATTATCGAAGTAATTATTGGACTAAGGAAATATATTAGTAGAAGTAAAACCTGTTTTGCTTTTGAAGCCATCTTATTTTAACCTCCTAAACTAAAATTGGTGTCGGTACGAAAATTCCAAAGAGAAAATTGAATGACCATCCCAACAACATCAAGTATATTGCTAATTTCATTTTTTGCCTCGGTACATGTGTATACGTTCCAAAAACCGCAAGTATTCCCGCCATATATCCAACCGATCCGAGAGAAAAATGAATTAATTGATTTACACCTAGTCCATTAATTACTGTATCATCAAGGATCAAGAACATATTCACTGTTATTAGAATAAAGCCTATCGTCATAAAAATGCCATGAGCTTTAGACTCGTCTTTTCTATTTAAGTTAATTTGAAATATAATTGTTCCAATACCCATGAATATCAGAGCAATTCCACTGAAATAAATATTATAGTTTTCAATAAATATGGTGAGAGGTGTTTTAGTAACTGTCACTTCCCCCACCATTACTTTAACATCAACTAAAGTTAAGCCAGTATCTTCGCCTGCAAATGTAGATGCCCTACTTAATATTCGCAACGTGAAAATACCCTCTTGAGATGGCACTGTGATGTTCAAATTCACCCTAATAGAATTGGTGGCTGGATTTAAGTCATCAGGTGAATTGTCTATTATTATATTACTTGGTAAAATAGTAAAAAGATCGTTATGTTTAACACCAGCATAAACATCTATCACGACTCCTTGTCCTGTACCTATGACTTCCAAAATATATGAACTTGAGAGTTCAGTTTCGATAGTAGAAGTATTTACAGAGATTGTGTAACCTCCTGGATGGCACCCCAACGTATTTTCATTGGGGTAAGCTTTAGAGTTTAAAGAGATTGTAATCGTTATTATCACAATTACACTAACCATAAAATAAAGTGCTTTTTTATGATTTTTACTTTTAATCTTTGTTTGTATCATATTTTCATCCTTTTGGATTACTGTAAAAACTACATTGAGAGGATATTGACTGAAATTTTTTCTGAACCGGTTTTTTCAATTGAAATATATGAAAGTGCCCCATGACAGAACGCAGAATCACCCCCAGAGCCTGGTTTACCAGTTCCATAGATAGTTACCGACATAAGGATTAAACTGATTATATCGGTGAATAAAACAATAATTTTCTTTTTCATAATTCTTTTGAATGACTCATCCAAATTGGTTTTTATAACTTTATCATGATTTTTCAATTATTTTTCTTTAAAATTAAAATATCTTCATCAAGTAAGGTTACAAAGTGAAACTTTTCAGTGATAAAAAGTTTGATTTCATCACTTAAATATTAGCGATTTCTCTATATAAATGTTTATATTCGAATTTCGTAATAAACTGGTTAGGGATGATCTATTTCTATCACATCCGCATTTTTCTATTATTTTTATTCTTAAATCAAAACAATTTATGGAATGTATGATCACATTCAAACATTATATATCAAATTTTGTTAAATTGCGATAACTAGTTTCATTTGTAAACGATTTCAAGAGGGAAAGTTTCGGATCAGAACTATTACATGGGAAAAGTAACAAAACTGAAACTAACAAGAATTTGCATCCAAAACAGGGAAATTAGAAGTTTGTCTAGAAACGCTTAAAAGCTTCGGAAGTGTTATAATTTATCAAATAGTAATGAGAATAACGTATTAACTGGTCTATTTTCTTTAGTTGGTCGATTCATGAACCAATTCGGAAATAAGAGAAATTTCTTTCGGTTTTTTCTTTTTTGAAGATACTAAAATAAGGATAAAATAAAAAAAAGTTTTAAAGGAACTTTATTCTATGAATTTGATGCTTCGGAGAAATGGTTTTAATTTAGTATGATGAAACTTCAACCCTATCTCGTCATAGGAGAATCCAAATGCCAAGGCGATTAACTCTGAAAAGTAAAATGTGGGATAGTTAAAATCTGTTCCTTCAATCTTATTTATGTCTCGTTGATTAAAATCATATTGTTGGAAACAAGCAGGACATGCCACAACAATGCAATTAGCTTCAGAATTTTGAATATTCTCTAGTTTCTGTTTAACAATTAAAGTAGATAACTTATTATCAGCTTTCCGTATTGCATATCCACAGCAATCCATTTTATTCTCATACGGGATTGATTCTGCTCCGAGTTCTTCAATTATTTTATCTAATGATACTGGTTTAAGGGGATTTTCCCCTTTTATTATTTTCGATGGTCTCAAATAATGGCAACCGTAATGAACAGCAATTTTAAAGCCTTTCAATGGTTTGGTGACCAAATTTTTTACTTTCTTGAGTTGGGCGTATAAAATTTGAGCAAGATGAGTAATTTTTGTTGAACCATCATATGTTTTACCAATTTTTGCTAAGATTTCATTTATTTCCTTTTTACCGCCCCTTTTATTTACATCGTGATTCACACTCTTCAGAGTATTTACGCAACCTGCGCATAGCGACACGATCCCATCATCTGCATTTGATAAGGCTAGATTTCGGGCTCCCAACGCAGCCCACGCTTTTCGGGAAATTATTTCTATACCAGTAGGATCTGGGCAACAACTGAAACCTTCAACTTCATTTAATTCAATTCCAAATTTATTACATATCTTACGAGCGCTTACTTCCAAAAATGGCAACCTAGCTGCTATTACGCACCCTAAGAACATATCATAATTCATTTTTTACTCATCCCCTCATCTGATGTACTTAAATCAAGACCTGCTTCCTTCATCAATATTTGAATTTCCTCAAGATCTGCAACTTTCATTTCAGCTAAACCCAATTGCTCTCGTCTTTTCAGGATTGGATTTGTAAAAGGAATTGCCAATCCATTGTCAAAAATCATTTTAGCTTGTAGCTTAAAACCCTCAGTGGAATACCCCCCTCTAAAACATCTATTCTTAATAAAGGAGAGTACTTCCGTCACATTTATTTTTTGTGGGCATTGTTCAACACATTTCTGACAAGTAGAACATAACCAAACATTTTCCTGCTGTTCATCCTGTTCCTCCTGAAGTATCTTTTTTTGACCTAAAAGTACTTTTTCTAGAATCGCTCTCGGGTTATATCTTCCATTAGATATTGGTGCTACAGGGCAACCTTCAGTACATGTCCCACATTGAATACAAGTATAAAGAGATGGAACTTCTTTGATAACTTGCAAGGTCCACTGTTCATCAGGCTCTTTGAGGATCTTAGAAACAAGTGCATCCCATGAACCTTTACGATGAATATATGGGTCAGATTCTACACGAAGTCTTCGAACTATTTTATGGGTAACCCAACCTATTAATGTGAAGATAAAGGAAAAGAAATACACTCCACGCATTATTTGGGAATCCATTGCAGTATAGGATACTAGCGTGTGAATAAAGATGATGAATACCGCTAACATCGTAATGTTATGAAGAAATTTATTCAAATTATATCTAAATTTCTTTTTGTAAGCGAATACTCTAACGTTCATGATTTTCCTATTATTTTTGAAGCTGTTGCTCATGAAAAATAATGCTAGTGCCATTAAAACAATGAAAATAACTAACCCAATCGTTCCTGTATAAAATTGGACATCATTGGACGTTCCCAAATAGGTTAACCAAAGGCCATGTGCTGCTCCGAAGAATAATGCAATTGAAGACATAGTTGCA
>SDBT01011295.1_pt1 | contig 14379 bp, 10 predicted proteins | sample 2277101 | NCBI WGS metagenome assembly SDBT01 (sample SAMN10404973, study PRJNA504765) | marine sediment metagenome | isolation source: marine sediment core GS10_PC15, 103 cmbsf | place: Arctic Ocean: Southern Knipovich Ridge | collected 2010
TCTGCCATCGGATTTTCAAAGTTTTTTTGATTCCGTGGGGACTCGAATCTATTCCCTTCTTTCTATTAGGCATGAGCTTGACAGCCATTGGAAATATTATCCAATCGCGTGAATATCGCTACATAGCGGGGAACTATAAGGGAAAATTTTCGAGTGAACCTAAACTCTTCTCCCTGAACACCAGCATGCTTCCCGGCGCCCTCCCCTCCCATTATGGGGGGCTCTCCCCAGCGAGCAGGCGTTTCGATCGCTTAGTCAGCACAATCCGTGAAAACAATCCGGACTTTGTCTTCTTGAGTGAATTGAATCGAGGATGGGGTAGTTCCATGGTGAGTGCTCTGCGCGATCGTTACAACCATTTTGCGATCGATGTGGGGCTCAATGCAATAGGAATGGAAGCGTGTTTTTTTATCGCCTATCGCGGCAAAGTGGTGAGTCCTCTGGAGTTTATCCCCTTTAATAGTCCTAGAAAAGGAATGAAGTCGGGATTTTTCATAGTCGAGTCGCCTGATACCTACTTCATCTGTACCCATATGAGTCCTAACAGTGAGCGAGATGCAGCCCTTACTCAGATCCTCCATCATATAGAGAAAAGATGCGGAGATAAACGAGTTGTTTTCATGGGCGATTTCAATTTTGAGCGTGAGTCAGATAACCATAATAGACTGCTGAAAAAAGGGTTTGTTGATCAGCTGGCAAAGGAGGATGAGACCTGCACCAATGCTCTAATGGTACATATGCACAACCTTGAGGAGAAGGTGGTTCCCGAGTCGATCGACTATATGGTTGTTCTCGATCGTGGTGAGAAGAAGAGTAAGCTCAATCTGCAGCTGTTGACATCCTATCGCCAGGGCGACCATCTTCACGGAGCACTCTCTGATCATAAAGCTCTACTCGGAGTGCTTGCATAGATCGCTTGGATAGCGTATACATTAATTTTGAGTTAGATAGACCAGGGCATCGATGACAGCCTTTAATGAATATGAAGCTGCACTAAAACTTCGGGAACTCGTCCAACAACCACTTGATCTCTCGCAAGAGGGGGTCTTGACTCCTAAGAGAATGGAGCAGATGGTGGCCACTGCTCTTGATTTTAAACTCTTTTATGGGACAGAACGCGTCGATGATAGAGTTTTAGAAGCTCTCTTTGAGCTAGCGCGTGAGGCGCATGCTGTCGAGAAGATGCATGCGATGCAGAGCGGCGAAGTGATCAACAAAATTGAGGGCTATGAGAGTGAAGAGCGGATGGTTCTTCATTCAGCCATGCGCAACTTTTTCGATCCCCAAATTGACTCTGAAGCAGCAAAGCAGGCTGCCACGCTCGCTTATGCTGAACTAGAGAAGCTCAAATCCTTTCTCGATGAGATCGAAAAGCAAGAGTTTACCGACCTCATTCAGGTAGGAATCGGGGGGTCGGAGTTGGGTCCGAAGGCGCTCTACCTATCGCTTGAGGCGTTTAGTAAACCAGGACGCCATGTACATTTTGTCTCCAATGTAGATCCCGATGATGCTGCTCGCGTCATGAGAGAGATCGATCTGAGTAAGACCCTCGTTGTCATTGTCTCAAAATCGGGCTCCACGCTGGAGACCCTCACCAATGAAGAGCTCATCCGGAAGAAGTTTCTAGATCTGGGGCTCTCCCCAACCAACCACTTCCTGGCAGTCACAGGCAAAGAGAGTCCGATGGACGATCCCAGTAGATACCGGCAGTCGTTCTACATCTGGGACTATGTCGGGGGGCGCTACTCCGCCACTTCGATGGTTGGCTGCGTTATGCTCGCTTTTGCACTGGGTATGGATAAGCTTCTCGACCTTCTAAAAGGGGCGAGCGCCATGGATAAAGTGGCTCTCCAAGAAGACCCCCTTACAAATCTACCCCTTCTCTCTGCACTGCTCGGCATTTGGAACCACAACTTCCTCGACTATCCAACTACAGCAATTATTCCCTACTCCCAAGCGATGTCCCGCTTTCCTGCGCACCTCCAACAGTGCGACATGGAGTCGAATGGAAAGCGTATTGATCGCCATGGTCACACCGTAGATTTTTGGACGGGCCCCATTATCTGGGGAGAGAGCGGGACCAATGGCCAACACTCATTCTATCAGCTCATCCACCAAGGAACCATCACCGTCCCTGTAGAGTTTATCGGCTTTCGCGAGACGCAGTATAACGAGGATATAGAGTTCAAGGAGACATCCTCTCAAGAGAAGCTCCTTGCGAACCTCTTCGCCCAGTCGATCGGTCTTGCAACAGGGAAGAAGAGTGATAACCCCAATCAGCATTTCCCCGGAAACCGTCCAAATCGCGTTCTCATGGCCAAACAGTGCGAGCCCTACACAATGGGGGCGCTACTCTCCTACTATGAGAATAAAGTAGCCTTCCAGGGCTTTATATGGGATATCAACTCCTTCGATCAGGAGGGTGTCCAACTTGGAAAGGTGCTAGCAAATAGAATCATCGACCAATTTACCAAGATGAAGAGAGAAGAAGATTACGAAAAAGAGTTTCCTCTTGGCGCAGTCTATCTTAAGCAACTAAAGGATCTCTGATGAAGCGGATTTCAGCACTCTCATGGTGGACCTGGAGTTTAGCCGTTCTCTTCCTCTTCTACGAGTTCTTCATCCGAGTCTTCCCGACAGTTATGGTTGGCGATCTGATGGCCGCCTTTTCAGTGACTGCCGGGAGCCTGGGGGCGCTCAGCGCTTTTTTCTTCTATGCCTATGCACCCATGCAGATACCCGTCGGACTTCTGATGGACCGCTATGGTGCACGATGGCTCCTCTCCATTGCAGCTCTTCTCTGCGGGATTGGCTGCTTTTTTTTTGGCACCGCCGCCTACCTCTCTATCGCCGAGCTAGGTCGCTTTTTGATGGGTATCGGTTCCGCCTTCGCCTTCGTGGGGATGGTCTATGTCTGCTCCCACTTCTTTCCAGCTAGAAAACTTGCCCTTTTGGTAGGAGTTGGAAATTCAATTGGGATGGTCGGCGCTGTCGGTGCTCTAGGACCCTTAAGTTTCGCAGTCGACTCCTTTGGATGGCGCTTTTCAGTCAATGCTTTTGGCTATGTTGGGATCGCTCTTGCCATAATCCTCTTTATTTTTATTCGCAAGGAGCCGCGCTCATTCAGAAAGAAGGAGACGCCAGATAAACTCATAAAAAGTCTCAAAATCGTCTCTACAAACTCCAGCATCTGGCTCAATGGAATTATCGCACTTCTCACCTTTATGACAACCGCGGCCTTTGCCTCTCTTTGGGGGATTCCATTTCTAATGAAAAGCTATGGTATCTCCGATAATCTTGCTGGTTTTATCGTCTCGATGATCTTTGTCGGATGGATTGTAGGAGGACCGATTATCGGAATGGTCTCCGATAGATTTAGCAAGCGCAAACCCTTCCTCTATATCGGCATACTCTTCACAATCGTTACCCTATTGCCGGTACTCTATCTCCCTGGCCTCCCGGTATGGCTTCTCTTTACTCTCCTCTTTCTAGTTGGCTTCTTTCAATCAGCCGAGCTTCTAAACTTCTCTCTAGCTATCGAGCTCACTCCCATCAAAGTCAAAGGAACTAGTATCGCCGTTACCAACTTTATCGTCGCTGTAGGCTCCTCTATCATGCAACCCCTTCTCGGCGTATTTCTCGATTGGGGATGGGATGGGAGACTTCAAGGTGGCGTCCCACTCTACTCACTGAGGAACTACCATCTGGCAATGGCCAGCTTTCCCGTGACACTTGTTCTCTCCTTTATCCTGCTCCTCTTCCTAAAAGAGCCCAAAAGGAAGAAGGATAAGGAGACCTTTAGCGAAATTATTGGAAGAGATTAGCACTCAACGAGTGCCCCCTCTTCGAGATGGAAGGAGTGAGCGCCTGAGATCACTTCGGTGAAGGGTGTGGTTAGGAAGACTTGGCCAAAGTGGACGAGCTTCTCTTGGAGCAGTTGAGAGCGTTTTGAGTCGAGGTGGATTCCAAAGTCATCGATGTTCATCAGAGGGAGGCACTCCGCCTGGGCCATGAGCTCTTCCCACTCAGCCATCTTAAGAGCTGCGATGCAGGTGCGCTTCTGTCCTTCGCTGGCATAGACTTTTGCATCCCTCTTGTCGTAGGTGATGAGAAAGTCATCTCGGTGGGGTCCGATGAGTGTCGTGCCTAAAATCATCTCTCTAGGTCGCTGTCTTACGTAGAGATGTTCAATCTCGCCGAGGCGTCTCATTGAAATAGAGGGCTCATAAGAGAGATCGAAGGCGTCTTCATCTGAGGAGAGCTCCATAGCTAGGGCGCGAAGGCGCGGTTTGAGCGCTTCGATGAGGCCGCACCGCTTGACCATCAAATAGTGCGCAGACTCCGCCATGATCTGCTCAAAAGTCTCGATTGCTTGCAGGGATTTCTGCTTGAGGAGGGCATTCCGGTGTTTCATCGCTCTATGGTAGCGCGTTAGATGGTGCACGTAGAGGGGATCGGTCTGGGCAAGTTGGATGTTGAGAAAGCGCCGCCTCTCAGCCGGAGATCCCGAGATCAGTTCGCTATCTTTTGGGGCGTAGAGAACCGAGGGGAGAATCCCTAGGACATGGGAGAAGTTCTGAAAGTGAGTCTTGTTGTAATGGATGCGACGTTCCCTTCCATCATAGCCGATGCTCAATTGCTGCTCCACCCCGTCCCGCTGAAAATGCGCTTCAATGTAGAAGTGGGAAGCGCCCTTCTTGATCAAATCGGCGAGATGGGCCGTGCGAAAAGAGCGCCCCGTGCTGAGCAGAAAGAGTGCCTCAAGCAAGTTGGTCTTCCCTGCACCATTCCTCCCCTGGATGACATTAACTCCCCTCTGAAAGGGGATTTCAGCGTCGTCATAGTTCCTGAAAGAGCGCAAAGTCAAATGGCTTAAAAACATAATGAGAAAAATACAGGAAAATGGGTTACATGACAAATTATGATAAAAAAAAGATTGGAAATACTATCTAACCGCCTAAAGGCCCTCTCCGGAAGTTCGATTACCTCAAATAACTAATAAATAGATATTTAGACAATTCTAATTGAGTTGTTTTAATCAACTTTTAACCATGTTATGCTTTTCGACACAATCATCAACAAGAGGCGTTATGTCTGTATCAAAAATAAATGAAAGAGTGGGTCAATTTCAAGTTCTGAATGAACAAAATTTCCCTGGGATCTTGTTCAATATTTTTCAATATGTTGGGTGTAAAGATCATAGCTTTACAGTGATCACTGCAAATTTTAAGGGTAGGTTTTATATGGCAAATCCCGAACTCAAACTTGTGTGTAAGAAGTGGGGAGGACTTTTTGAGGAGATGCATAAAATGGAACTATTTAATAGAAATGCTTTAGAGAGGGATGCAAGGGCTTTTAAGAGTGGGGCTATGGAATTCCAAAAGATGGCAAAAGTCCATAAAGACAGCTCAGCTCATTTTATTATACTTGCAAATCGCTGCTTTAGACAGGCTGAAAAGAAGCAGCAGTGGGCAGAGGCATTACCTGAACAATTACTCTTCAAGAAGGTATCAGATCTAGTCTTTGTCCTACCTAAAATTGAGGAGGGATTTGAGGAGCGAGTTGAAAAGGGCATGGAGCGGATATTTGGCCCTAAGCAATCTCTCACTATTTCCAGATGTCCTGATTCCCTTTTTGACTCTGGTGATAACGCCTCAATTATGGTACTAGAGAAGTTATTGAAGACATATGAGAAGTCGTCTATGAGACGATTTATGAATTCAGGAGAGACAATAGATCAAAACCTTCTCCTTGCAATGCGAAGAGGACATGAAAAGTTAGTCACCCTCATTCTTACTAACTGGAAAGACATTGATCGTCCCATGGGAGTTAACAAGGTCCCTGTACTAATACGTCAGTTCTTTCACCATTGTAACGCATCAAGTGTTCAGTTGGTCTTTGACAAGGGTGCTAGGCATGAGATAGAGGGCAGACATGTGCTATTTTATGCTCTTGAATTAAAATGTGACGCACCAGTGATTGAATGTGTCTGTAAGAATACTAAAGCTAAGGTTAAATCGCTTGAGCTGGATGGTATAAAAGTGATACATTATGCATTGATATTCAATGCTAGCGTAGATGTGATCCAGTACCTAATAGCTAATGGTGTAGACATTAATACGCGAGCTCACATCCCTAACTTTATAGTTAATGGGGGGTTCTATGGTGCAACCCTGGAACAAGTAGATATTGGTGAAGAGGCACAAGATCCGAGAGGCAGTACTCTACTCTTTTTTGGAATTAAATATGGATGTGATGCAGAGGTAATCCAATATCTAATAGAGAATGTTAAGGACGTTGATCTTAATGAAGAAGATGGGTGGGATCGGACTCTGCTCTCCTATGCATTTGAATTCGATTGCGATGAAGCAGTTGTTCAATGTCTCTTTGACCATGGCGCAAAGCTCACAAATATGGGCGATATCTGGGCCTTTGTTAAGTATAAAGTTTCTAACTGGCACTTTAAGTTGTTTAGGTAGATAGATTAAGTGGGGCTTAGCCGCATTGGCATGATGACGTAGTTGGCAGAGGTGGAGTCTGTGATGAGCCCGGGATTGTGGGGAGTGGTGATAGCGAAGGAGACGGTTTCGTCGCTGCTATGTCGGAGTATATCGTGGAAGAAGAAGGGGTTGAAGGCGATCTCAAAGTTCTCTCCAGAATAATCCACAGCCATCGACACTTTACCCTCTCCGATCTCACTTGAATTAGCGGTGAGCGTGAGCTCGCCGGGGCTAAGGATGAAATGGACGGAGTGGCTCTTATCGGTGGTGAAGAGGGCGACCTGTTTTAAGAGCGCCATGAGCTCTTCCCGGTGGAGGGTGAGTTTGAATTCGCTCTCTGTGGGGATGACGCGTTCTACATCGGGGTATTCACCTGAGAGCAGTTTAGTGATAAGCAGGGTGCTATCGCTTTCGATTCCCACTTTGTCAGGAGTTAGGCTGATCTTCACTGGCTGATCGTTATCGATCGTTTTCACAATCTCTTCTACAGCTTTGAGAGGGATGAGATAGTCGTGCTTATGGTCGTCTGGGAGCTCGATGGCGGTCGTTACCTTTGCGAGGCGCTTTCCATCGGTTCCGATAAAGACAGCATTGCTCTTTTCGACCTTCATGAGGACGCCATTGAGAACGTGACGGCTATCTTCACGTGCCGCAGCGAAGGATGACTTTGAAAGCATCTCTTTAAGCGTTTCTGAGGGCATGGAAAAGTGGTCGGCTTGTGTCAGGTCAGGAAGAGCGGGGAATTCGCTCTGATTGATGCCGTGCAGTTGGAACTCTGAGCTTCCTGCTCTGATATTGGCGATGTCATCTCCGGAGACGGTGAGTTCAATTTCAGGGACCATGAGCTCGCGGATAAGCTGGAAGAATCGGCGTGCCGGTAGGGTGATCGCTCCCTCTTCGACGACGTTGGCTTCCATATGAGCTCGCATGCTTACAGTCAGATCGGTGCCGCTTATTGTGAGCTGTCCGTTATAAGCTTCAATGAGTACATTGGCGAGGATGGGAATGGCCGGTTTATTTGAGACGACGCTCTGAATCTTTCCAATCAGTGATGCCAGCTCTGGGCGCGAGATAATAACCTTCATAATTCCTCTCTTATTTTTTCATTAAACAATAATAAATAGAGTCCTGAGTGTCAACCTTTAAGCGCTCTTTCGATATCTCTCTGCTGTTCACGATCTTTGATGGAGGAGCGTTTGTCGTGCTGTCTCTTTCCGCGGCCGACGGCGATCTTTACTTTGACAAAGCCCTTCCTCAAGTACATTCCAAGGGGAATGATGGTGAGTCCCTTCTGCTCCACGACTTTTTTGAGCTTCAGAATTTCACGTTTATGCAAGAGGAGTTTGCGGTCGCGCCGCTCTTCGTGGTTGAAGGCGCCCCCAAAGGAATATGGGGCGATCGAAGCGTTCTTGAGCCAAGCTTCACCTTTGTGGATGAGCACAAAAGCATCTTGCAGCGTTCCGCCGTGGTTTCTAAGAGATTTGATCTCTGTTCCTAGGAGGACGATTCCAGCCTCATAGGTCTCCAAGATTTCATAATTATGTCGCGCCCGCCTATTGGAGACGAGTTCAGATTCACTTTTAGCCATATTCCCATATTTTCTCCTCTATGGAGTTTGCCTTCAAGCAAAATCTTCTCACTTGATCAATATGGAAGTGGGAACTACACTTTATGAAGTATGAAAAAAACTCTTCGCTTTTCGTTCTTTATTGCTCTGGGAGTTCTACTCGCTGGATGCGTGACATCAACGAGCTATCACGCTTTAGACAGCAGTGGTGAGGGCTTCGCAGACCATCGTCTGGGTGATGACTGTTTTACTGTGAGTTTTAGCGGCAACGGTCAGATGGCTCCTGATGCTCTGCTGCGCTCCGCCTTGAGACGAGCCTCTGAGGTAGCCACCAACCATGGCTACCGTTACTTTACGGTTTTTTCTGAGAGAGACCAAAACTCCGCTCTTGAGCTATCCTTTCGCTGCTATAATGAGAAGCCGATTGAAGATGCGATCGACGCCTATCGATTCCTTACTTACTTCTCTTCTTAATGAAGCCTAAAGCAAAAAACGCGACAATACCGACCCAAAAGAGTGACTCTCCCCATAGGGGAACGTCTTTAACCCACACCTCCACGAGGAGTTTAAGACCCATCCATCCAATAATCAGGTGGGAGCCCATCTCAAGTCGGGGGAAGCGTTCGATAAAACCGGTGAAAATCTTGGCGGCAAAGCGCATGAGTATCAGCCCAGAGATTCCTCCAATATAGACAATCCAGATCTTTGGCGGGAGGTTGGGGGGATGGAAGACTATTCCGATCATTGCAAGCCCTGCTAAAATCGAATCAACTGCGAAGACAAAGTCGGTGAGTTCTATCATCACTACCGTGCCAAAAAAGCTTTTTGGTTTTGGAGTGATCAGATTGAATTTCCCTCTCAGAGTTAGATGGGAGAGTGAGAGGTAGATCAGATAGAGCCCCCCTAAAAGCTGCACCCAGAAGAGCTGAATTAAGTAGGCTGCGCTGAGCACTCCAAAGGCCCTGAGGATGACAGCGGAGGCGACTCCAATGAAGAGAGCCTTCTGCCGCTTCTCCGGGGGCAGGCGACGTACGATGAGCGCTATGGCGAGGGCGTTATCGAGGGAGAGGATCCCTTCTAAAAATATCAAGGTGAAGAGACGAGGAATATCGATGAGTGAAAAGGTTTGATCAAGCATACTACTACTTAAATATCAAAAGTTTGCGGCACTAACCAAACATTGATTGACCGAGAGGTGTAATTTTTAAGCACTCTTTCCCATCATAGGAGCCGGTGGCGACAATACCGCCTTCAAAGAGCCATTCATAGATGACTTTTTTGAAGAGTTCAACCTCCGCCTCGGAGTAGTCGGGTAGGGTATATTTCCAATAGCGTCCGGTCTTCTTGAGATACATTCTGCTGTTATCGCTGATCGGGGCGATGATCCCTGAGAGGAAATCATCTAATAAGACCCATCCTGAGTCTATGATACGACCAATGGTCTTTTCGATTTCATGGATATTGCGCTCACTGCAGATTTCAGGGGGGAATTCAGAAAATGGGAAGGTAGTGAGTGTACGTTTATAGGTGTTTAGCGCCCGTTTTTCGATCGGCAGGGGGAGCCACTCTTCAGCATCTTCTCCGGCATGGAGCTGCCCTTTGTCTACATGGGCAAGCTTTAAGAAGAGAAGCTTTTGAATGATTTTTGTGGTGTAATCGATGAAGAAGGCTTGCCCCTCTTCGGACTTTAGGTCGAACCCTCTGCACTGTTTGACGACCTGGTTGGCAGACTGCTTTTCGAAGATCCAGTTCTCATTGTTATCTAGGCGCACGTAGAGAGATTTTGCAATGGAAAGCGCTATGATAGTGGACATATCCTCAGCAAAGGCGAAGTCCTTGGGACGCGTCCTCTTGATCTGACTATTCTTCTCGATCTCTTTCGGCTGCGACTCTTTGAGGAAGCTCAGGTAGTCTTTCCACTCTTTAAAGAGTGTGACCACTTCGACCCACTCTCCCTCCTTTTTCTCATAGACGAGGCAGCATAAGAAGTTGAATTCAAGATAGAGCATATGCTCTTCAAACTGCTCATCAGTAAGCTTGTATTTTTCGCGGAGAAGATCGGAGGAGATCTTATAGTTGGGAGATAAAAAGAGGTCGTTAAGGATGCCGTTGAGAATCTCATCTCCAAGGTTTAGCTCGGCTAGGTAGCGCTGGTAGATCTGAGGAGTATTGAGGTACTTCTCGATGAGGGAATTAAAAATATTATTTGATGTTCTGGGAATCGGGTACCAGTTGGGAAGGACGTGGATGGGGACCTTCTTGAGGAGGGCTTGCAAAAACTCCATCCCAGGGGTGAAATCCTCTTCGAACTTCATAATCTGGGTCTCAAAGTACTTCCTCATCTCTTTGTTGAGGATGAGCTTATCTCCCTCAATCTTAAAGAGACCCGTCTCTGAGAGCTTCTCTAGGATGGTCTGTAGCTCTTCATAGGTCTTTCCTACCTGGTTCATGAGAGTAGATAGAGGGATGACTGGGGGACTGTAAATAATTTCTTCAAGGATCTCTAAGTAGTCAGGGGAGAAGTGGGAGAGAAGAAGACGGTTTTGAATATCTCTTTGATAGTCATAGTCTTCAAGATTAATTTTGTTCTTTCTGAAGGTGTTTGTTTCAAGCATAATATCCCAATACTTTTGAAAATATGAGTTTGATATCTTCCTCAAACAATAATATAGTGATGCTTTTAATTTATTGCAACTCTTTGTAAAAGTATCTTCTAAACTCTTTATTTTATTATCCTTCTAATTCCATCATGTTTTTCAAAAAGAGCCTTTACATTCTATAACGATGTTGAAATCATCCTTTTTTTAATTTTTTTTAGTTGATATAGTGTTCTCATGGCGAAGGAAAAGTATAATCATCTTGAGATCGAGAAGAGGTGGCAGAAGCATTGGAAAGATAAGCAGGTTTTTAAAGCTGAGATCGACAGATCTAAACCAAAATATTACGTACTCGACATGTTTCCCTATCCATCAGGTGCAGGGCTCCATGTAGGCCATGTGACGGGATATACTGCGACAGATATCATCGCTCGCTATAAGCGTCAGAAGGGATTCAATGTCCTCCATCCCATGGGCTGGGATAGCTTTGGTCTGCAAGCCGAGCAGTATGCAATCCGCACAGGGACCCATCCAAAAATCACTACAGAGAAGAACATCACCACCTACCGGCGCCAGCTTCAATCGCTTGGCTTTAGTTACGATTGGGATCGTGAGGTGACGACTAGCGATCCGAGCTACTATAAATGGACGCAATGGATCTTCACGAAGCTGCATGAAAAGGGGTTGGCCTATGAGGCGGAGATTCTCGTTAACTACTGCCCGGAGCTCGGAACTGTTCTAGCCAATGAAGAGGTTGAAGAGGGGCGTTCGAAAGTGGGGGACTACCCTGTGGAGAGGCGACCGCTTCGGCAGTGGGTCTTAAAAATTACCGAGTATGCCGATCGATTGCTTCAAGATCTCGACCTCCTCGACTGGCCAGACTATCTCAAAACTCTTCAACGAAATTGGATCGGGCGGAGCGAGGGAACGAAGATTACATTTCTCGAAAATGAGACCAACCAGCCTATCTCGGCCTTTACTACGCGTCACGATACCCTCTTCGGTGTAACTTTTCTCGTTCTTTCACCTGAGCATCCTCTCGTCTCTGAGATCACGACATCAGATCAGAGTGAGGCTGTCGCTAACTACAAGAGGGAGACGGCCAAAAAAGCAGATTTTGAGCGCACTGAACTTGCCAAAGAAAAGACGGGCGTCTGGACAGGGGCCTATGCGAGAAATCCCATCAATGATGCACTCATTCCTATCTGGATTGCTGACTATGTCTTGATGGGCTATGGAACTGGGGCTGTCATGGGTGTTCCTGGAGGAGATGAGCGTGACTTCGAATTTATCAAAAAGTATGGATTGCCTATCATTCCTCCCTACGATCCAGAACCTCGCGATATCCCTGCAGATATGACGGCAGAGGATATCCGCGTCGAAGTGCTCGCCGGAAAACGCTGCTGGACACACGGGGGCAAGATTATTAATGGTAAGAGCGACAAGATCGATATCAATGGCTTGACAATTGAAGATGCAAAAGAGGCCGTTGCCAATTGGCTTGAAGAGAGCAAGTCGGGTGTTCGCTGCGTGACTTATAAGCTCAGAGATTGGCTCTTTTCACGCCAGCGTTATTGGGGTGAGCCCTTCCCTATCTTGCACTTTGAAGATGGAACGCAGCGTGTCCTTGATCTCGATGAACTACCCCTTACCCTGCCTGAACTCACCGATTACAAACCTCAGGGTGAGGGGAAGACTCCGCTTGATAATGTACGCGACTGGGTGGAGATTACAGATCCCAAGACAGGGAAAAAAGCGCTGCGCGAAACCAACACTATGCCCCAATGGGCGGGGTCGTGCTGGTACTATCTCCGCTTCTGTGATCCTCATAATGAAAAATCCGCTTGGGGCGAAGAGGCAGAGAAGTATTGGATGCCCGTCGACCTCTATGTGGGGGGAGTTGAGCACGCCGTGCTGCATCTGCTCTATGCTCGGTTCTGGCATAAGGTGCTCTATGATTGCGGCTACGTTACAACGCTTGAACCATTTAAAACGATGCGCAATCAGGGGCTAGTGACAGCCAAGTCGTATAAGAAGCCAGGAGGGGAGTATCTCTCGCCCGATCAGGTCGAGGAGGGGATGGAGCTCACCGAAATGGTGGAGAAGATGTCGAAGTCGAAGCTCAACGGCGTCACCCCCGATGAGATCGTGGAGGAGTATGGGGCCGACTCACTCCGTCTCTATGAGATGTTCATGGGTCCCTTTGATAAAGAGAAGCTCTGGAATAGTGATGCGATCAGCGGTTGCCGCCGCTTCTTAGACCGTTTCTACGCCCTTGTTACCTCCGACAAGGTCAGCGACAGTGATGAGGGGTTGAAGTTTGCCCATAAGCTTGTAGAAGGTGTGGCAAAGGATATCGAAGGGATGCTCTTCAATACTGCAATTTCGAAGATGATGGAATTTGTGAATAGTTTTTCTAAGCTCGAACACTACTCCAGAGAAGCCCTCAAGATGGCCACTCAAGCGCTCTCCCCTTTTGCCCCCCACATTGCAGAAGAGTGCTGGGAGATTTTAGGGGAGAGTAGCTCTCTCTCTTACGCTCCATTCCCTATAGCAGATTCTAAATTTCTCTCCGAAGAGAACGCGACCTATGTGGTTCAAGTGAATGGAAAATTCCGAGGGAAGTGGGAGCTGCCCAAAGGAAAGAGCCAGGAGGAGCTCCTTGAACAGATGAAAGGAGAGGAAAAAATTGCTAAATTCCTATCTGGAGAGATTGTAAAAGTGATCTATATCCCCAATAAGTTACTCAACATTGTAGTGCAATGATCAAACGGTTTTTCTATGACATCTCACTCTTACTGCTCCTACTTCTCTACCTCCCCAAATTGATCGTCGACTTCTTTGTATTTGGCAAATATCGAAAGAGCCTCTTTGCTCGCATCAAGAGCGAGAGGATAGAGAACAAAAAAAAACCGGTGGTCTGGCTCCACGCCGTCTCTATGGGAGAGACCAAGGCTCTCTCCACGCTTCTTCCCCACATCAGGAAGGCGCATCCCGGCGCGTTCATCTTCGTCACTACAGTGACGGTGACGGGACAGGAGCAGGCTAAGAGATCCCTTCCCGATGCTGACGCGATCCACTATCTTCCCCTCGACTTCTCTTGGACCATCAGATCGCTTGTGAGGATGATCAGACCCAAACTGCTCATTTTGGTGGAAGGGGACTACTGGTACAACCTGATGCGAGAGGTAAAGCGCGGAGGAGGGTCGATTGTTGTCGTCAATGGTAAGATGTCGGAAAAATCAGTGAATCGCTATCTCTTTTTTCGACCGCTTAGCCGCTCTCTATTCTCCATGATCGACCACTTCTGCCTCCAAGGCGAGAGCTATATCGAGCGTTTCTTAAAACTTGGCATCCCTCCCGAAAAAATTACCATTACTGGCAACCTGAAGTTTGATATTCCAGCGCCATCTATAGTCAATCTTGCACCTCTTAAAAAGGAGAGCGATCTACTGATCACTCTAGGATCGACCCATGAGGGTGAAGAAGAGCAGCTACTCAAGATAATCAGCCCCTTCCAAAGAGAGTATCCACAGCTCAAGGTAGTCGTAGTGCCCCGCCATCCTGAGCGCTTTCAGCGAGTCAGAGAGCTCCTAGCCGCCTTCCCTCAAGCTACCCTCATCGATAAGATGGGAGTCCTTCCAGAGTGCTATCGGATCTCTGATCTAGCAATTGTTGGCGGGAGCTTTGTTAGAGGTGTAGGGGGACACGACGT
>SDBT01011296.1_pt1 | contig 14379 bp, 8 predicted proteins | sample 2277101 | NCBI WGS metagenome assembly SDBT01 (sample SAMN10404973, study PRJNA504765) | marine sediment metagenome | isolation source: marine sediment core GS10_PC15, 103 cmbsf | place: Arctic Ocean: Southern Knipovich Ridge | collected 2010
ACTCTGGGCGGGGCGCTACGGGCGGTGATCTACCGCGGCGAGCAGTGGAGCAAGCCGGAGAAGTCAGCCAAGACACTACCGCTGAACTTCGAACGCCGCGTCTTCGCCGAAACCCAGATCACCCCCTATCGGCTCGCCGCCTGATCCCTCTGCCGACCGCGACCGATGTCACCACGCGCTCGGGCGCGTCTCACCGCGTGTTCTCGATCCTTTTCCGCCCCACCCGATGCCGCACCGACTCATCCATGTCCAATTGTCATGGTCACCCACGCAGTCGTTCCGCCACCCAGTGGATCGAAGCCGGCCTGCGCAGACCCATCCGGTGCCCATGCCTACTTAACACCCGCAACACCTGCCATCACGGTATCATGGGGCCCCGACACCTACAACTTGCCCCACATTCACTGACGACGTTCACCCACTAGCGCGCGATGGCCTCGTCTCTGCCCCGACGCCTCCGATACTCACTCGGGCTGCAGCCGTGATGTTTGGCGAACGTTCTCGACAGGTGGCTCACGTCGACAAACCCGGTCTGCTCGGCGATGGACTCGACCGTGCCATGTGTGTAGAGCAACTGGTGCGCGACGAAGCCGAGGCGCGTGCGCTGGCAGAACTTCCCGAAGCTGACGCCCATGGCGCTCCGGAAGAGGTAGCCGAAGTGCGACCTGCTGAGCGAGCAGGCCGCCGCTGCGTCGCATGCGGCCACGCGGTTCCAGGGCTGATCGTGCATCAACTTGAGCGCCGGCATCACGCGGGAGAGCGCGCCCAGGTGCTTGCCCATAAGCTGGCCGCCCACGGCAGGCGGCGTGGCATCCCGGCTTCGACTGAGCTCAGTTAGGATTCGCAGCAGGGAGAGCCGAACCGCCGTCTGCCAGAATGGCTTCTTCTCCTCGATCTCGCGATAGGTATCACGACCGAAGTCGAGGAAGCGGCGTCGCATATCCGCATCTTCCACACGCACTCGGGCTTCGGGATGAGCGGCGAAGAGCTCGAAGTATGGCGGCTCCCCGCCGGTCTGGTCTCCAAGAAGATCGGGCAGGAATATCAAGGCGATGTTGGTCGTCCCGGAGCGGCTCACACGCCACGCATGGGGTTCCCACATTGCGCACAGCCAAACATCTCCCGGGCCGCACTGCCGCTCCGATCTGCCGACGTGGAACTCGACCTCGCCGGTGAGCACCATACCCAACTCCATGCCCGGATGGACGTGTCCGTCCAGCGATCCCTGGGGGTGTTCGGTTACGAAGGAGTAGCCGAGCGCGTAGCTCGGCCCGTGCCAATCGGCTGCCGCAGGGCCCCGCGCCAGCCGGTCTTCGACCTCACGCTCGACGCGAAGACAACCGGCCAGACCTTTTCCCATAGCCAAATTCTACCTGAATCCCGAGCGTTCGTACAGTGACGCTGCGGGAAGCCGGAAGTATCATGAGCGGGGGTGTGGCGAGCGTATGGCCGGTCCGACGGCGGGAGGGAGGTGATGCCCGGAGATGTGCATCGCCGCGGGACCCGGGACGGCCGCCATGGACCCCTGGACCGCGCTCACGCCGGCCAGACAGCCGAGACACGACAGTGCTGTTGGCCGGGAGTTGGGACTTCAATACCAAGGGAGATGGTCATGAGAAGTCGTGGTTACACGAGGCGGCTGGCATTCAGCGTAACACTGCTGGCCGCCGCGCTTTGTCTATGCTGCGCCTCGGCCGCGCTGGCGACGACGTACTATGTTGACTCCGCGGGCGGCAACGACAACTGGGACGGCACAAGCCCCAGCACTGCTTGGCAGAGCCTGGGCAAGGTGAATGCCACCACATTCTCGCCGGGCGACCAGATCTTGCTGAAGGCAGGATCGGTCTGGCAGGGAGCGGACGGACTGCTCTACCCAAAGGGCTCGGGCACGGCCGGCAATCCGATCGTCATCGACACATACGGCACGGGCGCCAAGCCTCTGATCAACGCCGACAAGACGTACAACCTTGTCATGGGCGAGGAGAATGTCTCCACCTCGATCTTCCTCTACAATCAGGAGTATTGGGAGATCAGCAACCTGGACGTCATGAACGGTCAGCCGGGAGGCGAGCAGCAGAACGACACCCACGGCGTCTACATCACGGCTGAAGAAACCGGACAGGTACACGACCACATACACCTCAAGAACCTCGACATCCACGACGTGAACGCTCGCGTCGGCCGCGGGACGGGCAAGGACAAGGGGAAGAACAACGGCGGCATCTGCTTCGACGTCTTCGGTGCCCTAGTCGCCGGCACGCAGTTCAACGATTGTCTGGTGGAAGGCTGCTACATCTACGATTGTGGCGCGACCGGTATCAAGACGTGGAGCGATCAACACAACTGGAAGTGTCATGATCCCACCACCTATGGCACCAACTTCACGATTCGCAACAACGTGCTCGACCACATCGACGGCGACGGCATCTGCACTGCGATGACCGAAGACGCACTGATCGAGTACAACGTGGTAAGTTGGTCGCACATGAAGCCGAGCGATCCATACGTGGCGATCTGGAACTACGAGTCGTACGACACGGTCATGCAGTACAACGAGGTCTGCAACACCCAGACCATGTCCGATGGCCAGGGCTTCGACATCGACGACTACACACTTCGCACCATCGTCCAATACAACTACAGCCACGACAACGTCGGCGGGTTCATGCTCATCATCTGCATTCCGCAGGAGCGGAGTCAGTGCGCCACCGCGGACCACAACATCGTCCGCTATAACGTAAGCCAGGACGACGGCGAGGAAATCATCAAGTTCGCCGGCGAGCCCCACCACACTGACTTCTACAACAACGTCTTCTACTACTCTCCGACTGGTGGCGCGTCGCCCCTGGAGGACGTTCTGCGCCTCTCACTGTCGTACAACACCCATGTCTACAACAACATCTTCGAGACATGGGGGGGCGGCAACTTTCTGCAGCCGGACAAGGGCGTCAACCGGGGCTTTGCGTTCCACAAGAACATCGTGTACGGCGACGCGGACTACACTAAGTGGACCGACGACTATCCCGACAACCAGTGGGGCGTGAATCCCCAGCTCGTCAATCCGGGCAGTGGCGGCATCGGCCGGGACACGTGTGGCGGCTACATGCTTCAAGCTGGCTCGCCTGCCGTCGATTACGGCATCTGGAGCGACGACCCGATCCTGATGCCGCTCGACGACCACCCCGGCCCGATCGGCGCCAACCATGGCAGCCAGGACTACTTCGGCAACTCACTGCCGTATCCGTCGGGTGCGCCAGACACCGGCGCACACGAGAGCACCGGCGGCCCGCCCGATCCGCCGGCGGCCGAATTCTCCGGCAACCCGACGACCGGCGAGGTGCCGCTGACGGTGATGTTTACGGACCTGTCTACGAACAATCCCACGTCCTGGGACTGGACGTTTGGCGACGGCGGCAGTTCGACCGCTCAGAACCCAAGCCATGACTACACGAGCGCGGGTGACTACACAGTGTCGCTGTGGGCAGAGAACGCCGGCGGATCGGACATCGAGGCGAAGAACAACTACGTCCACGTCGATCCGCCTGGCCCGCAGCCTCCAGTAGCCGACTTCGAGGGCAGCCCGACGAGCGGCCCGGCGCCTCTGGACGTGAGCTTCACAGACCTGTCCACGAACAGCCCGACGTCGTGGGACTGGACCTTCGGCGACGGCGGCACGGACACGGTGCAGAACCCGAGCCACACCTATGCCGCTGGCACCTACACCGTGAGCCTGACCGCCACCAATGCCTACGGCCAGGACACGGAGACCAAGACAGACTACATCAGCGCCACGAGCGGCGGCGGCGGAGACTACTTCCCGTCCTCCTACGAGATCCTGAAGGGGACCTATGTCTCCGGCGGTGTGGGCGATCTCGGGGCCTCCGATGACAGCTACCTGGTGATACAGGCCGAGAAGCTGGGCGGCAAGAAGTGCACCTACATGGTCTACACGATCGACACCGACCTCACTAGCCTCTCGAGCCTGACGATCAGTCTGGAGTCGCATCCGACCGTAGCGCCCCAGCGTCAACGGATACGGGTGTGGGACTACACCACAGGCAACTGGGGTCAGGATGTCAGTGACGACTTGCTAAACAGCACGAGCGACCAGACGACGGTGACCCCGGTGCCCGATCCGACGGACTACATCTCACCGGCCGGCGAAGTCAAGATTAGAGTGCGCACCGGCGACAAGACCAGTAGCGCCTGGGACCACCACATCGATCTCGTGAAGATGACGGCGGCGCCGTGACCGCCGGCGACTGCTGCAGTTGAACGACGGGGCCCCGCTCCGGCGGGGCCCCACAAAGCCCGGCGATTTTCGGCTGAATGGACGTGATAGAGCGGCGAACACGTGTTGAAGTGGCGGACCTCGGCTGGGTTCCGTCCGGTCGAGCCGGAAGCGCGCGGCCGAGGGCCCTGAAGTCGGCCGGTGGCCCGCTGTAGGAAACCACACCCAGAGGGATAGCGTGATGAGAAGCAGAGGCGGGAAAGGGCTGGCGGCGCCATCGATGCTGGTGGTGCTGGCGGCCTGTTTCGCGTTGGCGACGGCATCCGCCGCGCTGGCGACGACGTACTATGTTGACTCCGCAGGCGGCAACGACAATTGGAACGGCACCAGCCCAGGCACAGCCTGGCAGAACCTGACCAAGGTCAACACAGTGACCTTCTCACCCGGCGACCAGATCCTGCTCAAGGCCGGATCGGTCTGGAACGGCCAGCACCTGTGGCCAAAGGGATCGGGGACGGCCGGCAACCCAATAGTCGTCGACATGTACGATACTGGGTCGAAGCCGCTCATCAACTGCGACTTCGTGCACGCCGGCGCCGTGTATCTCTACAACCAGGAGTACTGGGAGATCAGCAACCTGGAGCTGACCAACTGGACCACCGGCGATCCGGATGATCAGAACGGTGTGCGCGTGATCGGCGAAGATGCGGGAGTCCTCAATCACATCCACCTGAAGGACCTCGACATTCACGATGTGAACGGAGCACTCTCCAGCCGCTCGATCCGAGACAATGCCAAGACGACTGGCGGCATTCTCTTCGACGCTCTCGGCAGCACCCGGACCAGCTTCAACGATGTGCTGATCGAGGGCTGCTACATCCACTTTGTGGACAGGACGGGAATCAAGTTCTGGTCCAACTGGAGCCGCTACAAGGGCGGAACCTGGGAGCCACATACGAACGTTGTGATCAGGAGCAACGTGCTGGACGACATCGGCGGCGATGGCATTGTCCCCTGCATGACTCAGGCGCCGCTGGTGGAGCACAACGTCGCCAGCTACTGCAACAACCGGGCCAACAGTCCCAACGTCGCGATGTGGGGCTGGGACATCGAGGACGCGGTTTTCCAGTACAACGAGGCATACCTGACGCAGACTACGGAAGACGGACAGGGCTTCGATATCGATGACTACCAATACCGCACTGTCATTCAGTACAACTACAGCCATGACAACGCCGGGGGTTTCATCCTGGTATGCAACAGCAGATTCGGCTTCAACACCGACAGTGTCATCAGGTACAACATAAGCCAGCACGATCACCACAAGCTGTTCCGCTGGAGCGGCTATGACATGACCGGTCACAAGGTCTACAACAATACCTTCTACGTGGCCGAGGGTGACGCCGACATCATTCTGGAGCACAACGGCGGATCGGGGGCGGACGCCCAGTACCTCAACAACATCTTCTACATCACGAACCCCAACGCGGTCTACGACCTCGAGGGCGAGGCGAAGGTGGGCGTGCTCTTCGACTACAATGTGTTCTATGGAGTGCATCCGTCAGGGGAACCAGGCAATCCCGGCGAGCCCAATGATGCCCACAATATCATCGACAATCCCCCTGGATCGCTGCTGCCTCAACTCATGGTCAACCCCGGGAGCGGCGGCATCGGCCGGAACACGGTGGACGGCTACGAGCTGTGCGCCGGCTCGCCGGCCATCGATTCCGGCATGCAAGTGCCCAACAACGGCGGCCAGGACTACTGGGGCAATTCGGTCCCAGCCAGCGGCGTCACCGACCGTGGCGCGCATGAGTACGGGGGCGGACCTCCGCCTCCGCCAGTGGCCGACTTCTCGGGCAACCCAACGAGTGGCGACGCGCCACTCAACGTGATGTTCACCGACCTCTCCACGAACGACCCCACGTCGTGGGATTGGACCTTCGGGGACGGCGGAACCTCCACCGCGCAGCACCCCAGCCACTCCTACGCGGTTGGCACCTATACGGTGAGCCTGACGGCGGAGAACGCAGGGGGTTCGGACGGCGAGACCAAGAACGATTACATTACCGCCAATGAGCCTCAGCCAGATCCGCCAGTGGCGGACTTCTCGGGCAGCCCCACGAGCGGACCTGCCCCGCTGGAGGTGGACTTCACCGATCTCAGCGCGAACAGCCCCACCTCCTGGGATTGGACCTTTGGAGACGGTGGGACGGACACCGTGCAGCACCCCAGCCACACGTATGCCGAGGGCACCTACACGGTAAGCCTCACCGCGACCAACGAGTACGGCCAGGGCACTGAGACGAAGACTGACTACATCACGGCCTCCGGCGGAGGCGGCGGTGACTACTCCTGCACCTCGGCCAACATCACCAAGGGCACGCTGAACTCGGGCGACCATACGGACACGCACGCTTCGGATGACGTGTATATGGTGGTGACATCGGCGAAGGTCGGCGGCAAGCAGTGCACGATCATCGAGTACACGTTCGAAACCGGACTCAGCTCGGCGTCGAGCATGTCGGTGACCTCGGAATCCAACGTCTCCTATGTGCCCCCTCCGAGTGGCCAGCGAGAGCGAGTCTACGTGTACAACTACAGCACCAGTGACTACGATCTGCTGGGTGACGATTGGGTGCTGGGGACGGACACGACGAACGTGACCGGTGTCCCCTCACCCTCGGACTACCTGTCGGCCGGCGGACAGGTGAAGGTAGAGATCCGCACGGGCGACCGAGACAGGGATGTCTTCGATCACTCCATCGACCTCGTGAAGGTCACGGCGGCGCCGTAGCCGCCCGGGACTGAGATTCCAGAGGACGGGGCCCCGCTCAAGCGGGGCCCCTCCGCGAGGTATCGTGCTCTCACGTGCGGAATGGCAGTACAGACGAGATCGAAGGAGGGATTCGCGGTGAAGAAGAGGGCCCTTTGGAGAGCCGCTCTGTTCGTGATATTGCTGGCTGCCAACGTGTACGTGGCCTTCGTGCCGGCATCGACGCGGACTGGGGAGTCTGTCGCGGCAGAGATTGAGGAGCAGCGACAACGGGTGGCGGCATCACCCCAGTCCCCTGACGCCAGCGCGGAGCATCCCCATCCTGACCTGCCCGAGGTGAAGCCGCGAGTCGAGATACTGCCGCCCACGCCGAGCGTCTATGACTCCGTGCCCAAGGAATCTCTAAGCCTGGCCGTGGCGGAGGTCAACGGCGATCCGATCTCTGTTAGGCTGTTCGAGCGTCGGCTGGCCAGGAACCGATTCTCCGCGTTCCAGCACTTCGGCACGACCTATGGTTCGAAGCCGGGCGCAGACTTCTGGACGACCGCATACGATGGCGAGACCCCCGCCGAGTGGCTGAAGAAGCGGACCCTCGATGAATGCGTCCGTATCAAGGTTGAGCTGGGGCTGGCGAAGTCAGAGGGTATTATCGGCAGCACGAGCTATGCCGCGTTTCTCCAAGCCCTGGACAACGAGAACGAGAGACGGAGGAAGGCGCTGGCCGCCGGTGAGCCGATCTATGGTCCCCAGCAGTATAGGGAAGACGAGTTCTTCCTCTACGTGACGAACAACGTGCGCACAGCTCTCCAGAAGAAGCTCTGGCACGGCCGACTGCATGCCTCCGAGGACACACTGAGGGAGTACTACGAGTCGGTGAAGGACATCCACTATGACCGGGGCCACAGTGCCACCGTCTGGGCTATCGAAATCCACTACGGGGTGAGCACGGGATACGAAGGGTCTCTCACTCGGGAGGAAGCGAAGGCGAAGATCGAGGAGGTCAAGAGGAGACTGAACGCGGGAGAGCGCTTCGAGGATCTGGCGGCAGAGCACAACCAGAACGGCGAAGTCCACGAGTACGTCTTCGACTTCGAGACCCGCTCTATGGACAAGTCCCATCGGGCCTCTAGACGGGACGAAGCGATGTCACTGTACGAGGGCGAGGTCAGTGGCATCTTCGAGGAGATGAGCGCCTTCTTTATCCTGAAGTGCGTCGAGAAGGAGGCGCTCGGCCACCAGCCCTTTGACGAGGTGAAGGGGAGCGTCCAGCGCCCGTACGTTCAGCAGAAGTACCAGGAGCTTGTGGCCGAGCTTGTCGAGAGCGCGTCCGTCGAGATCGACCCGGGGGAATGGGATCGCATAGAGGTGAAGTGACGCGCATGTCGAGCAGGGCGTGGACGGTCCGGTCCGGACTTCCGCCCATCCAATGCTATGGGGCCCCATTCACGGCGGATGCCAGCAGTTTCTACATGGAATCCGGCATTTGATACAGAAACAGGAACGAGAATCGGGTCTAGACTACACACTGTAGGTTGTGCGCGGGTTCGCCGGACGGCGATCGCGGCACGTTGACGGAGACAGACTGGCAGGGAGGGGAGGCGAACAAAGACGCATTGCCGATCCCCAGGCGAAGGCGAGGGCCCCTCGGACACAAGCTCACGCCACTGCCGCCCGGAGATCACTCCGGGCAATTCGAGGTGGGTAACAGGGTCCCCGATGGCGCGGCAGTCACCTGGCCTCGGCGGCGAACCCGTCGCGCGTCGTCAGGCCGCACATCCACAGTGAGGGGGAGGAAACGAGATGAGCAGGCAAGTGGTCGTCATCTTCTCGGTCGCGCTGGTCACACTGGCCATGTCCGCGGTCGCCCTTGCCGAACACCCCTATCCACATAACGGGATCTTCATGGAGCATGGCTACGTCTGTGTCGCGAAGAGCGATGCCCAGATCCAGGAGGCCGTGCTCTGGTGTCAGGATCGGGGCTTCGAGGTGGAGTTCCTCAACATCACGGGTTTCGAGCCCGACGGCACGATGGACCCGGCGAACTACGATGAGCTCGACCACTACATCGCCGTCGCGCGGCAGACCGACCCGAACCAGAAGCTCATCGCCTACTGCAGTGGGTCGCTGAGCGACCATGTCAATGACCCGTCCACGCATCAGAACATCGCCGATGTGTGCAATATGTTCTTCGACGTCTATGGCGTGGACGGCGTGAACCTGGACTTCGAGCCTCTCCAGGCGGACAACCAGAACTACATCGACCTCTTCAGCACCATCAGACAGACGGTTGGTTTGGGCGCTCATCTGTCTCTCGACACCACGGCCAACCTGACCTGGTCCGGCCCATTTCTCAACCAGGTCTCTACGTACTTCGACTGGCTGATGCCGATGTTCTACGACACGGGCTACAAGAATGCTCCGAGCTATCAGAGCTGGGTCATCGCCGGAATGCACCACCACGCCGACAATGTAGCCGCCAACTGCGAAGTCTACCCAATCATACCGACCCACAAGAAGAGCCGCTGGCACGATCCGAATGCGGAGAACATCTGCACGGCCGTCGACACCATCGAACAGGCCATTACCGAGGGGGCCCACATGTACTCCCTCGGCGTCTGGTGGCGCTACGACTGGAAAGAAAACGACGAGCAGATGTGGTGGGACTGCTGGATGTACCGCTACAGCCAGCCGCCGGAGGCCGACTTCTCCGGCAACCCGACGAGCGGGCCGGCGCCGCTCACGGTCATGTTCACCGACCTCTCGACCGGAGGCTCGACCTCCTGGGATTGGACGTTCGGGGACGGCGGCACCTCACAGCAGCAGCACCCGACACACGAGTATCTCGCCGAGAGCGCGTACACGGTGAGTCTGACCGCCACGAGTGAGAACGGCCAGGATACTGAGACGAAGTTAGACTACATCGACGTGACCGCCAGCGGAGGGACCTGCCACGTGGGCGCGATTGACCTGGTGGGCAGGTACAAGAGCACTGGCCCTCCGAGCGGCCGCGGCTACTACGCCGACGCGACAATCACGGTCCACGACCAGGACTGCCTGCCATTGTCCGGCGTGACGGTGGACCTCATTTGGTCGGGCTGTGTGTCCGGGACTGACTCCGGTACCACCGACAGCAGCGGACAGGTGACGTTCGGCTCGCCGGTCAACCCCGACGGCGGAACCTTCACCTGTTGTGTAGACAGCCTGAGCAAGTATGCGTACCCGTACGAACCCGGCAGCAATCACGAGACCTGCGAGAGCATCGTCAACCCGTAGCGCTGTCTGAGCCGGCTCAGACACACTGCGACTCGGAGCGCCGAATGGCGACTTGGCGGGAAAGGAGGTGAGTGAGGACCCGTCTCGGACGGGGGCGCGCTAGTGGCTCCGGTCCTCGACTGTCGGGGACCAGTGAGCTTGCACACACTCTCGAAACAAGGGGGATGAATCCGTGAAGGGAAGCACCGTTGTGAGGCGGTTGGCTCCACTGCAGCTGGTGGCGCTGGCAGCCTGTTTATGTTTGTGCGCTTCGGCCGCCTGGTCGACAACCTACTATGTTGATTCGGCAGGCGGCAACGACAACTGGAACGGAACCAGCCCGGGCACAGCCTGGCAGAATCTCACCAAGGTCAACACAGTGACCTTCTCGCCTGGCGATGAGATCCTGCTGAAGGCAGGGTCTGTCTGGAATGGGCAGCAGCTCTATCCGAAGGGATCGGGAAGCGCAGCGAACCCGATCGTGGTGGACACGTATGACACTGGCGCCAAGCCCCTGATCAACGGCGCCGGCGCCCACCAAGAGGCGGTACACCTCTACAACCAGGAGTACTGGGAGATCAGCAATCTCGAGGTGACCAACTACGACCCCGCGGGCCCTGGCGTCAGACAGGGCGTGCACGTGCTGGCCGAGGACGTGGGCACGGTGAACCACATCTATCTTCTGAACCTGGATGTGCACGATGTCAATGGTCACATGACCACCGGCGGGGACAAAGGCAAGTGCAATGGCGGCATCCTCGTGGACGTGGTTGGCGCAGTCACCCCGACCAACTACAACGACGTCCTGATCGACGGCTGCTACGTCTACGATGTCTCGCGCACCGCCATCAAGATCAACAGCGCCTGGGGGAGCTGGTGCACGAACCCGACCGTTCTCCTGCACACCAACGTCGTCGTCAGCAACAACGTGGTCGACAACTACGCGGGCGACGGGATCTGTCCCTTCTTCTCTGACGGCGCGCTCGCGGAGTATAACGTCTCCAGCCGCGGCTGCTACGAGTTAGAGGGCAATCTCGCGAATGCCCCAATCTGGTCCTGGGACCAGAAGGACGGCGTATTCCAGTACAACGAAGTCTACGACACGGTGCAGACCAGGGACGGCATGGCCTTCGACATCGATGGCTGTTCCGAGCGGAATACTTTCCAGTACAACTACAGCCACGACAACGCGGGCGGGTTCCTCATGATCATCAGCGGCCCCGACTGCGCTGCCGACGGTGCGCCGTACGTCCGCCTTCCCTTCTGCAAGGACAACATCGTCCGCTACAACATCAGCCAGCGGGACGAAACCAGGGTGCTGCGGTACGTCGGCAAGATCTCGAACAACACCCTCTACAACAACACGATCTACATCGGGTCCACGAAGCCGAAGATCGTCGACTCGGGCGCCTGCGACGTCCAGTCCCCCGTCGACACCTTCCACTACAACAACATCATCTACAACACCGAGTCCCGCAAAGCCGGATACACGTTTGACGGGACCAACTACGTGTGGGACTACAACCTCTTCTACGGCTACCACCCCAACAGCGAGCCGGACGATGCGCACAAGCTTACGTCCGATCCGCTGCTGGTGAACCCCGGAAGCGGGGGCACCGGCATGGACACGGTGGATGGCTACAAGCTGCAGTCCGGTTCGCCGGCCCGCGACTCGGGCATGACGATCGCGGACAATGGCGGCCTGGACTACTGGGGCAACACCGTGCCCACCGGCTCGGGGACCGACCGCGGAGCGCATGAGTACGACGCCGGTCCGCAGGCTCCGGTTGCCGAGTTCTCGGGCAACCCGACGAGTGGGGCGCCGACGCTCACGGTGAACTTCACGGACCTGTCCATGAACAGCCCGACCTCCTGGGACTGGACCTTCGGCGACGGGGGCACCTCAACGGCGCAGAGCCCGAGCCACGACTACACGTCCGACGGCGACTACACTGTGGCCCTGACTGCCACCAATGGTCAAGGACAGGACACGGAGACGAAGATCGACTACATCTCCGTGAGCTCGGCCGGCGATCCGCCGGTGGCCGACTTCTCCGGCATCCCGACCAGCGGCTCGCCGCCGCTGACGGTCAACTTCACCGACCTCTCGACGAACAGCCCAACTTCGTGGGACTGGACGTTCGGAGACGGCGGCACCGACACAGTGCAGGACCCGAGCCACCAGTACACGAGTGACGGCGACTACACCGTCAGCCTCACCGCGGCCAACTCGTACGGCCAGGACACGGAAACGAAGGTGGACTACATCAGCGTGGCCACGGCCGGCGATTACTCCTGCGCTTCGGCAACCATCGTCAAGGGAACGCTGCTGAGCGGCGATCACACCAACACGCATGCCTCGGACGACTCCTACATGGTCGTGCATACGGGCAGGGACGCGGGCAAGCAGACCACCGTCATCGAATACTCCTTCGAGACGGGGCTGAGTTCGGTCTCCGGTCTCACCATCACGTCGGAGTCTCATCCGACGCTCCCGGGACAGCGCCAGCGGATCCATGCCTACAACTTCACCACCTCGCAGTGGAGCGGCGCGATCGGCGACAACATGCTGAACAGCACTACCGACCAGACCACAATGACGGTCGTACCCGACCCGAGCCTCTACCTGTCGGGCACGGGCGAAGTGCGGGTGAAGATCGTCACAGGACACAAGATCAGGGACGCATGGGACCATTACATCGACTTGATTAGGATCTCGGCGACGCCGTAGTCGCTTCGGACTGTCAACGTATGACGACAGCGGGGCCCTGCTTCGGCGGGGCCCCGCTTCTACGTAGGCAGGGGGAGGAACAGACGGCAGGATTCAGAAGCCGGCCTATGGAGTATGTCCCGTTCTTAGTGGAAGGTTGAGCGGCCCTCCCATCGATATGTTAGGCTGCAAGGCGTTCCTCGTCAACAGCTGAGACCGCCTTTTCATCGAGTGTTTGATCGTGGTCCAGCGCGGCCTTCAGCATCCACAGATCTCGGAAGCCGATGATCTTGCGGAAGTTCTTGTCGGTCTCCAGCGCCGCCGCTGCCGCCCACCGCAAGGCCATCTCGCCCGAGCGCCAGTGGGTCACCCGCCCGGTGCGACCTTCCACTCCCGAGAGCGAGCTCTCGATCACATTGGTGGTCGCCAGGCACTTGCGCAGCATCGGCGAAAGCCCCAGGAGATTGATGGTGAAGGTCTCCTCCAATCCCTCCCGCAGACTCGCCGCTGCCTTCGGGTGCGTTCGCTCCAGCCACTCGATCTGCCGGCCCAGCCGCGCCATTCCTTCCTTCGGGTCCAGCTTCCACGCGGCCCGCAGCGCCGCCCCACCTGCCCCTGCATCCCTTTGGGCACGTAGCCCAGCACGTTCTTGCGCTTGTGGTTCCGGCACCGCTGCACCGGGTTCCGCTTGCCGTACACCGCCTCGATCGCCGCCCGCAGCCCCTTCGAGCCATCAATCACGAACAGCCGCCTGCGCTCCGGGGATACCCCTCGCGCCACCGGCTCCTCCAGCAGTCCCTTTGCCACCACTGCGTTCTCCGTGGCTCCCTCGGTCAGGCCCAGCACGTGCTTGCCGCCCTCTGTGTCTACGCCCACGGCGCAGATCACCTGGTGGCCTCCGAACCGCTTGCCGTCCAGGTAGATCACCAGCAACTCCACCTCCTCGAAGCGCCGCTCGCATAAGCTCTTGAGCGCATCCGCACTCGCCTGCTGGAGCTGCCGGCTCACCGCCGACCGGGAGACTCCACAGCGGTCGGCCATCTCTGGGACCTGTCCTCACTAGTAATGCTGTCCGGCGCGCTGGGCGACAATGATAGCACTTCTCGGGGGGATGGAGAACGGTCCATCAGGCGTCGGAAAACTAGGGACAGTGGGGGTTCCTCAACACCCCCACTGTCCCTATTCTCTTCCTACTTTCTTGCTCGCCCGGCGGCACCTGGCGCTCACACCGCTGACCGTCACAGCGGAGCCAGTAGAATGGCTATTGACACATCGCGTAGGTTAGGTCATAGTTTTTGAACTATTCCTATCGGTTTACTCTACAAGGGTGCCGGGGCTGTTGGCGCATACGGATATGGCTCGAGAGCGATGATTGGGGTTGCCCTGCGCAAGGGGACCGAATTCCCTGGT
>SDBT01011297.1_pt1 | contig 14378 bp, 17 predicted proteins | sample 2277101 | NCBI WGS metagenome assembly SDBT01 (sample SAMN10404973, study PRJNA504765) | marine sediment metagenome | isolation source: marine sediment core GS10_PC15, 103 cmbsf | place: Arctic Ocean: Southern Knipovich Ridge | collected 2010
GTTTTGTATGTTGATGTGGGTAATGGATTTAAGCCTGCCACACATTGGTTTCGGGAAGCTGTAGAAGCGATTCCTGAAGAGTGGCTGGCAGTAGAACCACTAATAGGAAACGTAGACCCTACTACAGTTATCTTTGCATCTTTGGGGGAAGAATGACTGAATGGAAAGATGGTGGAACATTTAAAGATAAGCAGTGGTGTCCCTATCACGGTACTTATGTAGGTGTCTTTACTGAGTTTTTAGATGGGGTTGCCGTATTGCATTGTAATAAGTGTAAACTACCATTGAGAAGTAAGTAATAGTACATAAGCCATACTTAGGATGAGAAATGTCGGTAAAGCAATTAAAAATCTCACCTGCGGAAGCTCAGGTAATAGAGATGTGTCTTCGTTCCGATATGGAAGATTACCGATGGTTCTTAATACAGGTTGGTATTTCGTTAAGCCAGAATAAAGAAGTAGAGATTGGAGTTTCCGAAAAGGACTTGTGGTGGCTAAGGGATAAGATAAACCCCTTAATGGCTGGCGGATTAGATATAATAATTAAGATATACGGATTACTGGTAAAGTTTAGGGATGGTAGTATTTCAAATATAATTGAACTACCTCCAAAGGATAGGGCACTTGTTAAAAGAAGCACCAGTCAAGGCTCCCCCGAAGACTGAACCTGCGATAGAACCTGAAGTAAATCCAGACCGAAGGTTAAATCCCGACAGACTGTGCCCAGAACAGAAGCGGAAAATAACGAGGGGAATATGACGTTTGATGATTATGTGGTAGAGTTTATCGCCTTGTTAGATGTGTGGTTCTGGAAGATTGAAAACAAGGTAATTGCTCTCCCCAATAGAACGGGTAAGCGATACGATGAAGAAACCTGTAATAAACTGATAATCTATATAGATGACTTTATTAAAAACGAAGTAGTCTCCCATCCTCAATACTGGAAGAACGAAGGTGCGAAATCTAAGGGTGTTGATATAGACACCCCCGCTGACTTTAACAGACTTGAGGGTATTTCTAGAGAAGCGTTTGCACAGGAAGTCTACACCTTAAAAGAGAAATACAAAGATATTGAGGAAACAATTTATTATGATGACTGTTTTTATTAAGGGTAACTCAGCGGATTCAGGTCGCTCCTGAACTCTAGTTAAAATAAGCCCTGAGTGGTAGACCGAGATGAAACCACTCACAATACCAGTTACCCGAAAGGGCTGAAGTAGTAACGATTCTCCCCTTGGAGATACAGAGGCTACTAGCTGGTATACTAACGAGAAGCCGTAGAATCAACGCTACGGTTTTTTCTATTAAAGAGGTATTATATGCCTAAAGCATTACACGAGAAGTTAAAAAGAGAGGCTATGAAGAAGTTTGGTACGACCACTTCAGAGAGAGCGAAACGATATATCTTTGGGACTTTGCGTAAGGTGGAGAAGAAGAAGTGACAATGTCTGCTAAAAGGAAACAATTGGTTTACGATTGGATTGAGACCGTTGAGGAAGAAAGGCAACCAGAGAGTGAGTTCCGCAAGTCTCATAAGATAAGCTATCGGACTATGAAGAATATGAAGATTGATTGGCAGACAGACCAAATGATGGAGACAAAGCGAGATATTCAGGTTAAGGGAGCCTTCACTGCTATAGATGAGCAATTAAATAGTCCTGATATAATAGTTGATGATGATGATAGGTGGGTAGCTGTAGAAACTTCAATATACAAAAGAGCATTGGAAGGTAATACAAAGGCACAGGAATTGTATGCCAAGTTAAAGAAAAAACTAAAGGAAGAAGTAAACCTAACGGTAGGATTGAGTGCAGACGAAATTACAAGAAGAAACCTACAAGCAGCTAGAGAACTTGGAGGAGAGGGCGGACATAGAGTGGCGGAAGTGCAGGATGAGTCTTCTCTATTATCTGAGTAATTATGTAAAAGTACAAGATGCAACAGGTCAGAGGGTAATCAACTGGAAACCTCATTCTCATTTATTGCATTTGATTGAACTAGTGCAGGGTTGGGCAGAATCTATTCCTCGTAAACCGATTTATATTATTATCTTCAAGGCTAGACAGGTTTACACGACAACGACTATTGCTGGAATAGCCAACTGGCTGTGTACCTTCTTTGAGAGTACACGGGTTTTTGAATCCTCACAGAGAGAGGATGATGCTAATGAAATCCTGGGAAGGTCAAGGTTCTTTAATGAGAATCACCCTGACTTCTTGAACTTGAAGCTGGCACCAGACCAATCTTCATTACTGGGATTCCCTGCTACCCATTCAAGGATAAGGGCTTTACCCTCAACGGCAGGGGCAGGCAGGTCTACAGATGCTACGATGGTTTTCTGCGATGAGTGGGAGTATCATTCAGATGCTGAGAAGAACTTTGCTGCTGTAAAGCCAACCATCGATAAGGGCGGAATCTTTATAGGTGCCTCAACGGTAGACAAGACCAATATGGATTCCTTCCCCAAGTTCATTTGGAGAGGGGCAAAGGACAAATCAAACAACTTCATTCCCTTATTCTGGGATTACTTTGTTGTACCTGGCAGGAATGATGACACTTGGTACGAACACACTAAGGGTCTAGCTGACTGGCAGAAAGAAGGCGAGTATCCAAGAAGTGAAGAAGAGGCGATGTCAGCACCAGCCTCCACTTGTTATTTTGACAGGAACTCCATTGCTGAGATGTTTAAGGAGTGCCGAGAGCCTGTAGAAAAAAGATATGGTGATTTAGTTAGAATTTATGGTAAATCTATTGCTGAGAGAAAATATATCTTTGCTATTGACTCCTCCGAAGGACAATACGACCCCGCAGCAAGTGTGATTGCAGACTGGAGAACCGAGCAGGATGTGGTCGCAATTCACGGCAAGATGTCAATAGACCAGCAAGCTAGAATTTACTACGAATTATACGAAGAATACAATAAACCATACATAGCGATTGAGCGTAATGCTGCTGGTGTTTTACTCATTGAACGCCTCAAGGATATGGGGGTTAAGAACTGGTATTATCAGGATAAGAATAAAAAGAAAGAAGGGTGGTGGACTTCTGGAACGGGTAGTGGTGGTGGAAGCCGACCTGTGATGTTAAGTGATTTAGCTGAAAACATAGCAGGTAGGCACATGATAATACCGATGAGGGACGCACTATCAGAGTTCTTATCGTTCAGTTGGATAGATGGCAAACCCCAGGCGATAAGGGGTGCACACGATGACTGGGTAATGGCACACGCTATTTTGGGGCAGATAAGGAAAACAACACCGATAGGTAAGGTTAAGATAACATCCTTTAAGTATAGGGAATCGTAGATTTATAGTAGCGTTGATGGGTGGAGAGTTCACTGACTTTACACTTATATCGTTCTCTCCATCGTAATTGCCTTAGCGTAAGTATATGGGATGTATGTTTATCCTTTTGGGATTGAAATTGTATGGCTACTCTAGATTGCTTCTGCTTTGACCGTAGGTATGGCAGAATAGATTCAAGGAATCCCAGTGCTTGTCGAGAGGTGATACGCCAATGAAAATATGGTTTTCGGCTAGGTCTCCAATTGACAAGGATTTCGGGTGTGATATTCCCCCCGAATGTTTTCTTAAGCCACATAATAGTTTCTTTGTCAGTCATACCTATACTCACCGAAAGCCAGTAGACAGGCGATTTTTGACCTAGCTTGGAGTTGGGTTTAGCTCGTTGAATAATGATTGAACCTTCGCCGTCAAAGAGACCAGCTGTATAAATAAGTATTTCTTTTCTCATATATTAAGTATACCATAACTTAAAGCAAATGTCAAACAGGAGAGTTAATGGCAGATTTAGAGTATATTGAAAGTCGCAAGAAGCTTCTAATAGACGAATATCATTCCACGAGGGTTGCTATACAAAAACAGGAGCAGGATTACTATGATGATACCTTCCCTGTTGATGTAATTAAAGAACCACAGTATTTATCAAGGACTGGTACGGCATCGTGGTTGATAGATGGCCCTAGTTCTCATATTGTAACCAGAAACCCGCAGGTATTCGTTAGACCTAAAAAGAATACTGATACTGCCCGCAAATCTGCAGATAATGTAAACGCTCTCTTGAATCACTGGGTTCAGATAATATTAAAACAAACCCCGCAACCTTACAAGGAGTTCGTCAAGAAACTCCTACTAAGGGGTGAGGCTTGGATACATCCTATTTATGACGAGGGGTGGGATAAGAGCAGCAAGAAACTTCCCATTCTATTTATCATTCCAGACCCTATCAATGTTTTCAGTTCGCCCACCGAAGAGGATTTGGTTGTATGGTATCAAAGGACTCCTTGGGAAATCCAGATGAAATACCCCGATTGGACTAACCCTAAGAACGCAGGTGAGAAGAACAATAAGAAGAATGTTGACTGGTTTGAGTATTGGACTAAGGAAGAAAGGTACTTTGAGGCTGATGGTGAACCTGTCTTAAAGGGTGGAATACAGGAGAATATCTTAAAGATTATCCCTTATGTCCATGCCTATTCTGGATTTGGAGACACTTCGCCTGAAGGTAAGCCCGAGTTTTTAACAGTAGGTAGATTAAGGAAAGTCAAGGATTTACTTATTCAAGAGTGTGCGATTAACTCAGACATAGATTCTACTATCCATAAATTTGCTAAACCAAAGATTGATATTATCATTCCTGCTGGCAGTGAATTTAATGAAGAGGAGATGAAGGAAAACTACAATATGGGTGCTGGTTCTTTGAATGTCCTTGCACTTCCTGAAGGTGCTAAGTTCGGGGAAGATACCAGGATCCTACCATCGCAGGAAGCCTTCCAGCATTTTTATAATATCAGAAGCAGAATTGCAATGGAAGCACCACCGATTATGGCTGGTCTACCAAGCGGTTCGTCTGGTAGGCAGGAAGATATAGTTGGTGCCCACTTTATCAGAAGATTTGATTCTATCATTGAGGCTACTGAGGTGGCTTTTGCGAAGGCAATGGATATGGGCAGACAGATGTTGGAAGTCGTACCCGGTTGGCTGCCTATAACGCAGTGGTTGGAACTCCCTGACGGAAGTGAAAAGGAAATCAAGGTAACTAAAAACGATTTAGGGGCAGTTACCGATTCAAGAGTTACCTTAAAAGCGTCTGACCCGATAGAAGATGACAGGAAGTTAATGTCTGGAAGGGCGTTAAAGGGTGAAAATTTAATAGATTGGGAAACATTCCTTGTTGAATATGCTGGATACACACTGGAAAGGGCAAGTGAAATCATAGAACAAACCATAGCCGATATGGTTATAATGCAGAATCCGATTCTGTTCCAAGCGTTATCAGAGAAGGCGTTAGAGAATCTTGGTATGACTGAGCAACTACAAAGACTTCAAGCTCAGACACAGCAGCAATCTCAAATGAGCCAAGGGTTGCAGAGTACACCTGTGAGTCAGGGGCCTCAAGGTGGCGAAGCAAGACAATTTAATGCCCAGACTCAAAGTGCTAGAAATATGGTAGATATGCAATTAACTCAAAGAGGCGTGAGGAGACAGCCGATATAATGCCAAAAGACAACATCGCTGATAGTATTTTAAGCAAGATAAATAAAAGGGTTGGCTCTGTCGCTAACCGACTCTCTGTTCAATATAAGGGCGTTAAGCCATTTGATTCACAGCCAATGAAAACAGAAGACCAATTGTACTGGTATGACCAGTTAGGTACTGAGGATATGCAGTTTCTGATAGAGAAACACGGTGAAGATGCTATAAATACTTACATATTTGATAACGAGCAAATACGCCAACGGAGGTCTAGGAATGGCTAGAAGTGTCCCAAGTAATGAGTTTAGTGCATACCGAGAGTGGATAAAAGAAACTTATCCTAATTTATACTCTTGGCTAAGGCCAGAGAATTATGATGAGGAGCTTCGTACTGGTGTACTTGGTTTGCAAAAATATACAGAGTGGGTGAAAGTGGGCAAGCCAGGATTTAAGCCCGTGCCAACTGGTAAGCCACGCAGGGTAATTCCAGAGACAAGCGAAACAAAAGGGTGGCTTGAAGAAGCGAATAGGTATCTTAGTGAACTTGGGCAACCACCAACGACACTGGCACAATTAAGTGCTGGAACCCAAAATCTCCAAGATGTAAGGAAAAATGTTCTCCAATTAAGGGATGAGTGGAAGGCATCTATCCCTTGGTGGAACCTGCCTAGTAGACTGGCTGCTGATTTAGGCGTAGACCCTGGAGGAGCGCTGGCTGCCCCTGCGGTTACTGATACACTGGATTCTGTGACTCCCCCACCACCTACTGAAGGCGAACTTCCCCTTTGGCAGAAACTCGGCTATGGAAGCTCCGAGGAGTGGCGAATAGCAGAAGGTCTTGATATATCACCTTTCCAGCAAGCTCAATTAGCTGCTCAAAGATTTGAATTTGAACAGACTCAGGGATTACGGGAGTCAGAAGCACAGAGACAGGCTGAATTCCAACAGTGGCAGATGGCTCAACCTTCTGATGTCGCTTTAAGACAGAGATTATGGGAGCAACAGCAACAGGCTCAAATAGCACAACTAACTGCACCATCGGATTGGATTACCCGTTGGATGCAAGGTAAGGGTTTGGCGCAGCAAAGAGATGTAAGTCGTACACAAAGAAGGATAGGTGGAATAGAACAAGAGATAGAAGATGTATTTCAAACTGCTTCACCAACTGAGTTCGCTGCCTTAGAAGAAAGGGAGTGGAAGTTGCGTGGTGAATTGGAAAAGATAAGAGAACGAGATATAGGTACACCTCCAGCACCAGCTTGGCTATCTCAGTTCGCACCTTCTCAAACCACTGGTCAGCCAATTACACAGGGTGATGTAGTAACTCCCAGTGGACAACAGTGGATTTCAACCCCTTGGTCGCAGAGGGAAGGATTAAGAGGATTTACCGAGTTTGCAGGCGGGAGAGGTTTTCAGGATATATTAAACCAGATGGCGGTGATGGCACCTCGCACTCCAGTAGGTGCGGGAAGAACAAGGTGGCAACCAGCACAACAGCGAGTATAGGAGTAAACAATGCCTGTAGATTGGATACCAAAACTAAAGAGCGTTGAAACTCAAATCATAGAAGAGGAAACTAGGCTCTGGAATCTAAAGACTGAACCAACTCCTCAGTCTGTTGTTCCAGATAGACCTTTATGGCAACCAACTTTTCAGCCAGACCTACCCCAAACTCTTCCCGCACCAGCTATTCCACCTGCTATCGCCCCGTCACAAAGAAGGGTGGTTTCACCAGTTGTTGAAACACCAGAGATTGATGAAATTGAGAGGATTGCTGAAGAGGCACCTGCAAATATTCCTTTCTGGCAGAGGGCGTTGCAGGTATTTGCTGCTCCATTTAACTGGGTGGATGAAACTATTATTAGACCTGGATTAGCGGTAGCTGCTACTGGAATAGGTGCAATAGAAGATGTTGAGAGAAAGCCAGGTGAAGATTTCTTTGACTGGAAGAGAAGGTCTTGGGCGAAATGGGAAGCACCTGGAATTGACTTAGCAGTTCCTTGGAGTGATGAACCTTGGAGAATTGACCTCAAGGGTGTATTAGAATTTGCTCCTTGGTTATTGATTCCTGGGGCGGGTCAGGTTGGTGGTGGGGTTAGAGCAGCCCGTGGAGTGGCTGGGATATTGGGAAGATTGGGAACTGCTGGAAGGGCTTTAGGTTATGCTGTTGAGTTTTCACCGTGGGGATTAGTTGAAAAGACAGCAGGGGTTGCATTGAGGGCTAGTGCAAGGGCAGTAGGCAAAGGAGCTGGTGCTTTAAGTGCAGGTGTTAGTAGAAAATTGTTTGGTGAAATAACTGAAGAGACAACTACGCCAGCAGTTCAAAAACTAACTAAGTTTTTTAATGAGAACATCGTTCCTGCTAGAAAGGTGTTTGAGGAGGCGTTACCCGCATTAAGAGCCAAGCAATTATCTAATATAGAAAGGGTATCAAAGTTGTATCGTGCTGGAAGGATTAATGATGCACAATACAATGCTGCACTGAACAAGGCGACTCAGGTAGGGGGTATTAGGAAAGGATTTGCGGTTAAAGCAGATATTCCAGAAGCAGAGGTACACGAGTTACTCAAAACGGTAGCAGAAGCAACAGAGAGGGGTTTTACGGAAAAGAATACATACAATTCTCTGTACGATATGTTACTAGGAATTGACCTTCCAGAACCAGCACAGATTACAGAACTTGGGAAGATATTTGGTCGTGGATTTGCTGATTCAGTAAGAAAGTTTGCACAGGGATCACCTACTGGATGGGATAAGGTTATTGATGCTGCTAATATACCTCGTGCTGCATTAACAATGGGTGACCTCTCGGCAACATTAAGGCAAGGTTTGATGCTGTTAATAACTCGCCCACAAGATTTTCCGAGAGCTTTCTGGAGACAGTTAAAGTATTTTACATCAGAGAAGTTATCACTACAGATGGATGATGTTCTTCAGGCCAAGGCTGTAAGAAGTGATGCCATAAGTAAGATGGGTGTTGAGTTAACGTCATTCCAGAAGGGAGCAAAGGCACTCTCAAAAGAAGAACCATTCTTCTCTACATTTGCAGAAAAACTACCATTGGTTAGAAGGTCTGAAAGGGCTTACACTGGATTCCTTAATGAGATGCGTTTTAGCGCAGCCGAAGCAGCTTATAACTCAATGGTATCTCAGAATGCCTCACCCCAGCAATTAAAGCTGATGGGTAATTTTATAAACTTAGCTTCTGGAAGAGGGAAGTTACCTAAGAGCCTTGAGAAATTTGCACCAGCACTAAGCACTATTTTCTTTTCGCCTAAATATCAGTTATCAACATTAGGATTACCGAGACAGATAGGAAGGATGTTGATTTCTGACAATCCTTATATGAGAAAGCAAGCAGCTCAATCACTTGTTGGTTTCATTGGTGGTGGTGCAGCGATACTTGGTTTAATAAAGGCAAATGGCGGAGAGGTTGAAATTGACCCTCGTTCTGGTGATTTTGTAAAAATTAAGATTGGGGATACAAGATTAGATATTTGGAGAGGGTTTGTGCAGTACGCTAGATTTGGGGCGCAGATGCTCACGGGGGAACGGAAGTCTGCCTTTGGGAATATGAACAAGGCTAGAAGGGATGAAATCGCTTGGCGTTTTCTACAATCTAAGAGTTCACCGATTATGGGATTGTTGGTTGATATGCTCAGGGGTGAGACGTACCTTGGCGATGATTTATTTACATCTACAAAGAGTACTATCAGGTCGGCAAGGGAAAGACTTTTACCACTAGCAGTACAAGATGTAATGGATGCTATGGAACAAAGTGGTATCAATGGAATATGGACTGCTGCTCCTGCCACACTCGGAGTTGGTGTAATGACTTATGTTAATGATTTTACAGTTAAGAAGGATAAAGTAGCCAAGGATATGGGATATGAGACTTGGGATGAGATTGACCCTGCTGCACAGAGAAGGATAGAGAACTCAAACGCTGAATTACAAGCAGCCTATATTGAGTTTGATAGAAAGGTTATGGGAACTGCTTGGGGTGACTGGAGATTAGCGGGCAATGCCGTTGAGGATAATTTTAAGATTGATGTCCAACAGGCTACGCTTCAGTATCAAGCCTCTGATGATCCTAATAAAGGTATTACATTCAGAGAGAAGATTACAGACGCTTGGACTGCACGAAGGGGTGGCTATGCTGCCAGAGAAAAGATGCCCCAGTTTGAGGATATAGTTAAGCGACTGGGAACAGAGGATACTGCCGAGGCATTGATAGGACTTGGGCCTGAGCAGTTAGCAATTAGGGCATACAATGACGCTTTGTATGGCGATGAAATGTATGACGAATTTGGTGATTACAGGTTTGACTTAGCTGACATACGCAAAGACCAACTAAGAAGTCAACTGGGTGAAGAAATGTTTAACTACGTTGAAACCTATCGTGGCATAAGGCACGAGTCTTTATCATCAGAGTTTCAGGAACTAGCTCAAGCCAAGAGAGTGATGAGACCATACTGGGATGTTATGGACTATGCGATTAGAACACGCGGTCAGGCGTGGGCGGATAGTAAAAGAGGTCAAGCATTTATATCACGGATGAGGAAGCAGATGCGACTCACCGACCCAGAGATTTCAAAATACTATGATATGTTTTACAGAAGGACTTAATAAGGAGGAAAAATGACGACAGACAATGTAATCCCAGAGGAACTAGAGGTTCAACCTGAAGAGGTAAAACCTGAAGTCACTCTTGAGGAGTTACAAAAACAACTTGCCGCACTACAGGAAACTTCACAAAAAAATGAAACTAACTGGAAAGAGGCAGAAAGGGTTAAGACCCGACTGGGACAAGAGAACCAAGGACTGCGAGAGGGCCAAAACAGCAGGGATAGCCAAGATAATATGATAAAGGCGTTGATTGCTGTGATGGCTAACCAAAAGAATCAACCTGCGGAGGAATTCACCGAAGAAGTTAAGACGCAGCAGCCAGACCTGTTAAAACAGTTTGAAGTAATATCTAAAGCCTCTGATGACCAGAGGAAACTTGATAATGCTACAGGCCGTATAAAATCCATACAGGGAAGGACTGAGGCACTAAAACTCGAAGGTGATGACTACGAACTTGTCAAAGCATTTGCTGAAGGTGGTCAGTATGATAAGGCCGAAGGAAAATTGGATAAACTAGAAGCCGTATCTACGAAACCGCCAGAAGTAAAAGACGATGTTGAAAAACAGGTTGCCGAAAAGCTCAAAGCAGAATTGGAAAGTAGGGGATTATTAACCCAAGACACTGGCACACCCTCTGCCAGTTCTATGAATCGTAAGGCAAAAATTAAAGCCTTCGGTGAAGGTACAATCTCAATGGAAGAGTATGAGAAAATCTTGTAGAGGGAATATATAACAGGAGATAATAATGGCTATACAGACAGCCACAACTGGCAACCTTGAGGATGCCCAAAACATAGTTATTGCTATGTCACGCTATACCGCAGAGCATAATGCTCCGTGCTGGAATCTAATTGAATCGTTTACCCTAGCACAGGGGCAGAAACAAATCACTGTACCAAAGGTATCACAGATGACTGCGGTTGGGCTCACCGATGGTGTTGACCTGGTAAACACCGATGACATCGGAATGACCACAGTTGACCTAACCGCAAATGAGGTTGGCTTGAAGGTTATCCTGACTGACAAACTACTCAGGCAACAGAACGAGAATGTCTTTAATATGGTTGGCGTGCAGATGGGTGACGCTATGGCAAGGAAGCGAGACAGGGATGTTATCGCTTTATTTACTGGGCTAAACGGTGGAACCACCTTAGGCGTTGACGGTGCGAACCTATCGCTTCACATGGCAACTAGTTGCGTGGTATTCGCAACTGCACAGAAATTCCCTGGTCAAGTTAGTGTGGTTCACCACCCCAACGCTCTGGGAAACTTGAGCAAAGGTACGATGTCTATTGGTGCTGGTGCTGGTGTAACCCAGGTTTCTTACTACACTGGTATCTTGCAGGGGTTTTCAGAGAAACTACTTCGCAACTTTTGGAGTCTTAACATCAATGGCATAAACTTCTTCCACGACGGAAATATTGATAAGGACAGCTCTAACGACTCAGGATATGGTGCAATCTTCTCCAAGCACGCTATGTGCCATATTGAGTCTCTGGCACCAATGACTGAGCGAGAAAGGGATGCGTCCCTACGGGCTTGGGAGATCGTAATGGTTTCTGATTACGGTGTCTTTGAACTTGACGATGGTTATGGTGCCCCCATGCTCTATGAAATCGGTGCACTAAGTACCACTGCTACATAGGAGGTAAAGGATGAATAGGGAACAACAGAAGATAATAGAGACTGCTGGATATGCAATACAAGGAGTGCCTGGGCTTCACTTACAACCTTGGGAAATATATTTTTCACGCAACAGGAACACGGGGAGGATAGTGGAGCATAGACTACCTGCTGACCCCTATTCACTTAAACACTACCTCGCAAAAGGGTTTGTAACAGACCCGAAATACTTACCTGAGCCAAAGTCGGTTGAGAAGGCGGTTGAAGGAACCGTTGGAACACAGGAGGGCTTGTTTGTCTGCGAAGACTGCGGTAAAGGTTTCTCTAAGCGTATTGCCCTTACTGGGCATAGACGCTCACACAAGATTACTGTAGGAGGTAATTAAATCATGGCAGGTTTTCCTGGTTCAGTTTTACTAAACGGTCAACAGTATCACCCGACAATAGACAAGAGACACCCTTTAGGGACTAGGGGTTATACCCAAGACGGCAGGGTTTTTCGTTATACTCGGAATGGTGCGGTTGGTCTAACACCTGGGATGCTTATTCAGGCTCAGGCCTCCAGTTCCGACTTCGAGGCAGAACCCCTAGCTGACAGCACTGATTGGGCAGCTCCAACAACTTCATCCACGGTAGTTTATCTATCAACCGCTACATCAATGGCAACGGCAGATGCCTTTGTAGACGGTTATTTCATGGTCACAGCAGGTACAACTGCTGCTGCTGTTGGGCAGATGTTACAGATTGAGTCTTGCCCATTAAGCAACGGTGCTGCTGGCCCTGGTGGGAATCCGAAGGTTTTTGTTTACTCGGAAGACAAACTGGTGACAGCACTTTCTACTTCTTACACTGTTACCTTACAGAAGAATCCTTATGATGACGTTATTGGTTCAATCCAAGCTGCCCCAACAGCAATTCCACTAGGGGTCTGTGTGACCGATGTTACAGCTGCTTACTATTTCTGGCTACAGACATGGGGGATGGCTTGTCTCAGGGTATCAGATACTTGGGACACTGGACATTACGTTATCTATGCTTCGGCTACTGGGAACGACAGATTAGGTGAAGCACTCCCGACATCAACATTAGAAGTTGATAAAGGTGCTGCCATCGTTGGTATTGCACAATACATTGGAACTGACGGATACGCTGGGTCAGCGTTTATAACACTCGCACCGTAAATTCTGAAGGAGGAATTTAATGTCATCTTTCGCAGCAAGCGTTTTAATTAACAATGGGGATATATACAAACCAACATCTATCAAGAAGTATCCCCTAGGAACAAGGGGTTTTACTAGAGACGGTAGAGTGTACAGGTATGCAAAGAATGGCGGAACTGCATTAGAATCTGGAAAACTTATTCAGGCAGAGGCAATCAATTCCGATATGGTAGCACAAGAACTGGCGGATTCAACAGACTGGGCGGTTCCTACTACTGGGACAACCCTCATTCGCCTTTCAACCGACACCTCAATGGCAACCGCAGATTTCTTTGTTGATGGTTACTTTATGGTAACGGCTGGTACAACGGGTAACGAGGTGGGTCAGATGATGAAGATAGAATCTTGTCCTGGCACTACTGCTACCGCAGGGCCAGCTTATGCTCCTGAAATCTTTTTGTATTCTGAGGATAAACTTGTCACAGCACTCACTACGTCTAACACGGTATCTCTAATCAAGAATCCGTATGACGATGTGATTGTTGCAGTAATGAACGATTCGGCAATTACGGCTATGCCTGTAGGTATATGCCCAACGGTTGTAACAGCTTCATACTATTTCTGGTTACAGACGTGGGGCATGAGTTGCGTATGGGTTCACGAGACATTTGATGCAGGTCATCAGGTCTTCTTTGCCTCAGACACGGGTTGTTCAGCACCAGGAGTGGTATTCGCACCTGACACTAACAGTATTAGTTTTGGCTGCGTGCAAGTTGGTAACGCTCAGTATATAGGAGTTGATGGAACTGGAGGGGCGGTATTCCTAACATTCTCACCGTAATGTAACGATTTTAATTACTCTGCTGGAGGAGGAAAAGATTGATTTACCTACGAGAAACAAATGGAGGGGATGAGGTGCTGGTTATGAGTTGGCATTCTCATCCCCTTATCCAACAAGGGTTTTATTCCCAATGCAATAACAGACCACTAGAATGGGAAGAACATCATAGATGGTGGACTTTAACAACTAAAGATTGGAAAAAACTAATGGTTATCCTGGTAGAAAACGACATTGATAGATCGATAGGACTCATTCGCATCAGTTCGTTGGAAGACTTTTCTCCTCAGATAGCATTTACCATAGGTGAGGTTTCACTGTGGGGTAAAGGTTACGGTACAAAGGCTGTGGAACTTGCCTTAGAGTGGCTCAAGGACAAGGGGTACAAACATACTCATACCTCCATACCAAAGAGTAATAAAAGAGCACTTGCACTATTGAAGGATTTGTGTTATAATATATATGGAGAAGCTAGAAAGGGGGAAGTATGGCTACAAAGAACAATATGACCAAGCAAGAAGAGATAGACTGGGGAATACGGAGTTTTCTGTGCGATGCCTTTAACTGCGATGAAGACCATTATCTTGCAGTTAAAAGTTTGGAACTTCGCCAGTATCTTGCCAGAGAGGGTGTA
>SDBT01011298.1_pt1 | contig 14377 bp, 24 predicted proteins | sample 2277101 | NCBI WGS metagenome assembly SDBT01 (sample SAMN10404973, study PRJNA504765) | marine sediment metagenome | isolation source: marine sediment core GS10_PC15, 103 cmbsf | place: Arctic Ocean: Southern Knipovich Ridge | collected 2010
TACGAATTCTTGGACTCCGCGCTAATTTAGCCCACCTCAATAAAACAGTTCTTGTACGTTTAACAGCAACATATTTTGGACTCATCGAATCTAAAAAAATTGCATAAAGGCGCATAAATAAAAAACCAGTGTCACTCTTCACTCCTTGTTCCCATCTTATTCCTGTACTCTGTAAAATTCCTTGGAAGTCTTTTATGTTTGCTCTTCTTGCAGATAATTTCATATCCCTTGCCAAAATGTTTCCCCATCTTTTCATTCCCAATCTAATCATTTTTGGGAGTTTCTTTTTAATTCTATTTAATGAAATAACAGCATTCTTCAAATCCCCTGTTGTTTTTACTAAAATTACTTTAACCATTTTATGCACTCACCTGAATCCTACTTTCAAAAGAAAGCATTATACTCCTCCTATAAACTCTTTCATTATGAAAATCTTCGATATTAACAGATGTTGTTGATGGATTTACAAATTTCATAGAATTATTGCCCAAGGTTATTCTATTTGTTTTATTCATAAAAGTTTTAACAATATTATTAGAAATTGAATCTATGTTTGTAAGTCCTTTTCCATCTTTTTCTCCATAACCCCTATCACTTGTTATAACTTCAATTTCAATATTCCAAAAAATAGGTTTGGATTTCATATCCACACTCCCTTTTCCTTTCTCTTCTTCAAAATCTACTCCTGCAGGATACACAATAATAAAAGGATAGCCAGTAAAATCAGAAGCCTTCACATCTGGTTCTCGAGAATAAATCCACTTACGATATTCAGCAGAAGAAATATTTGGATCGGGAACATTTGCAGATGTTAGCAAAGCTGTTACATTGTTTCTTGATTCACTAAATAAATTAGTATAATTGACCTGACTAGCCATTAAAGTTTTCCTCCACGATATTTATCATTTTTAATGTGACATTTTTTACAATATGTTATTCCGTTACTAAGAACAAATCTTAATTTGGGATATAATGCAAAAGATTTTTTGTGGTGTGCTTCTAAATCACCTCCGACAATTCCACAATCCTGGCAAGTAAAATCATCTCTTAAAAAAACTTGTTCCCTCCAAATCTTATAATTAGAACTTTCTCTTAATAATTTCAATTCTGGAGTAATTCCCCCCTTCCAATTCCAAAATTTATTTCCACTCAATATTCTTGAATCTTCCTTCGAAGTTAATCCCTTATGCCAAATTTTTATTTTTCCCTCGTTGATTAGTTTTATCCTCGTGATACTCATCTTCTCCCTTGAAAATGAACTATGCATTCTCCCCTTCATAGTACCAACCCTTCCCTTATTTCCATGTCCATTAGAATTACCTTTCATAGAATTTGAAATTTTCTCTTTCTGTATTTTACTCAATTTTTTCTTTGCCATTTAACCCTCAGGTTTTAATTTTAAGTATTGCCCATAGGCAACACAATATAAGATCCAATAATTTCTCTTATCTCTGTGCTATCTAAATTCAATATTTCTGGTCTGAACTCGTCCCGGCCAGCAACCAGTGATTTACTGATAGTATCTTTCATAAGCATTTGCTTTGCAAAAACCAATGATAATCTTGTTATGTCTTCGGGAATTGTATTATATCCATAAAAATAAATTAGTTTAACACGGTTGGCAACATCTTGTTTTGATAGCCTCTCTGGATATTGGGAAGATGAGAAAACGGATTCTGCAAAAGAATAGATTAATCCTTCAGATGTGGCATGCATATCGGTATCCCATGGTTGAACATTAAATGTCACCGCAGTCCCTTCTTGAGTATTTGACAAGAAAAAGATTGTTGAGTGAACTGCATCACCATCATCATGGGTTGCAGCAGTTGTTCCAAGAGCCCCCCGAGTACATCCTGTTAAATCATCTGTTGAAACTGCACCATATGTTATTACTTCACTTCCAATAATGATTGTTCCAGTAGAAGGATAATTTAAACCAGTACCGGAAGCCAGGCTAATTGTTGTAATCACAGCAGTATGGTCTCCATCAATTGTTGTTTCAACATCAATCAGAGGTTTATTTTTAACAATAATTTGATCCATAAAATAACCTGGCGATGATTGAATTTCAGTTTCAGAAGGGTATGTTGGATTGGTTGCAGTACCATCCGTAAATGTAGAATTTATTTCATTATCAACTTTTTTATCTGCTCTTTCCAAAATAGAAGTTAAGTAAGCATCAGACATCCCATTATCAAAATAATCATATTTTGCAGTTAAAGCATTTGTAGAAAGCATAGTTACTCCTGCAGTTGTTAGCGTTATTTCTCCAGTAGTTTTATCCAGGGTATAATGTGTGGTTTCGGTCATGGCCACAGCATTTGCATAAAGTGTATAAGAATCAACAACAATATTTCTTTGGTCTAAAAAGAATTGTGTTTTTGAATTGTTTCCTGTACCAACAGCCTCATTTGTTTGTGCATCATCTCCAATCGTCCAAGAAGGAATTTCTTTGATATTACCAATTACTTCTCCTAACTGTTGTGTAGTAGCATATTTTATCGCCATTTTATTTTCCCTCGGGAGTAATCCTAAGACCTTGAGAAATCTCCTTTAAATCCAATTTGATTTCTCCAATATCTCTTTGAATTGTTTGCAATGAAACCTCAGTTCCTGCAGCAATTTTTTCTAACTTTATTATACGGGCATCTAAGTTATTAACTCTTTCGGTACTTTCACTGTTATCTTTTTCAATACTATCTACCTTTTGGGTAAGTCCCCCATAAGCTAAAATTACGGGAATAACAATTGCTAAAATTGATAATATAATTAAAATTATTTTTAGGTATTTTGAATGTCCTTCTATCATCAGATATTAATGCACAAAAAACCTTACTAAAAATCCTTTAATTTTAAATTGATGGCATCAATAACAGGTTTTCTTTTCTTGTTGGCAGATTCTATTTTCAACAAACTCTCTAATACATCTTTTCCGAGATGATCATCTTTAATAGCTTTTTTTACTACATCAGCATTCCTATTAAGGTAATCATCATGCATGGCATTATTATCTATAGATGAATCTTTCTCTGGCTCTTTAACAGATTCCTCTTTTAAAGATTCTCCTTCAACCTCTTCAACAGGTGATGTCTTATACATCTTCATCCAGACTAGAGCTTTCTCTACAGGAACTTCCTCTCCAATTTTATACCCACCAATTTCTTCTTTTGCTTTGTACATTTTTTCCTCCATTTGTATTTAATTTTGTTGTTTAAGGGGCCCAAAAATAAACCCACAAAAACAAATTATGACTCTTGATAAAAAGAATAATTAATTATTCTTCAAACCAAATTTCACCAGTTACAGTTCCAACAACTGAATTTTCAAAAGCTAACTTTGTTCCAGAGCTTGTGTAAGAAATCCCATCAGTTTCTTCAACAACCCCATTACTACTAGAATCTATAACACAAGCATTCCAGTAAAGAGGTGTTCCACTTTGGAAATAATCGGCTGTAACAAGCCAATCACCGTCAGTGACTTTAGTAAACTTAAAGATATACTTAACTAATCTCATTGCAGTTCCAGTCATTCCAGTACTAGGGACATATTCCTTTTGAACTATTGTTGGGGTCATCTCAGCAGCAACCATTATTATTCCTCGAACCAGATTTCTCCGGTCACAGTTCCAACAGTTGCACTTGTAAAAGTCAATAATGTTCCAGAACTTGTATAAGTAATACCTGTAGTTTCTTCAACCACTCCATCACTACTAGAATCTACAACGCAAGCTTTCCAATAAAGTGGTGTTCCACTTTGAAAGTAAGTTGCTGTTACAAGCCAATCGCTAGTAGTAACCTTTGTAAACTTAAAGGTGTACTTCACTAATCTCATTGGAGTACCAGTCATTCCAGTACTAGGGACATATGTCTTTTGAACTATTGTTGGCGTTATTGCAGCAGCGCTAGTCATTGTACTTGCCCGGAGTTTTGATTATTTTTTTTCATTTTTTTCTCCTTGTTGTATTTAATTTAATTCCTTAAGGGAATCACTCCTTTTCTTCCGATGGAAAAAAAGTGAACTGGCTTCCCAAAAAAAAAGGGGAAGCTAATTCGAATTAACCTACTTAACTAGTTGCGTTGTTATAGATCTGAGTCATACGTCTTGGGCCACGGTTGTATGTCGCAAGGTATGTTTTGATGAAAGCGTCTTCGCTATCAGCAAGCTTACCAAGCTTCTCAACTGTTGGCGGAATCCATATTCCAACTCTGTGGGTTTCTATATCAATACAGAACCAGTCATCGCTATTACAGTCCTTGTCTTCAAATACAGGAACTCCATCAACAAAAAGATCAGTAGTGAAACCAAAGCTTGTATCTCTTGATGTTAAGTGTCTTCGAAGATCATCGAATTCACCTCTCAACATATCACCTTGAACTAACGAAGTGATAAAGATCAAATTACTTTTATTAGCACCCTCTGTAACAGCTTGTCTAATTGCTGCTCTCAAATTTGTCATTGAAACAGCAACATTATTTCCATTAATGTAAGTATCACCTGCACTATCTGGGGACAATTTATTAGTTGTATCTCTTGACAAATTGTAAAGACTCCCGTTTCCTGCGCTATCTGTAATATATTCAAATCCAATAACTCCTTTTGCTGTTTCTAATCCGACTTCTGCGAACAGAGCCAAATTAAGAACTGCTAACATGTCCATTGTAGAATCCATTACTTCTTGTGCAAAAACATCACTAACTGGTCCACCTCGAGCAGCAGCAATCATGTCACCATCAACTGAAACACCAACTTGAAGTTTCTTGAACTTTGTTTGATATTTTAATCTAGTTACATTTCCAGTAGCCACAGCATTTCCTGTATAGAAAGCCGCGCTTGTGTTAGCTGCAGTCTTAAGAGTAAACTGAACTTGGTTATTACCTTTCTTACTATAGTCATCCTTAGGCAATAGATTCCATGTCACAGTTGCTTGATTTAAAGCATTATAGATAACCGGATCATACATATCCTGTAGTTCTGCAGTACTCTGCAGATAATCAGTGTCAGTATTCTGGTTTGTAGTAATTCCCAACCCTTTAAATTCTAAGTCAGTACCATTCACACCAAAGCTTTTGTATTCTCTGCTTTCAGCAGCAGAAGTTTTTGCTGATTGCCAATCTACATTAATCAAATCACAAACAGCTGCAGCTCTTCGGAATTGTTCTTTCAATTCAAGTTTTCCAGGACCTTCAATAACTTCTCTAAACTCTTTCATCTCGAGAGAAACTTCATGATTATCATTAGCTGGTTTATTGTCTTTTAAGACTTTTTCCTTAACTTCCATCTTTCCAATAACCTTGTCCGCAATCTTCTCAGCAGATTTTTCCAAAAGTTCTTTTTCCTCAATCCCAGCTTTATTAGCCTTCCATTTTGAAAACTCTTTTTCTTCACCTTCTTTTTCAGCAGGTGCTTCTTCAGGTTTATCAGCTTCTTCCTTTGCAGGTTCAGGAGCTGTTTCTTCTTTAGAAGGTTCCTCTGGAGTTTCTTGCGCAGTTTCTTCTTCCTTTTTCTCTAATTTATTTTTTTCCATTTTTTTAACCTCCCTTTGGTTTAATTGATCCATACCAACTAACTCTTTGAATTCTTTAAATCCATAAGCTGTAGCAACAGCATTTGGGTTCACAGGATTGCTCGCTGCAGTGTAACCTGCAAGACGAGTATCCGGCAGAAGAACTCTTACTAAGTTGTCACCAACCCATTCAAAGTCAGCTGTTTTAAACCCGTCAGTTTTGTAGGTTATGGAAAATGAATTAAGAGGTTTTTTATGTGTAGGATCTTGAAATCTCCTAATAATATCTGGTACGGCAGGATCATCTTTTAATAATTTTGTATCAACATAAAGACCATGTTCACCATCTTCTAATTCAATAACTCTTGCAGGAGTCTTTTTCACATCTGCTTCTCCAAAATATTCGGGAGTATATGGATGTCCTTCACTATGGTGAACTCCCATTATCCTAGCTTCTCTATCTGAGTTCATCTGGTTAGCAAAACTTTCCAGGGTTTCTTTTGGAATTCTGTCTGGAATCTCAACACCATCTTCTAAATCAAGATTATCTATGTGTGTTGTTGCAATAAGTCCTTCCACATGAAAACAATTTTCTAATTCTTTTACTTCAACACCCACCACAGCACACATAAATTCTTTTTTCTCTTTTTCCCTAGGAAATGGTTTCGTATCATCATAGCCTTTTTTATTTAACCAAGCAAAGTATAAACTTTCTCCTTTTTCTTTTCCAAATTGCTTAACGAACCTTCCATAGATTTTTATAAAGTCTGAATGTTTTGGCATTTTAAGGATTTATTTTTTTTCCTCCAGCATTTGTTTGATTAGTATTCTGAGTTGTTTGTTTCTTTTTCGCCTTCAGTTTTGCATCCGAATTTTTTTGAACATTATCATTATTATTCAAATTCTGGTTCAACATACTTGTTTTCATTTCTTCCTCATCTCTTTTTTTCTTTTGGGTTTGAGCTTCATCAATAATATCACTATCAATATCTAAATATTCCCCTGCAGCTTCTACAGTCCAAAGACCAAGTCCAACCCTCTGTTCCGCAACCTGTGTTTTCTGCATTTCATTTTGGGTTTCTCTAACTTCATCTTGTAAATACCCTCTCTTAAACTTCATTTCTACATCAAAAGATGGGCCCCAAAGACCAAGGTTGTACACCCCTTCCATCTTACTTTGCCAAACACTTATTTTTCTCCAATAACCAGTATCAGCAAGTCCCCCAGAATCTCCACTAGAAGCTGCTTTTCCAACGAGAAAAGGAATTCTATCAACAGGGATTCCATAAAACATAGCCAAAACACTAATAAGGTATAAACTCAAATCCTTATGTTCCATCTGGTTCTCAACTTCCATCATTTTCTCGATGTTGAGTTCCCCTGTGAAAACAAGATTTCCATGTTTATTTTGAATCTTTTTGTATTTCTTTAAAGTATCAATTAAATATGCATGATTTTTACTTCCAGCAAGTTCCTTTGGCAAAATAAAAACATTATCTGGTTTTCCACCATTTTCAAAAAAAGAAATATAATTTTGTGTGATCAACCATATTAAATAAACTTCCGCAAGGATTGCTTCCATTGGGGGAAAAGGATAAACTTTCCCATCAAAGGGCATTAATCTGAACATAAGAATTTCTTTTGGCAAAAACTCTTTTGTGTTCACTCCAACTCTCTGAATATATTTTAAAGTTTCATATTGGTTAGTATGTATTGACATTGTTGAAGAAGCAATGTGCCTCAATTTCTTTACTAATTTTTCTGGAGAATCATTCTTCATATTCTCTGCCATTCTCTCAGCTTTGAATTCTAAATCCTGCTCTTTTAATTCAGGCATAGTTTCTTTAATTGCAAGCGTACAAAATTCCTTTAATTGGATATCGTCGATTTTTCCAAGCCAGTTATAACCAATACCTGTTAAAAGCATATCATAAATTGTTTCTTCAGCCAGATCTCTTCCAGAGTTTGCCGCCCAAAATGCTTCTGCTTTTTTAACTTTTTCTTTTTCAGAATCTTTATTAAGGGGTTTAAAATCAACACCATCACTCAACATATCTGTAGCAATAATATTTAAAAAACCCATTAATTGAGGAGATCTCCTCGCCCAGCGCATATATGTTTTAAAAGTGTTATCAGGAGAATTAGGATTAAATTGTGAAAATCTTTCAAGGAAAAGGGAGTTCAAAAGAGGAAAGTGTCTCGTATCATTAATATCATTGTTTCTTTTTAGGTATTGTTGAATTTGCACCATCTTTTCTTAGTCTCCAGTAAATACTCAACAATTGTTTAACCACAAATCCCCAGGCCATCAATGTCCAGATGTTAAACTTCCAACCCAACAAGATCAGTACGATGAAGTTTATCACAAACCCTTCGATTGCAGCTTCTGTCAACCACGTCGATAAATCCCCTAACATCTTCTTAAAATCAATTTCATTCAACCACAATTGTGGTTTTTGGATGATTTTATTTTTAGTTATTTTTAACACAGCTAACTTTTTGTTGATGTATTCTTTTACTCTAAGATTAAGATTATATTTAAACTTTTTGGTATTGTCAGACTCAATAGGGACGAAAGCCGCATTTCTAATCTTTTGATGTATCGACGAACTCTGCCTTGTTTCCTTTTTTATAGCTTTCATCATAAGATTCACGAACAACCTTCCCATTATAATAATCCTCTTCAATAGCACCAATATCTTCTTGCGTTAATTTAAAGTCCTTAAACAATTCTTGCTTTGCAAAATGTGCATTCCTCATGCCCATAATTGCTTGCATTTTCATTAAAGCATATTCAGATCTCATAAACTCCATTGATTTTAAACAACCATCAATATTTTCCTTAATTTCTCCACTCTGAATCTGTACTGCCATCATATTCATCCGTGTTAAATAATATCTCCCATTGAGAAGATTTTTAATGTAATCGTTCTTTTTATTCGCAAGCCTCATTCTCATTCCAAAAGCTATTTCTCTTTGTTCTTGTTCAGTTTTATTTTTTTTAACCATTTATTTTTACCTCCTTGGATTTATATTTGAATAAGCAATTATCAGTTAGTACAAATGGTTGATTGGGAAGCTTCGCAGTTTCCAATGTCAACATTCTACAAAGTTCTGGTTTTTTATCTGGATGGCCCCCACAGAGATTATTCTTTAATAATCTACAGGGATGAACATAAATCACCTTTCTTCCAACAACAATTATTCTATCTTTCTTGAACCTCAAGAATCCCCGGAGACATTCCACATCTCGTAGATTATAATACCATTGATCCCCTGGGCTAAGTTTTTCAGGTTTTATCCTAAACAATTTTCCAGGCTTATCTAATTCTGAAGGATCAATATTTAAAAAAACCAATGAACAACATTCTGCATGACAATGTTTATGCCATTCTGTACATGTTGAGCATTTTGTTGCTTCCAAGTATTTTTGTTTATCTTCTTCGCTTATCATACAATCACCGCCGATATTGGAGGATTTTCTGGTTGAATTATTAAACTACACAATCCAGCAATTCCATCTGGAAAATCATCTCTATCTCTTTCATTTTCATGATGGACTTGCAAATGCCCTCGTGGAGACCTCTTGAATCTTAACATACTCAATTGTTTGTCGCATTCCTTGATATATGGCATTTTAAGTCTCTTCTGTTCTGCAAGTAATTTAAAGAGTGTATAAATCCGAGATTTATTTTCCAGGGAGAATTCTACAGGCATTGCTTGAATTCCAAGTTGTTCTACTCTTTTCGCGAAATCCTCAATTCCTCGCCCAACTCCAGTATTATCCCATCCAACCATTGCAACATTTTGGGGTCCAAGATCCTTAATGAGATTTTTTAAATCAACATCAATTATCTCAGTATAGGGAGTTCCTGCAGGATATTCTTTTGCAACATAAATATAAACTTCATCTGCCCAATCTTCTTTATTCTTAGTAATCGGTACACCGATTATCTGCACAGTTCTATCATTTACCTTCGCCCAATCATAAAAAATGTAAATCGGTTGGGTTAGAACTGATGGCAACATTGAAGGCCTCACTTCTTGCATTTCCTTCCTTTCTTCCAAGGTTAAGAATCCTCCTTCAGGGGATGTGAAGACTGCAAGAAGTGTTGAATCAATTTGTTCTCTTGTTAAATTTCTACACAACTCATCAAATTCTTCTTGAGTATTTGTAGGACAATCCAAAAAATTAAAAGAATATCTATGAAATTGCCCATCACTCCACAATTCCCATCCAATTCCTTGTTGGCCATTAGGATTTGTAAAAATAATGATTTGCCCTTTTGTTGTATAAGTTCTTGGCTGAAGAATCTGTTTATAAAAATATTCTCCATTATCATAGAAATGCAACTCATCAACCAAAGCAAGGTCTGCAGCATAACCCAATGCCGCCTCTGTTGCTGGAACACAAATTATTCTACTCTGAGGCAATTCAACTTTCTGAGTAAATGTCTTATCTAATTTCTTATCATAAACTTCTTCAACCTTAAAATGCCTAAAATAAATTTCTGTCTTAGTTTCTGAGTCTCCAATGTCATAAGTGAAGTCTAAACGAGAATTTTGAAGAAATTGCTTGATTTGTCTCAAAAGGTCCTTTGACTGGGGAAGTGTCTTTGAAGTCATGATTACAGTTTTTCCAGGATTAAGAAGCGTGAAATGAAGAGCTTTTACACAAAGAGTGATAGATTTTCCAATTTGATTTGCCGCAGCAAAAAATATTCTCTTATGCATATCATTAATAATAGCATCTTGATAAAAATACAATCTAAACCTCTCTCTCGGATTTCGAGGGTCCTTGAAGAAAGCATAAGCATAAATTGTTGGATCTTGCAAAAGTTTGTAAGCTTCTTTAATTTCTTCTTCAGAACCCTTTTCCAAAGTTTCTTTCTCAAGAATAGCATCCCATGCATAAAACTTCGCAGCAGTCCTTCGAACCATCTCTTGAATGTTTACTCCATCTATTATTTCAAAAAGAATATCTCTTCTTGCATGCTCAACTGTTTCACCAATAATTAAATTTTGTTCCATATTTTACCTAACTCTCACTTTTTGCTTTTCCCCTCTTTTTTTGGGGTGGGAATGTCAAAAATAGATTCCCTGATTTTTTCAGACACATCACTGTGAGAAACTTTATGCAAATGTAAATTCACACTTTTGTTTCCATGCAACGCTTTTTGGATTTTTTCCAAAATATTATTATAAGACTCAACCCATCTTCTTGTGTGATCGCTTAAGAAACTTTTAGCCTTCATCTCACTTTTAATTCTCTTATCTAAAAAGATTTTAATCTGGATAGCAAGTTTTTGTTGGGCCTGGACTGGATTTTGCATTTCTTCAAGTAACTCTGCAAATTCACCTTCAGTAAGTTCTTTCATCTCATCCTCAAGTTTCTCGGGATGGAGTGCTGCTGCCTTATCAAAATCTTTTTGACTTATTTCATCCATTTGTTTTTTCTTCAAATTTAATCAATCTTATACAAAATTACTGCTTCTGGCGCACAATCTTGTACAGACTCTATTCCCAAAACTGCATTCCTTCGCGAAACATAAGCTTCACTCGATGCAATTATTTTTCCATTTCTTGCTCTCAATCGGAATCTCCACTGTTTCTTCCGATCCTGGAATATTTCAAATTGCGGTATCATTTCTGTTCCTCCTGTTCATTTATTTCGCCTTCTCTTAAGACCTTAATGTAAGATTGTTCCTTCGCCTCAATAAAATCAATAACTAAAGAATCTCCCTTTTTCCAATTTAGTTGCTCGATTACTTCCAAAGGAATATTCACACTATAAACAACACTTCCATTCGATCTTAAGATTCTTTGTAATTTAGGCATTTTTTATTCTCCCCTTTGCTATTACCTGAAAACCCAGTATAGAATTATCTTGTGTAGATTGAAAGTATTTTGACTTTTTTTTAGCATGATCCTTACAAAACCAATATTTACATAACCATGGTCTATTTTCATAAATAGAGCATTTTCCTCTTTTGAGAAATCTACATTTCCATCTAGTTCGACTAACTCTCACTAATTGGATTCCTTCTACACAAATCTTAATAATTTTTTTTGGAAGGATCACAGATTGTTTTTTTGTTATTTTATTATGTAAATATCCTTCACAACACTTTTGCTTACAATTCTTACAATCTAATTTAGGCATTTCGTTCTTCCACTTCTTTATCAAAAAACCACGCAAGCATTTTAGTGATCATGTCGAACCTATTTTTACACCAAACAAATTCAATTGAATATCTTTCCTGGAAGGTTGTAATTATTTTTCTCAAAACACTCACTTTTGTCTTTAATCTGTATCCACCCTTGAATTTCTTAGAAACAAACTCTTTTTCGGTGCATTCAACAAAAACAGCAAAAGTCAAGTCTTTTTCAATTGCGCGCTGGATTTCTGCTACAAATCGTTTATGGCCCTGAATTAAACTTCCATAGAGATCAATCCCGGATTTTCTTTCAATATGTGCTTTATTCAATAAACTCTCGGTTGTGTAATCCCCTTCATCTAATTTCATTTTTTTTACACTAAATATCAACGGGTCCCATAAAGGCTTTTGTTCGCGTGTATCAATTATTATCATGTTTATCCCTCATTACTTTTTTTAATAATTCTATCCCCTCACCCCATAAAATAAATTCATTTTCAAACTCCTTCCTTTCCTTGTCAATGCATTTTTTAAAAAATTTCATACATCCATCCTTGTTTTTATGGACTACATAATACCACCCATATTCATTCGGTTCAGTCTTATAAATTTTCATCTGTTATTTCCTTAATGCTATTTTTTTTTAATTCAAATTTAGAGGGCAGGCTAAATTTTATATAATTTCTTAATGTAACTTTAAGGTTGCTTCTTTCAAAAATATTTTCTGGTTCAACTTCAATCAGAAATTTCATCCTTATCCTCTTTTATAACATTTATCGAAAAAGTCAACCCCGTCGCAGTCTCAATCGCTTCTTTAACATTTTCAACAACTTCAGAATTCAAAACATCAGGTCCCGCAGCTTCTTTAGGAATTTCAATCTTCGCTTCTAATCTTGGTTTTCTGAAAAGTTCATCAGGTAAATTCACATACAACAGTATTGAAACCTCATCTGCCTCGATGTGTGGTTTTCCTTGGGTAAGTCGCGCCATACCCCTGGAATTAATTGTAATCCATTTTTTTACTTTCATTTTATTAAAATCCCCAATCCTATTCCAAATCCAAAGCATATCACTCCAATTACTATTTCCTCTATAAATTCAATTGTTTTAAGTTTCATATCATCTCAAGTATATACTCCCTTATAAATCTTTCGAAAGTATATACTTAGTCAAAATTGTAAAAAAAATATTCAGGGCCTACTCACAATATCACATATCCCATAAAATCACTACCCCCCCATGACAACTATTATGTTATTACTATATAGTTTATTACAAAAAGAAAGTATATACTCTAATACCTATATATTTATAAGCATATATGTTCTTATTATATTACTCTCTTAGGAGAGCAGGAAAACAAAAAGATGAAAACAAGACAAGAAAAGAAGTATTGGTTAGCATATCAAAAATTTTTAGATATGATGGACACTGATACCTTCTTGCAATACCTTGCTATGAAGAACGCAAGGGAAGAATATGAAAAGGAGTATAAAAAATGGTAACAAGAAAACAAATAAAAAAGCTATTGGTTCAGTTGGGTTTTATTAGGAGTTACCTATTCCAAAGAACTTATAGCAATGGGGTTGTTCTGCTATGGTAGAGCAACAATCACACACAGGGGATTATTCCCCTATGTGTCACTATCCTGTGGGGAATACTCCAAAAGAAAGAAAAGCAAGGGGAAAACAAGATAAGAATATAAGACACACCAATCAAATAAGAATACCTGCATTTTGGGCTAATTTGTCCAATATACGAATTTTACTAAAAACTTTTATAAGACACCCAAAAGAAAGGGCTTACTATTACTCACCTTCTAAAAATCAAGAAAATAGCAAAAAGGGAGGGTTTTACAAAGGAAAAAAAAGTTATAGGATACAAATCTTTAGCGTTACTATACAAAGACTACTTATATCTCTGTGAGTATATACTCTCTATAGTGTGTTAAACATAGCGTTGATAATTTGCACAGATTATAATTAATATATTCCTAAAAACCGACACATTTATAAGACACACAAACCTTATAATAAGACAAGGGGGTAATAAAAAAAATGACACAAAAACCAAGTGACAATATCGTATATCAAAGAAGAAGGGCAAGGAATAAAATCATTAAGAGAATTACTGCTTCATTATTGACATATGAAAAATTTAGTTTTGAGGATATTATTTTAAATGTTATGAACAACTTTAGCGTTACGAGAAGAACGGCAATAGAATACTCTAAAATTGCACTCTTTAGAATCAAAATTGATAAAAATACTTTAGTTGGTGAAAAAGGACATCCAAGCGTAAAAATGGAAATGCCTGAAAATTCAGAAGATATTGATTTGGACAAACGAATTCAATTCAAAATTCCAGAGGTAAAGGAATGAGAATCTTAATCCACAGAATAAAAAGAATGAGAGAATATTATAAATTATATTCTACTTGGGGTTATTCCCTGTTTTCAATAAAGAGAAATATAATTGGGAGGTTTTTATGGTAAATGTAAGAAAAAGGTATTTGAGTGTGTTTCAAAGAGAGAAAGAGTTAAAGGAGTTAATTAAGGATGGCGAAGAACTTGGATTCTCTGAAACCCTTATGGGAATCTACAGAAGTCAGTTAGAGATCGTTCAGCGAGAAATCAAGAGCATTAAGAAAATAAATCAAATGGTGATTAAACAATTACAACAGAAACAATAAATAAAGTCACTTTTAAATGTAAGAA
>SDBT01011299.1_pt1 | contig 14377 bp, 9 predicted proteins | sample 2277101 | NCBI WGS metagenome assembly SDBT01 (sample SAMN10404973, study PRJNA504765) | marine sediment metagenome | isolation source: marine sediment core GS10_PC15, 103 cmbsf | place: Arctic Ocean: Southern Knipovich Ridge | collected 2010
ATGCCATTGACTTGGCCAGGCGAAAATCTCCATTTGTCGAAGAGGATGTCGAATTTCAGACAGGTTCGGTCCTCGACCTGCCTTTTGAGGATGAGAGCTTCGACTTCGTGTTCAGTAATGGCGTTCTCCACCACACGGACAGTACTGAGAAAGGGCTGCAGGAGATATTTCGCGTGCTAAAGCCGGGTGGACGAGTGTGGCTCTATCTCTATGGAGGCAAAGAGTCTCTCTTCTGGGATATTGTGGATCTCTGCCGGGATATGCTCAAAGATATACCTCAGGCCTATACACAGGATCTGATGCGGGTTCTGTGCTATCCCCCAGCGAGGATATTCCCCCGTTGCGACTTCTTCTACGTGCCGGTTCATCGCCGCTATTTCGCCAGTGATGTGGAGAAAATGGTACAGGATACCGGTTTTGTTCAGGCACGGCGGCTGCGCAGGGGCGTGGCACATGATTGGGACGAGATCGTACACGAGAATCCCGGCATCCATCCTTATATCTATGGCGAGGGGGAGATGAGGTATCTGCTGGTCAAGGCATGATTGACAGTGTTGGTTTTATACGCTTGGAGTAATGCACATTCGAGGTGTATGAAAGACGCACCGACACCAGTATCAGAAGACGGCGCGTAACCACCGATCCTGCTTTGGATCTCATGAACCTCATAGGTTGCTTTGCATATTATTAAATGGATACTTAAAGTACCGCTAATAACGGTTGAGTTTTGAAATGAGTATTGCTGTCATTGACTATGGCATGGGCAACCTTCAGTCAGTAATCAACGCCTTTCGGGCAATCGGTGCCGATGCGGTTGTCATTGCTGAACCCGCAGCACTCGATACTGCTGACCGGATAGTGCTCCCCGGGGTGGGAGCCTTCGGTAACGGTATGCAAAAATTGAGGGAAAGGGGTTGGATCGAAGCACTCGAGCGAAACGTGGCAGAGCGCGGCAAGCCGTTTCTCGGCATCTGCCTCGGCATGCAGCTACTTGCACGGACAAGTAGTGAACATGGACTGTTCGAGGGGCTTGGCTGGGTTAATGCTGATGTCAAACCGCTCCAAATCACGGAACCCATGATCCGTGTCCCCCATGTTGGATGGAACACTGTTCACTTTATGCCGGGCAGTCGTTTGTTCGCCGGGTCAGGTAAAGAAGCGGACTTCTATTTCGTTCACAGTTTCGCGATTAAGGCCGACGAAAAAGAGGTTGGCGCGACCGGGGTTTGCAGGCATGGCGAGGATTTTATAGCCGGGATTGAACTGGATAACATCTTCGCAGTTCAGTTTCATCCCGAGAAAAGCCAGAAGGCGGGCTTGGACGTTTTGCGATCATTTAATGAGGTTGGGCGCGGCGATGCTTAAGACAAGGCTGATTCCGGTCCTGTTGTTGCAGAACGGGCTGCTCGTGCGTAGCGAAAAGTTCGCGATACACCAGATTATCGGCAACCCGATTTTCGAGGTACAGCGCTATAATCAATGGAACGTCGATGAGTTGATCTACCTCGATATTAGTCGGAACGATTCCTACGATCTCCGGCGTGATGATGCGAAAATCAAAGACCTCAAGCATCCGATGGATATTCTTGAGGAGGTGAGCAAGACATGTTTCATGCCGCTCACCTGGGGAGGGCGAATCCGTACCCTGGAGGATATGCGGGAGCGCTTTGTCCGCGGCGCGGACAAGATAACATTGAATACCGCGGCGGTTCGAGAACCAGAACTAATTACACGGGGCGCCAGGAAATTCGGTAGCCAGGCGATAGTCATCTGTATTGACTACAAGCTGACCGGTGATGGTTTGCCAGAGGTCTTCATAGAGGGTGGGCAAGAACCCATCGGCAAGAACCCCGTCGAATGGGCCCGCGAGGTGGTAAATCGCGGTGCGGGAGAAATACTGTTGCAGAGTATCGACCGTGATGGCTCTGGCAAGGGATATGATTTGGAGATAATCAACCAGATATCTTCACAGAACACAATACCGGTAATTGCGCTTGGAGGTATAGGGATGTATGAGCAGTTCGCCAGGGGGGTCGAAGCGGGGGCTTCAGCGGTCGCTGCTGCGAACATTTTCCACTTCAAAGAACTCTCGGATCGGAATGCCAAACGTACCATGGCGCGTAAGGGGATAAGAGTCAGGCTGTGATTGTTCATGCCGTCCGGTCGAGATGGAGGTTACATGAGTACTATGAGAACCACGGTCCGTTATTGCACCAAGTGCACCCTGCCATCCATTGCCGCAACACCGGTGACCTTCAACGAGGATGGTGTTTGCTCAGGTTGTCGCGTTGAAGAGCAATCTGAAAGCATCGATTGGCGTGAACGCCGGGAAATGCTCAAGGATATTGTCGCAGGTTATCGTTCCGCGGACAACTATGACTGCATCATCCCGGTAAGCGGGGGAAAGGATAGCTACTTCCAGACGCATGTCGTCGTCGCCGAACTCGGCCTGAAACCGCTCCTGGTGACCTACCACGGGAACAACTATTATCCCGAGGGCGAGGAGAATCTCTTTCGCATGCGTGAGGTGTTCGATGTTGACCACATCATCATCCGGCCGAGCGTGGATGTCCTGATACGGATGAACCGCCTCGGGTTCAAACTGCAGGGTGACATGAACTGGCATGCACATTGTGGCATCTATACCGTCGGGTCCCGCGCGGCGGTGCAGTACAAGGTTCCACTGGTTATCTGGGGAGAGCACGGTTTCATGTACATCGGAGGTATGCACTCCTTCAACGATTTCATTGAGTTCACCGCTAAATTCCGCCTCGAGCACGGCCTGCGGGGATATGACTGGCATGACTTCACGGACGAAAGCCTCCAAAAGCAGGGACGACCGGAGCTGAAGGAGGGGCTTTCCGAGAAGGATTTGAAATGGGGAATTTATCCGATGGACGATGAACTCGACGACGTTGGGGTAAGGGGTATTTTCCTCAGCAACTTCATGCACTGGAACCCCAAAGAACAGGTCGAGCTGGTCAAACAACGCTATGGCTGGAAAGAGGCGGCAAGGGAGTTCGAACGAACATACCGGAAGATGTCCAACCTCGATGACATGCACGAAAACGGGATTCATGACTACCTGAAATTTATGAAGTTGGGTTATGGACGGGCGACAGACCATACGACGAAAGATATTCGGCACGACCTGATGAGCCGCGAGGAGGGGATACGCATGGTGATGAAATACGACCATGTCAAACCGCGCGCTGATTTGGAACGCTGGCTGAAATATGTGAACATGAGCGAGGAAGAGTTCGACTACATATGCGATACTTTCCGCGATCCGCGAGTCTGGTGGATCGAGGACGGACAGTGGTGGAAAGACACGATTGCCGGTGAACAAAAAGTATATGGAGCTGTTCACTTACCACGTGATCAGTGGCATAGATATATGAATGAAATTGAGCATGAACATAAAGTAACAACACGGTAAGTACGGGGATTCATGGCCTGTCAATGTTCCTAATTGAAGATGTTATAAGGAACGGTAGAAACGTAAATGATTATTTCTATAGGTAAGTGGATCAACTGCTCGGAGAATAAGAAATGATATTACTTGGATTATCTTGGGGGGTAACCTCGACAGCAGCAGTGATGATCGATGGGTGTATAGTCGCGTCTTCAAGCGAGGAACGCTATAATAGAATCAAGAATTACGATACCTGGCCCAAGGAAGCGATAGAAGATTGCTTGTCAATTGCGGGTGTAAAACCAAGTGATATCGACCATGTCGTTTGGGGATCAAAGGGTAGTTTGACTGCAGGGAGCTTTTTCACTCATCGATATTGCAGTTTTAGTGTGAAGGATTTCATCAGGGAACAAGAGAAGTATTGGTGGCCATTGTTCTATGAGCAACATGAGCCGGATTATCTTGAAATCTTCCCTGAAAAAATCGACATAGCGCAGTTTCCAGGTCCCAAATATCTCGAACCTATACGCAACATGACTTCTGCTGAACAAAGAGATATCGGCCTTAAGCAATTAAGAGACACACTGCCTGATATACACCTTGGGATCGCCAAGGGAAAATCGGTCTTCCTCAATCACCATCTTTGCCATGCAGCATATGCTGCCTATGCTATACCAAATGATACTGAGAACCTCCTTGTTTTTACCATGGACGGATATGGTGATAATGAAAATGCCACTGTTTGGCTGCTTGAGAATGGCAAACTGAAAAAGCTCTATGGAACCAACAATTTCATCCTCGGCAGGTTATATCGTTATACAACCCTGATTCTCAATATGAAGATGATTGAGCACGAGTACAAGGTGATGGGGTTGGCCCCCTACTCAAAACCATACTATTCTGATGCACCTTACGATGTATATGCTTCTACTATGAAGGTAGATGGTACAGATGTATCCTTCCTTGAAAAACCCACGGATAGCTATTTCTTCTTTAAAGAACGGCTCAAAGGAATGCGTTTTGATGGAATCGCCGGTGGTTTGCAGCGATACACGGAAGATGTCATCTGCCAGTGGGTGTCTAATTGGATGGAAAGAACTGGAGTTCGAAACGTCGCTTTCTCCGGCGGTGTTTCCATGAACGTTAAAGCGAACCTCGAGATACTGAAGAGGTGTAAGCCGAAAATGCTGCTGGTTCCCGGCAGCGGAGGGGATGAATCACTGGCCATAGGAGCTTGCTATGAATTCTCAATTCGACAAGGGGAACGTGTTGAACCTATGGAAAATATGTACTTAGGTACAGAAGTGACCATAGAAGACGGAATTACAGCTGGTAAAAAGCTTGGTAAAGATGCTCGATACAGGATTGTCAATAACTTTTCCAATCAGGCTTTTGCTGAACTTCTTGCCCGGGGGAAGATTATCGGACGCTGCTCCGGAAGAATGGAATTTGGTGCTCGCGCACTCGGCAACCGTTCAATTATTGCTGATCCAAGAAACAATGAGATCGTACGTACAATTAATGATAAAATCAAATCACGTGATTTTTGGATGCCGTTCGCACCTGCGGTTATGTATGAAAGACGTTATAAATATTTTGATTATCATGATGGAGCTGATTATTCATCGATGACTATGGCAGCCGAAACGACCGAGGAGGGGAAAAAACAATTATCTGCGGCACTGCATGCAGCCGATGATACGGCACGTCCTCAAATCGTTAATAAACAACAGAATCCAAGTTATTATGATCTGATCTCAGAGTTTGAAAAACTTACCGGTGTTGGTGGGGTACTAAACACTTCACTCAACATACATGGGCTTCCCATTGTAAGGAACGCCGATGATGCCATCCATGTTTTGGAAAATACCGACATTGATGGGATTGTCATAGGGGATACTCTGATACTGAAGAATTGAAATGAAGTCTCGGCAAATAGCGCTCTCCGTGTTGCCAGGGTTTCTTATCTAGGGCTTCGTAAGGGACATGGAATGAAGAGAATGTTCTTCTTTGTTTCTATCGAAAATGAGATGTAGACGGTGATTGGTTAATCCTGTATGCTTTGCACCTCCGACGTGACTCTCCGGTCATACTGATCTATCGGTACGATCCCAAGGATATCAAGAATTGCACAGCGAACCATTTCATTAAGCTGATGTTCATCGTATTGCTTTTGTTCTACTATGAAGTGAATCACTTCCGTGATCTTTTCAGCGAGATCAGCCTTATGGTGTATTGTGCAGCGTTGGCATAACGGGGATAGTGAATCATGCTCGCGGTTGTTATGAGCATTACGAATCTTTTCAAGCTGCTTACTGTTCCAGATTTCCTCAAGACTCTGGTTCGGAAAAGTACCGACTATAGCTTCCTGATTGAAATCCACACAGCAATAACTCACTTTGCCATCGTAATGCACATTGAGATTAATAAAGGGTAGATTACAGGGGATACGTGATTCTTGGTCCAACAATGAAGTATTCAAAATGTATTCATTTGCACCTTCGACGGAATTTCCGTTTATAAGGCTATATCGCGTATTCTTCACAGGGAAGAATTTTCCAAATACTTTGTTGAAAGTACCGATCTTATTTATCGTTTTGCTATTTAGAATGTAGTTGCATCCGGGATCGTACTCTATACCCTTTTCATGGCAGAAGGTTTCAATCAACTCCAGGTTTTCTATTAGTTTATCAAAACTGCCTCTGTATCGCATTTCTTCGTATATCTCTTTTGTTCCTGCGTCGATGGAATAGCGGAAACAGAGTCGGATGGGCAAACGTTGCTGCTTCATAGCCATAGCGATGAAACGGTTTAGCACTTGTCCGTTGGATGATATCTTTGTCTTTATTCCATTGTCTTCAAGGAAAAGTAAGAATTCGAATATCTGCGGATGAAGAATGGGCTCATTAAGATTATGAAGATAAATATTTTTAGCTCCCATCCGTTTTCCATTGTGCACAACCATCTTGAAAAGATCGAAGTGCATGTTACCCTTTGGCGTCTTGGCGTCCTGGCTGCGACACATGGGACAGTTAAGATTGCAAATATTAGATATTGCGGCGATAACGCTGGGATATGGTTTGGGCTGATATTCTTTATCAGATCTCATTATGGACTCCGTAATCTCCCCCTCTTCTCCCTGAGTGGTGCCTTTATACCGAGAATATAGAACTTGTTTTAGTATTCGATAGCTATCGGGGCAAACATTGGGCCAATAGACATGTTTGTAAAATACATTGCCTGGAAGCGGTTCGATGGGTTGGTTCATGCAAAGTCTTAAATGTTCTTGATCTGGTACTTGTTTACATGCTGATTGATTTAAAATAGGATTTCAATGTTGAGGCTTCTATCGATAGTGTCGAATTTTTACTTATAGAAACAAGGTAAATATTACCTCAATGGTAACTTCTTTCCGGCGCTATGGCGATATTAAGCCTTCCGTCAATGAAATACCCGGATGTTTCAGGTTTCTAAGTTATTATTGTTGCGTGTAGTACGTCTACACTCGATTTTGCCATACTCTACTCGCAAAAATGGTTATAATGGCATACCAATTGCTGGAAAAACAATAAAACTCGGCTGTTTCCCTTCAACTTTTATAATGGTGGATTCGGTTTTTTAAAAGGGAATTGGGTGTCAAAAGGCTGGACGTGTGCTTGATGTTAGAAGAGGACACTAGATTTAGGACAGTGTCTTAGTTGATGGATCTGCTCTATTGAGGGGAGCCCTCAGTGATACCGAATCTTAAAATTTATATGCTGACGGTTATAGTGTGTTTAACGCATATCTATGTGAAATCCAAAGGGGTGTTTCCACGTGAAAGCTACCAACAGGCGATGGCAGAATCACCTTAGAGCAAAGGGTCCGATTCCCTTTTTTCTCGACCGTCTCCAGTCCCATGTTTTTTCCACGGGTTGGCAGTTTGGAAACGGATCGTTCCACTTTCCCATCATAGATCGAGAGCGTGACGATGAGCTGACGAAAGCCTATTTCGAGATGACCGAACGTTTTCCCTATGAATTCCATATTGAACTGACCAATCACTGTAATCTGAATTGCAAGATGTGTGCCCGCCCCAGTATGACCCGGACGAAGGGATTCATGACCAACGAAATGTTCAAAAGAATCATCGATGAAATCACCGAGAAAATGCCGTACGCTTATATCCATTATTATGGCATAGGTGAACCGCTGGTTGACAAACGTCTCTTCGAAAAGCTGGAATATGCCCGCAGTAAGAATATTGTGAACAGCGTATTATTTACCAACGGGCAGTTGCTCGATGTAAAAGACAACCTGGAACGTCTGGCCAATTCCGGCGTTGCCGTTCTCGGGGTGGACCTTGATGGGTTTACCGAGGAAGTCTACAGCCGGATTCGGGTGGGGGGGAAGTTCTCTCTGGCTAAGAGCGGCATCGAAAAGCTGTATGCCTATATCCGTGCAAACCATCTGAGAACCCGTGTTGAAATCGCGTACCAGGTCTATCCGGGAATAAACGAACAGGACATACCTCCCTTCATCGAGTGGTGCGAACAGTACGACTATGAGTACAAGCTGGTGAACATGCACACTTGGGGCGGTTTGCGGGACGATATTCCCGCCAGCGACCTGAATGGGCTGGAGGATATGCACCACAAGACCAGGACAGGTCCATGCCCCGCTCTGTGGAATTGTTTCTTCATCGCCTGGGACGGGCGGGTCGCGCTTTGCTTTGCCGATGCCGACCTGCGCGAAGTGATGGGGGATGTGAACAGTGAAAGCATCGAAGATATCTGGACGGGCAAGCACCTGGGAAAGCGGCGTAAGCATCTGGACGGGATCTATGACGGACTGTGCGCAGGATGCAGTTCCCAGTCGGCGATTAAAGTGCCGGCGATGCTCCACCCGGAGAAAAATACGAGTTGAAGATTTACTCTGAAATGACAAGGGTTATGCGATGAAGTTGGAAGCAGACCTGGCGTTGAACTGCTATCATCTGGGGGTATTGCAGAGGTTCATTGGTTCAGAAAACCTGCTGCCCTACCTGGGTGAGCTTTTTGAATCGAGGGAGATGCTGGACAGGATGGAAGCAAATGTCAAAGAAGTGGACTTTTTCCGCACCAAACACTGGGACAGCGTGATCGAGTTGGGGCTGTACCGTATCGCCGCTTATGTTCTGACAAGGGCGTTGAAGCCGAACATTTTCATCGAAACCGGAATTCTCCACGGGTTGACATCAAACTTTATCCTCGCAGCTATTGCCAGAAACACCAATGGAAAGCTGATTTCCATCGACTACCCTTCATATTTCGAGACAGGGCCGTCCAACCGTGACGGCGCCATGGACACTCTTCCCCCGGGGAAGGAGCCGGGCTGGGCGGTGGAACAACGGCTGAGGCCCTGGTGGCAAGTTGTGATCGGCAAATCGTTGGAAGAACTTCCACCTGTATTCGAACGGCATTCCGAAGTGGACATCTTCCTTCATGACAGCGAGCACACCTATGACACCATGTGGGGGGAATTTGTTCTTGCTTGGGATCATATCCGGTCTGGTGGTCTTCTTATCGCGGACAATATTAACAATACACAAGCATTTGTAGATTTTACCAAACATGTTGATCAGAAGCCGTTATTGTTGCCATCAGCTACTGGGGCGACAAGCCTGGATGATGAAATCCGTTTCGGAATTATAAGGAAATAGGGGTCGAGCTGCTACGGAGTTAATAAGGAGCGGACACGTTTGTCCAGGAACCTGCTTGATTATATGCAATTGACATAACAGCGACTTTCGGCAGCAATTACGGATGATGAAAGCAGCTTTTGCCTCCTGTTGATTCGAGACTTGCGCGTATCGGTGGATGGAAATCCCCTCAGGTATCATAAGCCCATAATTAACTAGTTGTTATCGCCGACTATGAATCCAACCGCCACTGCCCTCGTTCCCGCTGAATTGGTCTGCATTTTGCTTAATAAATGCTGGAAGGAAAGCCCTGGTTTTCTGCAAGCATGGGTGACTTCAGGGTACTGAGCGGTGGCAGTCTGCTGTTAAAAACGCATGATTCAGCCTGTGGGGAGAACGGTTAATGACGCGATTCGACTATCTTGAGGTGAAACGTTCGAGCATGGAACTGGCGGAGCCGACACTCGAACAGCTTGTTCGCGATCGGAAACTCAGGACTTCCGAGATTCACAGATCCAATGATTTCTATGGACACGCATTTCAGCTAAAACGTATACTCGGCATCGATCCCGGCCACTCGTTGAAAGTCGTACTTGAGCATGGTCCCGACTTGAATGAATATATCTGGGAGGTCGATGCAAAATCGAAGCTTCCCATGTTCTTGTGTGCCGCTCCCTTTTATGCGAAAGCCTTCAAGCGGGAGACAGGAAAAACCTCAATCCCCATCGGCCCATACATCCACTACCTCCCGGAAACCGCGGCGGCTATAAAGCGGAAACCGGAACGGGAAACATTGCTTGTTTTTCCAAAGCATTCCACACATCATTTTTCCATTTCCTATGATTTTGACGCTTTGCTTCGAGTAGTTGAACCGTGGGCCTCAAGATTCGATCGAGTGTTGTTTTGTCTCTACTGGCAGGATATTCTCAGAGGACACCACCTCGAATTTGAAAAACGCGGGCTCGAATGTGTCACTGCCGGGCACATCTACGATCCGAACTTTCTCCCCAGGCTGGTGAACCTGATCGGAGATGCCAGTGCCACCGCCTCCATGTGGCCAGGCACCAGCATCATCTACTCGGTACTCATGAACCGGCCTGCATGGTTCTTCAATCTTGAGTCGTCTTTTGAAAGCAGTAGCGAAAGTGCAGCCCGCCAGCGCAGGCAGATTGACGAAAAAATGAATGCCAGCGATCAGACTTACAACAACCAGATGTGCATCCGCTTCGGCAAACCTGTAGAGGAAATTACACCTGAACAACTGAATTTCATCCACGAGGTTGCCGGGTATAATCAGGTAAAATCGAGTGAGGAGCTTCTCGTTCTCTTGCAGCAGGCGGAGGACCTGTACAACGCTTCGCGGGGAGGACAGGCTCGGCCAATCTCCGTTGCCACTTCTGGATCTCAAGTTTCATCGAATGATGCAAAAGCGGAGATATCCGGTTCAATAGAGAAGGATACGGTTGAGATGGGTAAAACAGGGTTGCTTCGCCAGGCGATGAAGCATGTCGGCAGCAATGGCAATGATAGTGCACTGAGGCTAGTCAAACAGGCACTTCAAGGCGGAGAACCAATCAAGGGAACCGAACTGCTCCACGCCATTATTCTGAACAATCTTGGCCGGACCGGTGATGCGCGAGAGGTGGTTGAAAGAGAGTTACGGCTTTTTCCCGGCAACGAGGATGCTGATCTATTAAGACAATCTCTCGCAGCTCAATCTGAAGCTTCCGTTGATCATGATTCCGGTCAACAGTCGCAAAATCGCGAGAGAACTACCTCGCTTGATATGCAAGGACAGGTTCAGGAGAAAATGCAAACGGCGCTGAAGCAGCTTGAGTCGGGTGATGCAGCTGCCGCGCTGGCGACCCTTTCAAATGCCAAGGCAATGAAATTACCGACTGAGGGATTGGACTACTGCCGCGGTCTCTGTTTCGCACGGATGAGCCGCGATTTCGAGGCGCTCGAATCCATGCGTGAAGAGCTGCGCAATTTCCCGCAAAACGAGCAAGCCCGACGTTTGCACGATGAGCTTATCACCGCCAGTCCCAAATTGACCGCTGGAACCATTGATGAAGAGGAATTCAGAACCCTCTACCAGACGGTACGCCCATACACCATGCTGAGCGAAAAGCGGCTTTATTCCCTCTATAGTCTCGCTCGTCGGGTGTGTGAGGAGAATCTTCCGGGTAATTTCGTCGAGTGTGGCGTTGCGGGAGGAGGGGCGACTGCACTGCTTGCCGCGGTGATCAGGAAATATAGTAATCAAGCACGCTGGATATATGCCTTTGACAGCTTTGAGGGTATGCCGGCACCGGGCGAACATGACCGGCATCAGGGTCTGCTGGCAAGTGAAACCGGGTGGGGCGAGGGCACCTGTGCTGCGCCCGTGGAAAGCGTCCGCGAGATCTGCGAAAAGCTTGGAGTCGAGGATATTCTTAAGCCGGTGAAGGGTTATTTCGAGGAAACCCTGCCCCGAAATCAAGACCGTGTAGGCATGATCGCTCTCCTGCATGCCGACGCCGACTGGTATGAATCCACAAGGATCATTTTTGAAACTCTATATGATCGCCTTTCAAACGGGGCGTGTATCCAGGTGGATGATTACGGTCACTGGGAGGGAGCGAAGAAGGCGGTAGACGAGTTCATGGAGAAACGCTCCTTGTCGTTCTCCCCGGAAAAAATTGACTACACGGGGGTCTGGTTCAGTAAGCCGGATCGCTTCCTCGTAAACCCCGAAATACCACCGGATATTGTAAGAATGTTCAACGAGGATGACCCGGCGTCGAAGGGCATCGTCTCCCAGATGAGTCCAAACGAGCGGTTTCAGCTTTACTACGCGGCAAACGAAATAACGTCGAAAGAGTCGGATGCGGTTCAATATGTGGAGATCGGATCATGGGAGGGGGCATCACTCAGGCTGATACACTCGGCGTTGAGCCGTAACGCGGAACAGGTACGGGGATATGCTGTTGAGCCCAATATGAAACCGCAGCTTCAACAGGCTTTAACCGAATTGGGAGGCGCTGTCGCTCACCTGAGAATGTTCTCGCAGGAAGCCGCTCCGAGGATTGCAGCAATGTTCGAGCGGCACGGCGGGCTCGCCGATCTGATCTTTATCGACGGGGATCACCGTTATGAGAGTGTTTACAGTGACATAACAAACTACTATCCATTGCTGACTCCGGGTGGTATCATGGTATTCCACGATTACCTTCCGCCTTTGGATGACCGGAACCGTGAAGCCATTTACACGCATCATGCCGGTTCATGTCCGGGCATCCGCCAGGCGGTTGAGGAGTTGATGGAAAACCAATATAAGGCTGAACCTTTGGAGTTGCCCCTGCTTTACCCGACGGATCCGACTCAGACTCAGGTCCATCTGCCGATCATTCCGGGAGTGTATTCCACGATTCGCGCATATCGGAAGCCTCGACGCGATGGAGATGCGGTTGGGATTCGAAAACTTAGGATAAGGCCGGAAAAGGAAGGGAATGAGGATACCTGCGTGCGTCATCTAAATCCAGGGAGAACAGATGAAACTATAACTTCGCCAAAGACAACATCATGTAAAGGAAAGACTATCCTGAAGCCTGACGACCTGAATTGGAAAGGGGTTCGCTTCCTTGATCCTACTGGAAAAGTCTTTGAATATGAAGGCGAATATTATCGAGCAATCTATCCGGAGATGGCTGAATATGTGCGAAGTCTGTTCGATTCAGGAATAATCGATCATCTGGTTTCAAATGGATTTCTGATCGAATCATCCTTAAGCAACCTGGAGGTGAATGGTTATGCAATGGTAATAAAGCATCGTCGAATCGCCTATCAGACACTCGCATTATCCTGGAATCGAAAATTCATAAGGGATGCTGCACTTTGTGGAATAAATCTCAATCTGGAACTGCTTAAATATGGTTTGGGCACGCGCGATTTTCATCCATCGAATATTCAACAGACAGGTATATGTTCCCCTGTATGGATCGATTTAGGATCCATCCGTCCACTCAGTAATGAAAACGACATGAGCGGACTGGGTGAATTTAAAAAGTATTTCATGAATCCTTTACACCTGATTTCTGACAAGGTGCATCTGTCCAATCTAGTTCGTCATGCAATTCGTTATACGGGTGGCATCTCGGATGAGGAATTATCCGATCTCTCTGTCGGCACGGTTCCAATAGGAGGGAAAAACCGCCAAGAATTCCTGGAAGCAGCTCGCGATTGGCTGGCCAACCTCAAATTCCATGAACAAGATACAAATTGGAAGAACTATCAGAAAGATGCCCGGGTACTGAATTACCAGCAGCTCGGGGACGAACGATCAAGACTTGTATACAGGATTATTAAGCACATGAAACCGTCCTCGGTAATAGATCTGTCATCAAGTGCCGGATTCTTCACTTTCATGGCTGCATCTCTTGGTGCAGACACATACGCGATTGATTATGATGAGGGGGCGATTGAGAGGCTGTATGAATTTGCAAAGAAGATTGATGAACCCTTATCAATTACGGTTGCTGTTGGAGATGTTGGAACAGAATGGAATGTACAGGCGGACTTGGTGCTCGCACTCGCACTCTCGCACCATATCTCCATCAGCCAAAGATTTCCGTTTAGTGAAACAGCGAAGATGTTTTCTCGTTACTCAACTGAATCGCTGCTTGTAGAGTTCATGCCAAACGGGCTCGGGGGAATTGCGCCGAAACCGAAGCCTTTGCCTGCGTGGTACAACTTGAGTACTTTTGTCGAGGCGCTTAGGCCATACTTCAGGTCTATTGACATTATCTACTACCCGGCCCCCGAGAATTATTCTCACCGAATTCCACTGCTCTGCCGTGAACGAAAAGATGAAGGTGAGAAGTCTGAAACACTTGTCAGATCCTGGATCTCTCCACTTGATAATACTGACCATTCATTGGTCTACCGGATTATCTGTCCTGTGTGTGGCAGGATTTCAACGAGAAAGATCGGTGAGAACAAGCCGTGTGCGCACTGTGGTTACGAGTTGGAATTAGCAGAATTCACAATATGACACACCCTTAAGGAGTTCAGTCCTACCGATTTCCTCAGCGGATATCAGTGGCGGAACCCATTGTTTAGACGGGAACCCTCAAAACTCGGTTACGAAAGACACGACAACTGGTAAGATTACTTTTCCCGAACAGATTCCTTCAGTTATCCATGAACCATCGACTTGTGAGTGAAGTCCGTTTCGGATGGTCGGGTTCTCGGTCGGCGGGATCCCGGACATGGTTGAGCACAAGGTGACCGGTTTTCTCGCCAGCCCTTTCGAAGCCGGAGAG
>SDBT01011300.1_pt1 | contig 14376 bp, 18 predicted proteins | sample 2277101 | NCBI WGS metagenome assembly SDBT01 (sample SAMN10404973, study PRJNA504765) | marine sediment metagenome | isolation source: marine sediment core GS10_PC15, 103 cmbsf | place: Arctic Ocean: Southern Knipovich Ridge | collected 2010
CACAATTAATCCAACAACTCCAATTACCCATACTAGTGTAAAAATCATGTTTGTTGGACTAGCATAAATGAATCCTTTTGCATCTCCAATATTTTCTAAAAGAAGCTCAGACCTATCATTCATGTCAAGCATTCCTGTATGATATGATGAAGTATCTGGTGGCCATGAAGAAAATTCGTTCATATCCCTAATCATCCTATCAATATTTTTGTCTATTCTAAGAAAATTCGTAGATTGAGTTGGGAAAAACCATACGGGATTTTTGTCTTCAGGCAAATAATCTAAGACTATTTGAAATAGAACTTTTGTGTCCTTCAAATAAATTGAAATTATTATTTTATCAGTTGTAACAATTATTTTTTCCAGATTATTTTCAACCAAGTTTAAAGGATAAATCACATCTTTATAATATTCAAAATTTAGATAAACCCCAATTGCAATTAAACAAAGACAACCAATTATTATTAAAAATCTATTTTTCATTTTCTTCTAACAAATTGAAAATCCTATACTATAATATTCTTCATTGTAAACAAATCCCTTTACTCGTACTTCATCTAGATTAAATTCTTCAGCCTTTTTTTGATCATACCAGTCCCGATAATCATTCCAGTCAGGATTTTCTACGAGTCCTTTAGATGCACTAATCCCACCATTTAACGGGAATGGAATTTGGTGAGTTGCTTTGATTAGTTCAGATATAACGGGCATCTCTTTAAGATCATTATCATTAATACTTAGAAATTTAATTTCATATGTTATTCCTGATTTCGTTGTAAATGTTGCTGGATATCTTTGGTTTAATTCATCTAGAGTAAGACGGTGAATGTCTATTCCTGCACAAATAATAACAGGATTGAGTGTGATGCGTCCATCCTCAATACTTGCAATATCTAGAGGTTCAGATTTTTCAGGTTCTTCAATCAAATCAGTATACTCAAATTCTGGGAAATAGTTTGAGACAATTTCCTTTTTCATAAACTCTAGATTTTGTCCATTAAATCCGAAATTGTAACCATCTTTGATGAATTGAATCTCATATTCTTTGTTTGTTTTTGGTTCATTATTTTTCTCAAGTATGTTTCCACCAATTCTAATTGTAGTGTCACCTATTTGCAGCCATCGGATATTTGACTTTTCTTTATTTTTCATAAAAGCTTGATCACTTGCAGTAGATAGTCCAATATTTGCAGAGATTCTATCTGGTATTGGTAAGGAATCAGAATATTTCAGTAATACTCTATTTCTATCATCTATAACATTAATCAGATCAAGTCCTGCAAACTCTAAAGGAATATGAGGATACTGTGAGTGAGATTTTTTAAATGAATCAATTAGAAATTGAGAACCAGTTCGAATCTCTTGTAATGTAATGTGACGTCCTTCTCCTACTACTCCATTTTCATTTAGAGTCCATGTTGGTGGTTCTACAAATAGAGAACCATTCTCATCTATTGACAAATCAAGATGAGGTAAAGCAATAGGACCTGTATTATCTACATGAGGTGGTCCATCAGTTAACAGTCCATCAATTATTCTATACAGGCTTCCATGACATGGATCCTCTATTCTTTTTCGTCCTTCATCACCCCGATATTGTGACAAACAATGAGAAGAAATTGATAATGCACTGTATGCTTTAAAGGATGAGATATCATCTGCAGCTCCACCCAACTCAACAGGAAGACGAATCAGAATGAATTTTTGAAATGCATCTCTGTTTGTAGTGTCTTCAGGATTTGGATAGTAGAAAAATTCCATTGTGTTTGGTTTGATTTTTGTAATTTTAGATAAATCAAAATTATTTGTATCATCTAAAATTACAATCTCTGGTGAACGTGTCACATTGATTATTAGTGGACCATCATCTTTAGGACAAAATTGTGGGCAACTTTTAGAATTCAAATCATCATCTTCAAATTCAGTAGTTGTAGTGTTACTCTCTCGGATAGAAATTGCAATTTCTACACATTTATGATAATCTTCTTGTGACAAGCCATCAGGCAATCCCTTAAAATTCTGATAATACACACCGTCATATTCTTCATCCAGTAAATTGGAGGTATCCATCAAATGATAAATTGCCAGTTCACTGCATCCAAATTCAACTAATGTATCAATTAATTGAAGATCAGGAGGATTTGATGTGTGTCCCGCAGGCGAAATTTCACTAATGATAAATGGAAATGATATTGCCAATCCAACAATTATTGGAATCATTATCAAAAGTATAGTCTTCATTTTCTCATTCTCACTTAATTTTTGTAATCAATTATAATTTCATATGGAGTTTCTTCTCCTTTTTCATTATTCATGATAAATTTTATTGTAACTTTCTCATCAGCTATAACCTTTGGAGTAGGCATAGGTGCATAGTAACTAATTTCCCAATCTCTTTTAAAAATAACTTTTGATTCTACTGTCTCACCTAAATTTTCAGTAAAGCCATACCAAATATCATCATAATTATTAGAAACCCATGTGAAAAATAAAATATCACCATACGAATCCAAATCAACACGACTGCCTTGGAGAACTGGTTTTCTTTCAAAATATTCTGCCTTGTCAGTACTAGAAGCTAACCAGATATTATTATCCTCTTGGGAATCTTCTTGTTGAGTCCAAATTATAAAGACATTATCATCCCATGCTTCTAAATCAAATGAACCACCAGATTTATCAAATGTGTTTATTAGTTTTTGTTGTCCCCAGGATTCTCCAAAATTGTTTGACTTTGTAAAGTAAATGTGGTTCAAGTGTCGATTAATCTCTGTTCTAAATTCTTCTCGCCAAACAACATAGACTGTCTCTTTAGAATAATCTACTTTGTATGCATCAATGTATTCTTTAGTTTGACTGACATTTTTTACATCAAAGGTTTGACCGTAATCATCACTAACTGCCATAAACACATCAGACCACGTTTGCTCTGATGTTATCCAAGTGACATAAACATAATTCTCATAGGTGTAAATCTCATAGTTCCAAAATGAGATAAGATCAGTATAATGCAAATCTTTTGTTAAATCTACTATGTGAGCAGTTATTGGTTCATCAATGTCTGTTCTTTTTAAAAACAAGTCTTTTTTTGTTTCACCACCAGCTCCACTAACATCTCCATGAATTGTATATGCAAAACTATTTGATTTTACACTGTTATCAGGTAAGACTAAAACAATTCCAACAATAATTAATGCTGCAATAATTCCAAATAAAATCAAGAGTTTACTTTTCATTTACTCTATTCCCCACTCTATCGATTTTGCTTAAAATCACTGCTATTACTGTTATCAATTTCCATTAATGCACACACTCGATAGTGTAGGTTGTCCCAAAAAGAGGAGTAGTAATCGTGCAACCATCAGATTCTGAGATATACGCGCATTGGGTATTATCGATACGATGAGTTCCATTGGTCCACTGTGCACTAAATGCATAACAACCTTGAGTAGAATCAGCTTGGCATCCACATGACTCTATTACTAATTCAAGTAGTTTTGGTGAATAAGAATATCCATCTGTGAGTCTTTGGTTAAAATTATCTTCTTCCATAATATTTCGCCACATGTCATATCTAATAGTTTGATCAAGAATAAACACAGATGCAATTGCAATGATACCAAGAATGATAATTATTTTTTTATTCAATTTTCAACTCCGTAAAAATCCATAATGATTGTTACAATTCCATGTTTATTATGAGTAAAATCAGAGAATACCATAATTCTGTTTGTGTCATTTAATTGAAAAGATTCAAGATAACCCATCCCCACTACATCAACATCTATTTTTTCAAACTCTAAATCATCTGGAACCATAAGAGTAAAATCAGTTTGATTATTTGATGTGTGAAACAGCTGCAATTGATAGTCAGTTGGGTTTGTACCCTCATCACAATGATGAGTGTCATATAATTTTAAATGGGCTGTCTCACGTAATGTTCCATTAATTATTTTATAATCAAATTCAATTTCTTCATTACAAAATTTCCATACAAAGGTATCTGATTCTTGTGCATATACTATGGGAATTAATGCAATCACTACTAAAAGAGAAATTATTATTTTATTCATCTTATTTTTCTTACACATATCCGTCTGCTATAAATTTCAGTATTAATTGATAAGCCTCTTGAATGTCGTGCTCAGTTGGTTCATGTGGGGAATAGAATTGGTTAACTATTCCGATAACTAGAGAGAAAACAATTCCACTGTTAAAGGCTCTACACATCTCAGGAATATGATAAAAATTTAGTTTGTTTAAAACATGCTTGTTGTTTTTTGCCATATGTGTTAGTGATTTTAATTCAATTAGATTATCTTCAATTTTTGCAATTAAAAATTCATCCATGATATTTTGATATTCTTCTTCTTTAAAAGAAAAAAGAGGTTTATTTTATAAATCCACGTTCTAAAAGTTTTGGAATAGAATCAGGAAAAAGACACACAGGAATATTATTAGAGAATTTGAATTTCAATATTCTTTCATCATAACATAAAATATCTTCAGGATTATCACCTTCAGCTAATTGTTCTCTTGGTGGATTGTAACTATGACCGACTGCAATACCACTAGGCATTTTTGCATCAATTGGGATGATATGGAAAATCATTATTGTTATTAAAACAAAAATCATTAATTTATTCAACATTCAAGATTTCTTAATAGTTCTATTTAATTGAAAGTTCAATTTTTAAAAAAAAGGGTTATTGAGCTTCATTTAGAGTGGCTTCAATAGATTTACCATTTGAGTTTTGATCATTGAATGCTTTGTTATTTTGGATTTTGTATTTTCCATATTCTCCAAGTTTAACAAAGTGAATATTTTCTCCGACGATATCATTAGGATCTTCTGCAACATGTACAATAACTTGTTCTCCAAGTTCAAATTGTTCTCTCGTATCAAGTGAAAGAACATTGTCTACCATATCACCAGTTATTGTAATAGTAATTACATCACCTTTTTTGATATCTTTTGATTTTTTGACCTTATCGACTTCAATATCAACTTCTATCTTAATTCTGTCTGCCACCACACCAATTAATTCTGGATTCATAGTAGAATCAATCCAAATTTCTGGATCTCCAATATTAATAACAGTTCCCTGAACTGTGTATTTTACTTGATCTTTTACTTTTACTATATCTATAGTAGCATAAGCATTAGAAGAAAATACGATTTCATAATCAGGAAATGCTTTGGAGATATCAGATGGAACATAGATTGATGTTTCAGTTATTTCTGAAACTGAAACTGAATCATTTGTTTCATAATTCAACATCAGGATACTTGCACTAATTGCAATTAATACAACTAAGCTTGGAAGGAGTATTTTTTTGTTCATTTTAATACCATCCATTAATCTGGGTTATATCTCCAGATTTAATTCCTGCCCAGTCAATTTCACAGCTTCCCTCATTCATTGTATGTCCTGAAACACTAGAATGGTGATAATAATCCATTCCAGCAAAGTGACCAAATTCATGATTTGCTACATATTCAAGATGTGGATTTTGATACCAGTAACAGTTACCAGAGTCAATCATGTTTGAGGCTGAATTAGTGTTGATTTTGATAGTCTTGTATTGATTTGGATAAGAACCCCAATCAACACTAGTTTGTCCTAGTTTGTCTTCATCAGAATTGTATGCACCATAAACATGGCTATACGTTCCAGTACAAGTTGTGATTCTTGTCAAAGACATATCGGTATTATCACTAAGCTCATCCATTCCATTTTCAATTAATGTTGCAATGTCACTTCCTTCGTTAGTATTACCGTTTAATTCAATTCCATTAAGATCAGCGGCTTTGATACAAACGTTATGTGTTCCATCATTGCTATCAAATGGATATGTGTCTCCAGTGTCGTGTGCAGATACTGAGGGTAATATGGTTAAACCACTCAGTAAAACTAATGAAGTCATTATCGTCATTATTTGCGTTATACTTGTCATTGAAATCATCCAAAAGCAGCCACGCTATAAATCTTATTTCCAAAAATGGAAATGTGGTACAATAATTATTGAATGTAATCTTAAATATTTATTTAATGTGGTACCGTTGGTGTTTCAGAAAATTTAGAATTCAACAGCTCTAGAAAATCTGGGACATCAATTAATTTTGTGTAGAGTTTAGATAAACTATTTTTTGATATGCGAGTTTATCAGATAGCAATTTTTCAAGAACTATTTCATCATGTAAAATTTGTTTTAGTGTTCTTGTATCAATTGTTTTTTCAACAGCTGGTACAGAAACTGGTAAGAACTGTGTAGCTCGCAGCTGTTCTTTTAATAGAATGTCTTGTATTACTTGCATTCTATCTGTCTCTCGTACTGGTAAACTCCAAGCTTCTTCAAAGTCTGCATAATTCTCAAAGCAATGAGTGCACATCTCAAGTAATATCATGGCTGCAATTTCTTTTTGATGATTCATTTGTTCTGCAAAACTTGCATGATATCTGTTTGAAATATTCCCAATATACTCAACGGGCTCATAGGTATCATTGATTTGTACAACTGATCCTGATTCATTAATTTGGAATTCTCGTCCATCTTCACTATTCCAAATATCACTATACTTTGCAGTCTGGGTGATAGTGATTGTTCCCTCATATTTCTCAGGTCCTGAAATTTGCATGGTCTCCATTGGGTTTAGAGATTTACCAGAAATATCAAAGCCCTCACCAGATGAAATGGTAACTGTAACATCAACATTTACCTGTAACACGTATCCTGAAGCAATAGTTAGATTCTCATCAATGGAACAATCAGCAATGAAATTTAGATTTCCTAAATCACAACTTGCAGCATCAGCTGTTGGAATAGAACCAAACAGAGATAGTACAACTAGTCCTGCAATTCCCATTAGAATAGTCGAGACGTTAGGTCTCATCATTGTCAATTGTTACCACTAAAATGGGTCATGGAAACATGGACTTTAAGCGTTTCCAAATTTGGGAATTTGGCTAGGAATAATATTTCAGTTTGATTTGTTTGTAGAATTTGTAAGCTATAATGATTCCAGGAATTGCAAGTATTGCAATCCAAATAGTTTGCCATGTTCCAAATGATATGTAATCTACAATAAAGGATGGACCAACTATTCTTGTAGGCTGCTCCATTCCTTCAGCTGTTCCAGTCCATTCACCAATTCCGTTTCCAGTGTCCCAAACGTGTAGAGTATTTGATACTAGTATTATCATGATAGTTAATGCGAGATAGGATATTGCAATTGTTGCAATAGTGATTATCAGAGATTTGTTGTCTTTAGTTATCATGTGTTTGTGAAACATGAATGCTACAAATCCTGCAACCAATCCAATAATTACTGAAGCCATTGGTCCTAACACATCATAAAATGGAATCATTAAAACTGCAGCTGAAATTATACTCAAAAGAATTCCTTCTACTTTGATACTCTTTGATGCCCATGCAAACAAAGACCATGAGAATGCAGAAAAAACTATTGATACTAACAAAACAGTACTGCCACTAACTGTCATACTATTTGCCATAACTTGATTACCTATCTGGAACTGTAACAATGGAACTAAAGGAAACAATACTACTAGAACTGCAACAATTATCAAAAGAATATTTTTCAATATCTAAGAATTCCTAATCCTTCTTTAATTGCACAAAAAATACCTATCATTCCACCATCCGTATCATCAAAACACTGCACAAAAATAAATCCAATTATAGTTGCAAATACTTCAAATGCAATTTGACCAATTCCAAATACTGCAAACATTACTGTAAGGACGAAAAGTTTTGGATGCTTGTCATAGAATTTGTATAGTTCTTTTGGTTTTTTTTCTGGATCATTACTCCTTAACATTGGCCATAAATATTTGAAAAATAAATATCCCATCAGTCCAAAAATAATTAAAACAATCAATTTACTTCTCTTCTCTTAATTAGAAAAGCTGCAACACCCACGATAATAAATAACAAAATTAATGGTCCTAGATACATAACAGGAGATGCATCACTTCCAATTGTTTTTACTAAAGTAGTACGTATGGGTTCACAGATATTATCTACTAGTTGAGTTCCAGAACCACACATATCGTTTTCTAGTTTAATGTCTGATTCAACCCATTCACAATCAATGAATTTCCAATCACCATCAGGAGCTGGTCCACTTTTACAAGGAGGATTAGGTGGTTCAATTAATTTAGAAACACCTGATCTCACAATTAATTCACTATCAGCATAACCATGTACATTCTTTTGAATATAGAAAATACCTACTTGTCCTACCTCATATGGATATGTGTCATAAGACATTCCATGTGGTTCTCTAAGAAATTCGCCAGGAACGGTAATTGTTTTTAGATTCTCAGGATTCTTTTTTGATTCAATAATTTCAATCTCATAGATAGCAATACCTGAGTCGCTTCTATTCTCTCCAATTATTGGTTCAGATATAATTTCTACAGATAATATTTTGCCAGTAAATACAAGATCTGAATATTCAAAGGCTTGATCATAATCTAATTGAGGAACCGCATATGCAAAAGACATTCCCAAAGTTACAGATAAACCAATGAGTATCAAAAGAATAGTTTTCATTTTCAATCAGGATATTCCATCCAAGGTTGAGGTAAGCCAACTCGCTTGTCACTCTGGCAAGTAAAATATCCCCATTCAACATCAGGGGTATCTTTTAGATTTCTAACAGAAATTTGATATTCTCCAGGAATTGTACAAGTCTCAGGTAGTCCAGTAAATGCAGGCATAGAAGTTACATCCATGATAAGATATCCATTTTCAACAGATTCTAAAGAATAACAATCACCATTTGGTTTTTCCCATGTGCCGATTTTTTTTACAACTTTGGTTTCATAAGGCATAAAGAATGATTCCACTTTGGGATATGTGCATTCTGTTTCTTGATAACCCCATTCCACAAGAGCAAAATTGATTAATTCATTTTTAGAATAGTTTTGATCAAATGTAAGAATATACTGCTCCAAGAAATAACCAGATTCAAATTCATTTCTGTATTCATTTATAGCATCAATTTGATGTTGATTACCTCTATAATCTGTCATAATAATTTCTTGAGTCTTTATTCGAGCTTTGTCTTTTCTTATTTCTTCTTCACGTATGGCTGGCGGGGTTGGTTCTGGTCCAAAACCTCGTTTAGGGTATGGTTCAGGATTTGGTTCAGGTTCTGATGCAGTGTCTTCCTCTGAAATTATAATTGGGCCACCTAACTGTGTGGGATTTGGGTCTTTTTCTACTAATTCCCATTCACATGTATTATTATCAATACGATGAGTTCCATTAGTCAATTCAAAACCAGGGTGAGCAATTAAAATATTTGATCCATCAGGATTAGTATAGTTTTTTTGTTCTGCAATTCTTTTTGTATCACAAGATGCAAAAATTAGTGCAAGTTGAGAACCATCTTCAGAATTTGGTCCAACATCTCGTGCAATATCACTTTGATCTAATTCATGCTCACGTTGATTTTGGTTTTCTGCCATCATGTCAGCCCCTAGTCCAATAACAACAGCTACGATTACGACAATTCCAATTATCAAAAGTCTAGTTTTCATTTTAGTCTCTAGGGGTATATTGCTGATATTCATCATCATCAACTTCTTCTGGAACATAATTTTCAATAAACAAAACTATTTCTAATGATAGTGATTCTTTGGGAATTTTGAAAATATAGTCAGTGTGAAGTTGTGGATATGGAGCTTCTGGTGATCGAATGTAGGTTTGAGTTTTGTACTCTTTTTCCATACCATCAATTACAATTGAAACACTAGTGATATCGCCTTTATTCCAATCATTAGAACCATAACTCATGTAATAATTTCCACCATTTTGAGGAACTCTAATTTTTCCAAAAGTCTCCATTTTTGTTGGCGGATCAAAACTCCAACGTGTAATACTTTCTTCTGGTTCAAACGTTATGGCAACTACTTCAAATGGTACTGAATACTCAAACATGTTGTAATGTGTATTTTGTGAATACATGTAATTTCTCTCTAAAAGTCTCTCAACTGAATTATCTTTTAGAAAGACTGTTTCCATTCTAAGATTTTTCCATGCTTGTAATCCTTCAGGAGCATCTGATTTTTGATTTGTTTTGATTGAATGTATTTTTGCATCATCACTCATTGCACAAAGTGGAGGCAAACTACTTTCTCCATGAAAGTCCTCTAGTATATCATTTTTTAGTGTACCACCAAAATATTTCAATCCACTTTTTATTTTTGGAAACTCACCACAAAAAGACAAGGTATTTTCTCCATAATCAAAATTAAATTTACCCACTGTAAACTCTGGACTTGGAATATTTGGATTACCTCTCAAGTAATGTTTTACGGCAGCTGCAACAATTGATTCTTCATTTTCAGTTAGGTAGGATTTGTCTTCAAGAAAGATCATAGCAACTTTTTCTTTTAGTGGAGTAAAGCACCCAGTTACGTTAAATTCATCACCGTTTCCGTAAGTAGGAGTCTCTGTAGAAATTTCGGTATTTCTAATATGTGTACTATTAATTCCACCAGTTAGCCAATACACTTGGTTATCTGAATAGTCAATTACATATCCACAAACAGAACTTGATTCTTGATACATTGAAATTTGTGGACCGCGAGTAAGTACTATATCTTGTGAGCCAATAATTACACCCTGATCTTTTAATTTCTTTTCAAAGATTTCAGGCATTATTTTTTTAATTAATGCATCATAGTCAATTCTTCCTTCATAATCAAATGTAACATTGTAATTTTCAGTATATGGAACATAGTCTTTACCAGAAGGAGACAAATCATGAAAAAGAGCAAAAGCAGTTCCCAACATTCCCACACTGAGAATAATTGCAATTATTGTGAAATATTTTTTTGTTATCACTAAAAGCGACTCAAAGAAGCATTGCTTTAAGAGTTACCATAAATGGGATTGATCACTTTTCTTTAAATTAAAGAATAATTAAAAATTGAACAGTGAGACACAAAAAAGTTTTCATAATTCCTGTAGTAATTACATTAATTATTCTGAATTGGAATGGGTATCTCTCATTTGAGGAATAAGGAAAATGTAGTATTCAAAGTCCTATGTTTGCTTTTAGTGAAGGAAAAATGATTAAGGGAGGTCAAACTGTATCTACATCTATTATTTCAGAATCTCAATGCATGGAGTATTGTCAGACTCCTGATCATAATAATGAAATTACAAGTTGTAAGTTTGATGGCAATTATGGAACCAATTGGGAAAAGACTTCAGATGATCTTCCAGCTCGTAATGTATTTGGAGTGAAATGAATAAAATTCTTAATTTCAACAAAGTCTAATCTTTGTTTTTGTTGAATTGTGCGATCTATTTTCAGTCTTTATTATGAGTAGTAATCGATATATGTCTTAAAGAAATCTTGAAGAACATGAGAATTGCTTACTTGATGATTATCCTCTTATCAGCACCTATGATGGTAGCATTTGCTCAAGAATCTACAGATGATTCCATATCCTTAGAAGCTGAGAGAATTGATAACAAATACAGAATAACTGGAAATGTTACATCTACAGCTGAAAAGGATTCGATTCTATATCTGCGCGTGTCTGATTTGGATAGAGTTGAATATTCTACTGGATGGAATTATTCCATTCACATTCTAAAAGGAGTCAATCCAATTGATGAGACTCTTTGTTGTTTACCAACAAATGACGAGTATGAAGTGACTCTAATCCAATTAGATGGGGAATTTCCACCAATTAACAATCAACCTACACCAACTATTGAGCCTGAACCATATAGTGGACCAATTACAATTCCAATTTCCTTCCAAGAGATTTCAGGAATTTCAGGTGGTTCATGGAGTGCATCAGTTGCAAATAACATGACAACTATTGAACTATCAGGAATTACAAATCACAATTCTTTTGATGTTACTGATGTTACAGCTGAAATGACATTTTACAATAACAATGATCCATTCTGCATGGTACAAGTTGGAATCACACAATTAAACAGTGGAGAGTCAGGGGATTTTCTTTGGAGCTGCGTAGGAATTGCAGATGAAGCTAATGGTGTAATTTTGAGCTATGATAAAGTCACTGAACCAGAATCAGAGGAATTACAAATCCCCGCATCGTTTGTTGATATGTCGAAAGATCCTCAAAGTTATGTTGATAGATACAACAATGAGATATCTTTCAAAAAATGGTTTGATGACAACTATCCTCAGTACAATTCTATTTATCAAGCAGTTGAATTAGAAGAACCAATTACTGAACCAGTCTCTGAGCTTTCAATTGAAGTTACTACTGGTAAATCATCATATTCAGAAGGTGAGATTATTGTAATTTTAGGTGAGGTTAGAGACTCGTATTCTGGAGGTTCAGTGAGTGTAATTGTTAGAGATCCTAATGGAAACTTGGTATTCAAGGATCAAACAGAAGTTACTACTGATAAAAAATTTAGTACTGAAATGATTGTAGGAGGAGCACTAATGGAAGCAGAAGGTGATTATACAATTTTTGCAAAGTATGGAACTATTGGAGGTCCTTCTGATTCTACCACATTTTATTTTGAAGGTTCAGTATCACAACCATCCTATGACTCTATAAATGAAGAGCATCAAACACCAATTCACTCAATATCAACACAAGAATTCACAGTAAGTTCAGATAAAAATTCTTATGACTTTGGAGATATAATTTCTATAGTTGGTTCTGTTTCAAATATATCAAATCCCACCCAAACTGTAACTGTACTAATTGTTAGTCCTGATGGAAATATTGCAAGTATTGCACAAGTTATTCCTGATAGTAATGGAAATTATTTTGATACAAAATTAGCTGATAGTGTAATGAGTATTAGTGGAGATTATGAAATTAGAGCTCAATATGGTTCTGCAAAAACAACAAGTACTTTCTATTATTCAGATACTACACAAAGTCCTGAGCCAGATTCTACAGCCCCTACACCAATACCTGAACCAGATGTTGGAATCATTACTCCAATTGTTGAACCATCCGTTAATGAGGTAACACAACTCAAAAGTCAAATCACTACACTCAAACTAGAAAACAGGGAATTAAAACAACAAATTACATCATTGCAAGATGACGTTGATATGCTTACTGAATTACTCATTAATGGTTTAAAGGAAATCTATAACTGGAAAAATCTCTAATCTCTTCTTGCGCGTCTATTCTGAGAATTCTGAATATCTTTCCAGTTGTATGAATCATTGTTTATCGGACCACCGCCAATATCTTTTGTACTGTTAGAGGGTCCAGGATTTTCTACTTTGCCAACTTTGATATCGGGATTTGCAAAAGGCTCCCTTCTGTTACTATTTACTCTATCAGTCATTGTACTAAAATATCAAATAAAGTTAAAGGTATTTCTTTTAATTATTAATTTTTAAATTATGGTGCGCCAGTGTACTCCATATCTCCACCATCATCAGTGAATTCCATTCTTCCGTTATCATCAGTAAATAGCATGAAACCTGTTAGAGATGGGGGTCCACCACCACCACCAGATATACTATCTTGAGGAAGACTATTGGAATTGGCATCTATATGCCCAGTAGATCTTTGAGGGAAATGTGCTCGAACCATTTTAGATCAAATCCCAAAACAAAGACATGTAATAAAAATAGATTTTACAAATAAAGGTATTTCAAAATCAAGTTAATCTGATTATTCCTTATTCAATATTCTGTTTAATTCTAAATTCTGTCTTCTAGCTGTTTCAGTTGGATAATGATCCTGATGACGTTCTATTCCCAGTATTGGAGCTCCATTATATCCACCATTAGATCTGTTTGTTGTTTCTTGTACATTATGATCTATGATTCCCATTACTGGAGCATAGAATCCATAATCTTCAGGATTGGCGTTTGTTTCAGTAATGGTATGTTGTGTTTCAACTACTAACGATTGAATACCATATCCCATATCTCCAGCATTTGATTTTAAATGTTTGATGCCATTTCTAAGTTGATTTATCCTTTTTTGATTTTCTTGTATTTCACGAAACATTTTACTACCATATTTTCTTTGAGATTCGATCATCTCATTTAACTTGTCAGCATTTGGTTTAACATTATTTAGATAATAACTCTGTAATTCCTGTGTAGTAATCTTCTTGAATGTCTCATTCCATTGATTCATTGAGTCTGCCATATGCAACATGCTGTGTTCACCATCTGGGCTGTAAGTTGCGGGATTAGGATAGGGTTGTACATTATCTGATGAACCATGACCTCCTCTCTCACGTTGGCCGTTATTGTGATTTCTAAATTGATCATCTTCTAGTTCTCTAATTGCAGTTTCCATAAATGAAAAAGCATGATTTCTTTGTTGTTGGTCAGGTGAATTTGATAGTATAATTGATGTC
>SDBT01011301.1_pt1 | contig 14375 bp, 12 predicted proteins | sample 2277101 | NCBI WGS metagenome assembly SDBT01 (sample SAMN10404973, study PRJNA504765) | marine sediment metagenome | isolation source: marine sediment core GS10_PC15, 103 cmbsf | place: Arctic Ocean: Southern Knipovich Ridge | collected 2010
GTCTTTTTCGGTTTTTTTCGAATTTTCGGCGGACGAAACCCCGTCGGTACGCTCTCTTTGCTTCCCCCCCCCTCCTCCCATTGCATGAATTCCCTTTTCCTTTCGTCGTCGGGGGGGGAAGGGGGGATCGAGTTTTTTTCCTTCCTCTGTCGTATTTACCCAACCGACGCGGTATCTCGAATCTTCACTTGGGAGACCGTCGGTTCCCACGCGCTATCTCTCTCCCCCCTCCCCCCCCCCGATCGCAAAATTCCTTCGAGCAATGCTACGTTTCTCGTTTGTTCCTTAACGAACATTTTTTTTTTCCCGTAGATTTTTTTTTTGTTTGTTTTTGGCCTCTCCACTCATCCAATGGACAAACAATTCGACTTGGAATTTCGAGCCTCGGAATCCATCAAGGCCGCCCTTTTCACCGTGAACGCGGTGATAGAATCCACCAGGGACAAGTCGAATCCCTTCTTCCATTCCCAGGAACCCCTTCGCATGGAAAACGTCGTCAGAACGATGTACCAACACCTGAAAAACAACATCCTGGAGGAAGATGCCGAAGTCTATCGACTCGCCGTGAAGTGGTTCGAGGACTTTTCCAAGTGCATATCGTCCTCCAAGTCTTGCGTCGAGGAGGACGAGGAGGACGGAGGAGTTGCAAAGTACCTGACGGAAACCTGTCGCGGAGCCGGGACAGGCATACGGTTCGACTCCAGCGTCCCGCTCCGCAAGAGGAACGTGGTGATCGTCGATTCCCGCGAGGAGATCTGTCGGGTCGGCCTGCAGGCCGTGTCGATGCTCGCCATCATGAACTATCTCAAACTGTGGACGTGCCTTCAGGCGTGCATGGATCGTCGCATGTTCTCCACGATAAAGGATCCCGCGACGTCGGAGGTGCGTCGAGCCAACCTCTCGAATTCCACGACGCAGGCCGCGATTTCCGACTTCATGGGCATGTTGATATCGGGATCTCTCAGGAGAAAGAAGACGACGGAATCGGCAAAGAGCATATTGCATTCCGTAACGCACTCCTGGTTCGAAAAATGGCAACCCGGGAAGACGAAGAAAAAAAGGAAACAGAGCAGATCGTCGCCTTACGAACGCGACATCCGCAAAATGGCCGACGCGATTCGCCCGAGTTCGTAAACGGCGGGCGTCCAAATCTCTCTCTCTCTCTCTCTCCATCTAATCTCCTTCCCCCTCTTTATAAAATCGATTTGTATATATGTAAACATCCCAAACGGACAATGGAAAACGATTCGAACCCTACCACCACCCGACCTCGGGGAGTTTTTTTTTTTTTTTGATTCCTCTCTAGTCTAAACCCTGGGAAGGAAAAAAATGACGACGACGACGACAACAATGGAGATTTCCGCGAAAGAGCACGAGAGGAGAGATCTGGAAGACTTCTTAAGGCTGCCCACCGGACGAGCCGGGTCATGTCAAGACGACGCGTATCGCGCCCACAACCTGGGAGAAGAGTACGACCAAGAGATGTTGGGAGAGGTGCGTCGGGTTCAGAAGCGAGACCTTCAGGGTCTTTACCAAGATTCGCGGTACAAGGCAGAACTGTACGTGGCAAGCATAAGGAAGGGGAACGTCTCGGCCGCGCTCGAACTCCCGCAGAATTCCTCCGCCGCCTCCTCCTCCTCCTCCTCCTCCTCCTAGACAGAACTCTTCCAAGTGCGGCCGGAAAAATAAAAATCGCCGTCGAGATATTTTCGATCCCACAATTATTTTTTCCGTGCAAAGTGAGGGGTTCAAATAGCGCTTGGGTTTCGGTTTCGGTTTCGTCGTTTGCCAGTATAATCACGTTTCAGTAGTTCGCGCTCAGATTTTTTCTCCCACAATTATTTTTTCCGTGCAAAGTGAGGGGTTCAAATAGCGCTCGGTTTCGGTTCCATTGTCAGTTCCCCGGATGGTAAAAGAGTGAACCAAGGACCGTTATTTTTTTCTTTGGGACCGTCCCACAATTATTTTTTCCGTGCAAAGTGAGGGGTTCAAATAGCGATCGGTTTCGGTGTTTTTGGTCTTCGTCTACACCCTATCGGTAATCGAACACGTTTTGCTGTTGATCTTTTTTTTACCCCGGTATCGTCCCACAATTAATTTTTCCGCCCAAAGTGAGGGGTTCAAATAGCGATCGGTTTCGGTGTTTTCGGTATCCTCGGAAAGAACGAGCATGTCGTCCACCGGGAGTCAAGGCTGGCAGTGATATTTTTGGACCGCGTAATCCCACAATTATTTTTTCCGCCCGAAGTGAGGGGTTCAAATAGCGCTCGGTTTCGGTGTTTTTTGGTATCCTTCATGGGTTGCACCATATCCTTGAGAAAATTCAGAACACAATTCGTTGCCGATATTTTTTTCCCCCAGGAACCGTACCACAATTATTTATTCCGCCCAAGGTGAGGGGTTCAAAAGGTGACTCGGTTTCCGGTAGAGAGCGAACGACAGGCGCACATCGGTTTTATCGCCCGTGAAATGAAGTAAGATTTTTTTTTACCCCGCTCCCACAATTATTTTTCGACCCAAAGCGAGGGGGTACAAATTGCGGGCGGCGCGTTCGAAATTCCTCGGGGGAAGGGTGCTTGGTCGGACGCGATACATCTACTATGCAACGCCGTCGTCTACTGCGGGGAAGAGTGTCGACGACGCCACCCCCGCAACACCCGGCACAGGGAGTCGTGCCGGGTGTTGCGGGGGTGGGACGACGGGAAGGGTCGCGCATGATAATCGCGGGCTTAAAAACGTTCCACGATAAATTTCACTCGAACTCGAATAGACATTACACCGCCATGTTTTTTTTTCCTCTTTCGAGGGGTTCAAATAGCTTCTATTTTTGTCCGGCACTAAAAATAGAATAGAATGGTGCATATAAAACGAGCGTTTGGGAAATCAATTCGAGAAAAACCTCGTAGAACATGTTGAATTTTCTTAACATCAACAAGAGAAAGTTTACCGAGCCGGAACCCGAGATCCGTGCGGAAGATAGCTCTACCGACGTGCAGGAGGAAGATGTACGGGATGGCGAGACCGATTCTCCACCTACATCCAAGAGAGCAAGAACCGAGGGAACAGAAGGAGATACCAGCGAGATCGCATTGGGGCAAATCCTGGAGGACCGCTTCGACGGAAACGCTTCCTTGATGTGCCGCGCGCTTGTCCATCTGCTGAAAGGGAATGGAGAGCAATACGGCGTTCCCAGAGATGCCACGGGAATCGACCTGAAAACCGGCGCGGGTAACGACCACGATGCGGATGCCCCGTGGATCAAGGAGTCGGAACCGGACGGGGGAACGATTGTCATCGACGATTCAGTGGAAAAGAAGGCGAGGACGACCGAACTTTTTGTAAGGTGGCTTTCCGCTGTAGAGGTTTCCGGTTCGATCGCCCGTGTGGGGACCCGCACGGTGACCACCATTCCAATCGATGATCTGGATCACGAGCTCCCTTCGAATGCGGACGAACTGAAGAGTGATATTGTCGAATGCTACTCGGCGAGCAAGGACCACGTGCGGTGCGGTCTCCTGTACGGGATCCGGTGCGGAAGGGGATTGGAGGAACTCAAGAAACAGGTGAAGAGAGGAGGGTGGAAGAAGGTCGTGGAGGAGGAAGTGGGGATGAGCATGGGACACTGCGCCTTTCTGAGGAGACTGGCCTCCGCCGTGGGTACGTACCCGCGCATCGCCCGGCTCCAGACGTCGCTGTTTCAGATGAGGAGCAAGCTGTCCCCGCTGACCAAGCACCTGAATTCTCTTCCCCTCATCGACATGGACCAGTGGAAGGCATGAACCGTGGACGACAGTAGGGTAATTGAGGTTCTTGCTCTTGGGGTGTTTTTTTTTCAAAAGCAAATAATATAAATTCGCATATTTTTTTGACGGGTTTCCGAAAATATACTCTTCCCCCACACACACATCAACGTCTCTGGTGCACCGACGATCCTACTCCCCGATAATTGGGTTGGTTCTGTCGGAAATTCGGCGGATGTGCGGCAGCTGGGGGCGTAGGATTCCTCCCTCCCTGTTCGGGTGCGGGGTTCCGCCCTCTGGAGATCACGTAAAAAGCCAGGAGGATGAGTATGGTGAAGGTCAGCAGGATCAGCGCAAAGAGGGCCCCGAAAGCCTGCCAATCGGGACCTCCCAGGACGCAATTCCTTCCCGGAATGCACGTGCAGCGAAGTTCCCCCGCCGCCGGGTCGTACCGGAGGATCTCGTTGGGGCCGCATCCCACGGAAATCACGGCGTTTGCCGTCAGGAGAATCTGGAGCATCAATCGCGCGGTCCCCTCCTCCACGCTCCTGTTGCACATCGAAGTCTCGACCAGGTCCGAGATCCTGTGCGTATCGTTGGTCCACCTCTCCGGAAACAGGCTCCCGAATATCTTCCGAAAGATCCGACTCGTTCTCGGGTCCGTCCGCCCGTCGACCAGTCCGTAGATGTTGGCGCACGTCTGGTCCTCCTCGCACATGGTCTCCACCATCTTCTCGAACCCAGGGCCTCGGTAGGAGGAAGCACGACACGAGACCTCTGCCTCCGAGGCCTCGGAGACCGCCGCGCGGGAGATCGCGAATATCCACCAGATGGCGACGCAGACATTTGTCGGGTTTCTTTCGCGCATCAGCGGGGGAGGGAGTGTTCTCGCCTCCCCTCTTTTTTTTTTGCGAAACGTTCCTTTGATTTGATGATGTAGGACTTGGATTGATTTTTTATATTTCAATTCGAATCGACAACCCCAAGTATTTTTTTAAAGATCATCGTTCCTGCGGGTGATCCTCTAGCCATCTGTCCGTCCTTTGTATCAAGTCGTCCAACCTTCCTTCGTATTCCTTTTCCAGCCTCAATCCTTTCCTCCCTCTGTAACATCCTTGGCAAAACTTGACGCCTACCGCGTGGCTGAGTCCCTCGGGCGGCGTGATGATCGCTGTGCCGTGGCCCATCTTCGATGTGGAGATGAGGATCTCGCAATCGAAGCAGTGAAAGAAGTTTTCGTTCGCCCAACACCAATCCAAATGATACGAGCTACGCCCGAGGAAATAATCGTCGCATTCCGGATCGTAATCGTTCGAAGTGTCGTATCCGGACTCGACTTGACCGCAGTCCTTGCACCACAACCTGCACTTTCCTCGAGTTCCGAAAACCCAAGGATATGAGGACCAGGTTACTAGATTTTCACCCGATCCGCACTTTTCACAAGAAGCCATGGCGGGACCCGAGTGTGGTGGTTGAGAAATGATTTTAAGATCCGTTCTATTTTCGGTTTGCAACGACTCTAATAAACGGAAAGAATTCTTTTTTTGCCCCCGTCCCGAATTTAGAATCTTGCACAGCATAAAAGAGAGAGTAGGACCCTAAACGCTTTTGCAAAAAGTTTTTCTCGGTCAAAAGAGGAACCTCTAGATATGACCCACCGATCCTCGAGCCCATATCCGCCACTCCCTATCCACAGGAGATACTCCGTTGTCTTCGTACCCAAAGAGCTATGGGAATCCTTTCGGCGCGTGTCGCAGTGCGTTGCCTGCGACGAGTTCTTCCATGAACTTGCAACCGAACGCCGGTTCCTCTACAAAACCCCGGATCTCGAACAATATACCTGGAGAGCGGTGCCGTACGAAGACAAATTCGAGCCGCGGTGGAATGCCGTGCCGGCGCGACAAATTTTCATGCATCAGAGCAAAGGTCCATTGAAATTGTGGTCCAATTTGGAAGAGCAACGTTTCAGCATATCGGAAGGGGACTACAGACTCGTTTGCAGAGTTCTTATCGCCGAACGACTGTGGAACCAGGATCTTCCCAAAAGTACCAGACTTAGGACCAAGCTATACGGAAACAGTTGTATCGTCTCCGCCGACTGGAAGAACGGACCCCAGGACGCGTATCCTTACGCGCAAGTTTTCAAGAGGATCCTACCGGAGGATGCGATAGGGTTTGTTGCATCCCGCGCGTGGGCGTTTCTTGCGAGGCCGAATTTTTTTTTTGGCCTCCCCCCGTGCAGAGAGAAATGGCAGAGCGTGCGCGCGTGTTTGGAGGCTATCTATTCGGAGAAGAAAAAGAGAGCGCCGAATGGGAACGCCGCTACGCTCCCACCGAGAAAAAAACGCCGCAAGTAGGAAGGAGCATATTTCGATCGGGGGGGTTTTGGTTTTTTTTGGCGGGAAACCCATTTGGTTTTTCCCGCATGGCGCTGTTTTATTCCTCCGGTGTCGCGGGCGGGCCGATTTTCCAGAATATATAGTACGCCAGCGAGTCCCATTCGTACGTGCAATGCGTTACGCAAACGCTGGTTCCCGGACTGTCCTCCAAATCCCGTTCAACCCGGCGGAGAAAAGCGCAGAACATTTCCAAAAACAACCTGGGTATACCCTGTATCGCTTCCGCATCCCCTATTGCGCAGCTGCGAACCGGCGAGTCCGAGAGTACTGCTTCGGTCGCGCGGTCGCAGAATCGTTCTCGCACGCCATGGATACATACCGAAACTATCCAATCTCTAAGTAGTCCTTGGATTTCCTCGTAAAAGCCTTCCTCGTTTAGTATGATGGCCTCAGGAAGCGGAATTTCGAAAATTTTTGCGTAAAAAGCTCGAGTCTCTAAGTAAACTGCGCCGGCCTTCATGGTTCTAAACAAATCTCTTCCCAATCGCCACAATAACCAAAAAAAACGTGTTTGATTCGTTTTCGTCCTGGCGAATATATTTCCGATCTTTCTTTTATACGGAGAAACGTGAACAACTCGATTTTGGGAAAACAACGGAAAAAAATCCAGGCAACCACTAGTGCGGAACCCGGTCGTTCTCGAACTCCCGAACCGCCATCTCCCCCGACGATCTGGCGAGTAGGCTGCGAATGTTTTGCAGGACCGTCAGCCCCTTCTCGAGCGGCTTGCCGTCGAACGTGTACACGAGCGTTTTGTAGAAGGCCTTGGGGCAGGTATACTCGTCGGCCAAGTCCACCCATTGCGTTTCGGGTTTCACCAGTCGGCCGTCGTGTGTCTTGTAGATGGCGTCTTCGCAGTTGCGAATCAGGCGGAACTTCTTCAATCTGTGGCCGGAGCGGCCTTGCGCAACGGCGTCGACGAGCATTTTGGTTGCGATGGAGACGCGGTCGGCCAGCTTGTGGTCGAAGTAGATGAGCGTGGTGTTCCTCAAGACGCCGTAATAATCCCACCACGGAGGGCGCTTGAGCTCGTCCAGTATCTCCGAAGCGCTTTCTGCACCGTAATCGTCTCGCAGAAGCTGCTCCAGACGCGGAACTATTTCCACGGTCTTTGGTATGGTAAAGGCCGGTGTCAGCGTCTCTAACTGTTTCACGGCGGCAGCACCCATCAAGCCGACGACGGGAAAGTAGGTGAGGTCGGCGCTCCAACCCAAGGTCGCGTTAACGTCGGCGGCCATCTGCAAACCGCTGTACGACATGTCGTCCGGATGCAGCAGGAACACGCGTTTTTTTCCCCGGGAAAGTTCCTTCGGTACCTTTTCTATGTCGTCCGTGAGGTGCGTGACGAGCTTCTTGAAGTACTGCCACACCAGGAGGGCGATCCAGGTGTTGGACTTGGTTATGTCGCCGCTGATGAAAAACACCACCGCATGGGGACGCTCGTCAAAAATGCGCTGCCGGATCTCGAAGCAGGTGCGGTACAGGTCCCTTCGAAACTCGCTGAACGACACGTGCCTGAGATTCTTGGCGAAGGTGGTCGCAAATTTCACGATCGCGTCCGGAGATCCCCCCGAACGCACAGCGTCCAACCACCCGAGCATATTTTCGTGGTTGATATCGTAGGTTCGCTTGACTTCTAGCTTATCGATCGTGCTGTTTTCCTGGTGAAACTTGTCGAAAAGCTTGACGTTCTCCTTCAAGGCAGCGACGCCGTCGGTAGAGATATCGAAAGGGATCGAGAATGCACCGATGTCCATCGAGTACGCACCGCGACGTCCCGCGCCGTCGGAGTCCGTGATCCAGTCGATCTCGAAGCGCACCAGATCCGCGTCCGCGTCCGCGATCACCACCTCCCGGACGGCCCTGGCGCCCGATATGTTCTTGGAGTTTCGAACGACCTCCGAAAGTCGACCGGCGACCGAGGGAGTGACGTAGGAGAGGGGAGCGAAGAACAGGATCCTCTCGGGAGTTTTCCCCTCCCAGCGTTCCTTCGACGCCGAGTCGAGTTCCTTCCAAGTTGCAGCTCCCTCGTTGAACAACATCAGGTGCTCCGGAAGCTCTCCGTCCTCTCCGGGTTCCATGCGGGCGGGAAGCTTCAGCGGCACGTCGGGCGGCAGGTGTCTCTGGGCGGCGCGTCCCATCTTCAGCACCGCCTTCCCGTACGGAGGATGCGCCATCAGACCCACGTACGATCTTCCCGACGTTCCGTGGAGCCTGTCCCTGAGGTTGCACCCGTAGTTCCACCCCGAAACGTCCCTCTTCTTCTTCTTCTTCGTTCCCGTCAGGTGTTCCCACCACTCGCGATGGGTCCCCTTGGGACCACGACGTCCCGTGCGAGGCGCAGGCGCGCTCAGTTCGGCTCGCAATACCGAGAGCTCGTCTTCCTCGTCGGCGTCCGGGACGCGCGGAGAGGTGTTCATCCAGGTGAACCAGCACGTCCATGCCGAGTCCTTGTGCATGAAGCGGTCGGTGTAGGCGTGGATGGCCTTCACGTAGAACCTCGAGAGCCTCGTGTCCGGAACGTCCCGCAGCATGGTCTGGTACTGCCTCATGGAGGCCTTGGCCTCCCCCATGACGTCCTCCAGGGCGGAGAACGCACCGCGCGCCGCCCTCAGGTAGCCTTTCCTTCCCTCCTCGTAACTCTCGCGGAGTTCCTCGTCGCCGTCGGCGTACTCTCCGGGCGGAAGCTGCAGCGGGTGCATTCTTCCGGTTCCCTCCCCGAGTAGGTGCGGCATCTTTTCGTTCCAATCCGCCAGTCCCTCGGGACGGAGGGATCCGGGCACGTACCTCTCCGCCTGCTCCTCCGCGGACGGGTTTCTCTCGCCGGCCTCTCCCTCGCAGCGGGACACCATCTTGAGGAACCTGGCCAGCGGTAGCGCTTCGACCCACGCGTGACCTCCCCTGGGCGCCTTGCGATCCTCTTCCGAGTCCACGATCGCGTTGCCAAACCGGGTTCCGGTTCCGGTTCCGGTTGCGGCTCCGAAGGCTTCCGCACCGAATTCCCTGCCGATCGGCAGGGACGAGTTCGCCGAGGAGTCTTCCACCTTCGGGGCGCTGACGGAGCCCAGCATCCCGAAGGTTACGTACAGTCGGTGGATCTTCTGCAGGTTCTTGGTGGTGCGGTGCGAGAAATCGCCGTCCCGGATGGTGACGGCCATCCTGTAGATCTGGCGGGCGAGCCCGTCGCAGTCGTTGGCCCGCGTTCCCCACCCGAAGTTCTCCACGGGGACGTCGGCCCATCCGGTGCCGTCGTTCTTGCGACCGTAGAGCTTGTCTGCAATGTACGGCATGGCCGTGGCCCACACCATCGCCGCGTCCATGGCCAGCGAGCAGCACTCCGTGAAGACGGGGTCGTATTCGTCTCCCGTCCTCTCCATCTGCCCCTCCACCGTGCGGTTGAACCGCTCCTCGTCGAATGCCGCCCGGCGGAGGGCGATCCTGAGGTGGTGGAGCACGATCCTCTCGTCCGGGACGGGTCCCTGCTCTATGGTCCAGAAGAAGGGACCCGGGAGGTTGACGGATTCGGTCACCCACACCGGAAAGTGGAGGTTTCCTGTGTGGGGATCGCTGGGCTGGAGAGGCGGCCCGAGGGATTTCCAGGCCTCGGGATCCCTCACGAAGGGGAACATGTCCGCTCCGACGGCCACCTGAAGCAGCCTGTCCATGAAGGATCCGTTCAAGAAGTGAACGTCGTAGGGTCTGAGGGGATCGAAGCTCACACCGGGATCCCCTCCGTCGAGTTCCGGGAGGAAGGTCGTCTCCTTCACCAGGAATTGGGTCTTGGTGAACGGGCGTCCCCTGTCGTCCACCACGTCCCTCGTCTGCACGGGTAGGGAGATCTTATCCCCTCGGTGGTGGGATTCCACCAGGGGTTGCAGGTGGAGCCTCGCGGTTCCATCCGGTCGCTCGCACGAGACGTCGCGGGAGTTGGGGGAGTGGACCAGGAGCTGCAGGTAGATGCTCGAGTGCAGGGGAACTTTCCCCGAAGGGAACGGAACGGAGACCGTTCCCGAGAACACGGATGCGACGTGCGTTCCGAAGTCCTCGCGAGCGGGTCTCATCGAGACGGTGGTCTGAAATTCGTACGGATAGTAGGACGTCCAGGCCTTGAGGAGGGGTGCCGTCTCCCGGTGCTGGGGGGCCAGGTCCTCCCGGGGCATGACGATCTCGAGGACGACGCGTCTTCCGTCCATTCCGCGATTGCTATATTTTTTTGATTTTTTTGAATTTTTCCCCCCGAAAGGAGGGTCGTTTCCTCGGTGATAAAAGGATCGGTGTATTTTCGGTAAATAGGGAGGGGGGGGAATTTTGCGATTTATATCTTTTTTCCCCTGCTCCCGAACAATATTCTCCCCCCCCCCCGGTTTAGGAGAGCCTCACGCGATTCCAAACAAGGCAATTTTTGCTAGCGCGTACCAATAGAGGATGCTCCACGGTCCTCTCCTCCTCAAGAGGACGTGCGCTTTAAAAAACCCAACAGAGAGAGTGGTGAATCTCTTCTTGAAGAGATCGTCATCGCGAGCATCAAGCGCCACCATCCAATGATCCGCCGACAAGATCAATTCCATGGTGAAATCATTCGAAGCACGCTTTCGGATTATTTGACCCTCCGCTTCGGCGTCTTCTTCCGTCATATCTTCCGTCAGTGCTCCCGTCATATCATCGATCATTTCGCGGATCATCCTTGCGGCTTCTCTCAATCCGAAATAGCGGTGGAGAACATCTTCTTTGTACAAATATGCAAGGGCCCACTCAAGTAAAACGCGGTCGGCTTCCGAAACATCAATTTGGTTCTTTTTGCAGCAATCAACGAAAGACTCAACCAGTGCATCCGCAACAACCCAGGGATTCATTTTGATGATCTAGGGCCGGGAAAAATTGGACGGGTCTCTCGTTCGGAAGATTTTATGCCGTTCAAGCCCTAAATAAGGAAGCGTTTCAAAAATAACCGACAAAGTGGATAAAAGTTGCCCCACGAAAAACGCCCGTCTCCCCCGGGAAAAAAACTCCGAAACGGAGAAGGCATGGACGACGAAAGCGACGATTGGAAGGAAATCGGGACCGTTGTCACGGAAAGCGGCACCCTGATGCTGTGCGATCCGACCTACCTGATGGAAAACCACCTGCCTTCGTTCCGCACCGAACTCCTCCGAGTCGCGGAGACCTGTTGTTTGGGGATCGATCCAGCCTCACCGCCCGTTTCCCGGATGATTCGGTATCCCAAGGGCGGAGAAGGGCTCGGAATCGAGTTGCATCCCGGGTGCGTCGGCCAGGTGGAATTACTCAAAGTATACATGAAGTGCGAGGAGCGCGTTCCGGGTTGCAGACTGGGATCGTTCGAGCTCAAATTCGTTGCTTGTTGATTCGTCCAAACCGAAGAATTTCCGCGGTGGGGATGGGGAGATTCCGATGCGTGAAACCCCAAAAATGTGTACCAAGAGCAAAATAAAATCGACAGGTATCGGATGATTCCGTGCGGGGCTATTTTTGTCGCCGTCCAAAAATAGCTCCCCAATGGTACTTATGGCGAATCGAAACGAAAAGGTGGGCACAGATCAAAATAGAAAAGAAAAAATTCGCGTCATCAACATGGATCGTATTCACCAAGCGGCTATCGGCAAACACAATTATGCTCTTGTACTGGCCAGCAAGATGATCATCCACCACTTGGCTGAACTAATCCCAGACCCGATAATGTTCCAAAAACTCTGCCGCGAAGATATGGAGCACGACGTGGTTTGGGGTCGTATCCAGAGTTCGGTATTTCTTCGATCGACAGCATTTGCTAGTATGCTAGAGGCGTTGGACAAGTGTGAGTTGTACGAACTCGCCAACAAGTTGAGGGTGAGAAGGAGGCCTTTTTTTTCTTTTTCCTTTGCTTTTGCGTCATTGACGCGCTGTTGTTTTTAAAAAAGGCGAGCGTGTACGAACTGACGCAGAAGAAGAAGATCCAAGACGCTCCCAAACAACCCACGCTTCCCGCGCCGGATGCACAGCACGCGCCGTACTCGTCGCCGCAAAATCCACCGCACACGGACAGTTACACCCCCGCAGCAGCTTCCGTCCCTTCCATCGACCCCATGGATGCTTGCGAAATCACCGTTTTCTTCGAGCACTGGGATGAGCTTCGTCTGGCCAGCAAGATCATCGTCTTTCGCCTGGCTCCGCTGTTCAAAGACATCATCGAGTTTAACCAGCTCTGCCAACTAGCCGCCGACCCCGACAGAATTTGGGCCCGCATCTCGGAAGAGGCAGTGTGGCAACCGGGAGGATTTGCTCGTATCCTCGAGGCGCTGGAAAGGAGTAATCTGCGTCGCATCTCCGTGCATATGCAGGTGAGAAGGAACATTTTCTTTTTTTGCTTTTTTTTGCGTTACGTCGCTGATGCGCCGTTTGTTCTTTTAAAAGGAGAGGTTGAACGTAGTACGGAGCTCCGCCATCGACAGTCGTCCAGCATCCACCACCACCACACCGATATCGAATGCAAATCCAGCATCTGCCCACGGAGATTCCAGCAGTTCCGTTGGTCCATCCCAACAAAACCATGCGGTTCGGGTGAGGAATCCCCCCCCCCCCCCCCCCAATTACGCGGTTTGCGCGAAAATGGGTTTGATCGACGGCGCCTTTACTTTTTTTTGACAGAGCTCGGATTGTGTGTATTGCATGGATAGCCCGGCCGTCATGGTGATTGCACCGTGTGGACACATTTGCCTTTGCGTCCCCTGCGGGAATACGTACAAAACCAACGGTCAGCCGTGCCCTGTTTGCAGAGGTGTGGTACAGCAAGTCATACAGACTTACGCTTGTTGAGGGGCGTGCCTGAACAGCACATGCCGCATCTCTAGGAGTTTTGTTTGGTTTGTTTTTGCCAGAGGCACACGATAAATGATTCCTTTTCGCGACACTCCAAAAATAGCGTCGGCCAAAAATAGGATGTATGCGGGTATAAAAAACCAAAACTCCTAGAGATGCGGCACGGCTGTTCAATCATGCCCGCTAAACCTTCATTGTCTGAGGAAATTATTGCTTACCTAGCAATTTTAGTAGCATTTTTAGCATTGTTTGCCTGGGAATGCCATCGTATCTTTATGTTTCAAAAGCCTGAAAATGAGCGGAAGGAATAGACCGTCAAAGGGGAAAAACGCGATGGAAGAAACGTTCCGCATCAAACACGGCGATCTGTTGCTCGCCCAGGAGAAGTACCTCTGTCACCAGTGCAACTGCTCGACCCGACGAAGCGCACACCTGGCCAAGGCGGTGTTCGATCGGTTTCCGTACGCCGACGACTACGCTCGACGGGGACCGTTCGACGACCCGGGAACCATCAGAGTTCACGGAGACGGAGGGGAAAAAAGATACGTCGTCAACCTGTTTGCGCAGCGCTACCCGGGTCGGTCCCTGTACCCCAACGACGACGCTCCGCACCGAAGGAAATGGCTCGAATGCTGCCTGGACGAACTGGCGAAACTGCCCGGCGTTCGGGAGGGAGGCGTCGCCATGCCGTATCTCATTGGATGCGGTGTGGCCGGAGGAAACTGGAAAGATTACGAACGCGTCATTCGCGGTTTCTCCGACGAGAACCGCGTGCCCGTGGTCCTGTACGACATCGACGATCTCGATGGCCAAAGGCGAGGGATCAAGCGATTTTTGGAGCCGCAGCAGAAAGACAGAGGGGAAGAACCCAAGTTTAAGAGCTTCAAATCAACGAAGAAGGACTCGACTTGAGATTATTATTGTTATTTTTTTCCTTGTTTGCGATCGCGCGGAAAATATATACACCATCCGGTTTACTCCGTCGAAACGGCGTAGCAGGTACCGCTCACGTTGCACCGGCGCTGAGCTTTAGCGCTCGCGCTTCCTTCAGCATCCAAGACGGGGGCCCTCCGCTTTCGGGTCCCCACGTATAGGCGGAGCTCATGCACATCTGCCAACCCGAAATGAAGGCTCCCAGCCACCACCACATCCGAACCAACGGATTCCAAGTCTTTTCCATCGCCCTTTCCGCCTTGCAAGCCGCGCACGGGCAGTACGGCCCCAGCTCCTTAAGTTCTCCCCGAGAAGCGTACAACGCCGCCACGGCAAAAAGTGGATCCGCTTTGCCGCAAAGGTCGTAATAGAGATTCCACTGATACATCTGCGGGTCGCCGCCAAAGTCCGCTTGAAAAGGTTCCGGACCGTATGACTTGTCCGGGTTGTACTTCTCCCAGTGTGCCTCGCTTTGGAACAGAATCTGCGG
>SDBT01011302.1_pt1 | contig 14374 bp, 12 predicted proteins | sample 2277101 | NCBI WGS metagenome assembly SDBT01 (sample SAMN10404973, study PRJNA504765) | marine sediment metagenome | isolation source: marine sediment core GS10_PC15, 103 cmbsf | place: Arctic Ocean: Southern Knipovich Ridge | collected 2010
AACACAGGTTTTTTTCAATAGCAAGAAGAGAAGTTATGTAATAATCGACGCTCCGGGGCATGTGGAATTTGTTAAGAATATGATTACCGGCGCTTCGCAGGCCGAAGCCGCCGTTTTAATTGTTGATGTTGCCGAGGGAGTTAAAGAGCAGACCAGGCGACACTCGTATATGTTATCACTGCTGGGACTGAAACAGGTTGTCGTTGTCATGAACAAAATGGATATGGTGGATTTCTCGCAGGAGCGTTTCCAAACCGTCAAAAGCGACTTGGCCGAGTTTCTGAAATCAATAAATATTGCTCCGAGTCTTTACATCCCTATTTCAGCAATCGAGGGAGATAATGTGGCCGGCAAGTCTGAAAATATGAACTGGTACGATGGCCCGGTATTTCTGGACAGTTTAGATACATTGCAGAACAGGCTGTTGCCTCAGAACAAGCCTCTGCTGTTTCCCATACAGGACGTATATAAAATTGATGATAAGAGAATTAATGTTGGCAGGGTAGAGTCTGGAGAAATCGGCAAAGGCGACAAAATAAAGGTTCTTCCATCGGGCCAGATGACAAGCGTCAATTCCATTGAGAAGTTCCTTGAAGATGTTGACAAAGCTGTCGCAAGCGAATGTATCGGCATTACGACTACTGATTCGGTTTTTCTCGACCGCGGCAATGTCGTATGCGGTGCTGACGATACACCAATCTCAACAGACAGAGTTTCAGCTAATATCTTCTGGATGACCAGAAAGGATTTTAATAAGGAGCAGAAACTTACTTTACGGTGCGCAACCCAGGAAACAAGCTGCAAAATAGAAAAAATCAATAAAAGGATTAATTCCTCAACGCTTGAAATCATCAGCGAGAATGCTGAAATAGTCAAGAATCTTGAAGTCGCCGAAGTCGTTCTTAAAACCAAGAAGCCGATAGTTATAAAAGACTTCAACGATGTTCAGGAATTGGGCCGATTTGTTCTTGTTCAAGACGAGAACATATGCGCTGGTGGAATAATTACCACTGAAGACCAACATTAATATGGCCGGAAGTCCAAAAACTGTAATCATAGGTCTCGATGGTGTGCCCTTTGGTATGCTGGCGGACTTTGCCGAGACAGGCGTTATGCCGAATACCAGCCGGCTGATTTCAGAGGGAATATTCAAAAAGATGGCTTCGTCTATCCCGGAGGTCTCCTCGGTAGCATGGTCATCTATGATTACCGGGCAAAATCCCGGCGAGCATGGGGTTTTCGGTTTCACGGACTTGCATCCTGGCTCTTATCGAATGAAATTCATGAATTTTAGCCACCTTAAAGCGCCGCCGTTTTGGGAGGTATGGCAGGGGAAATCAGTCATAATCAATGTGCCGTCAACTTATCCTGTTCGCGAGACTAACGGGGTACTGATTTCAGGTTTTGTGTCCATAGATTTCGATAAGAGCGTCTATCCAAAGTCTCTGATAGCGCCGTTGCAGGGGCTGGACTATCGGCTTGATGTCGATGCACAGAAGGCCCACAGTTCGATGGATTTGTTTTTGGAGGACCTTGAAAAGACCCTGCAGGCAAGAATCGAAGCTTACCGGTATCTGTGGGACACACAGGACTGGCAAACCTTTATGCTTGTGTTTACCGGCACAGACAGACTAATGCATTTTCTGTGGAATGCCTACGCCGACAAAGACCATAAATATCACAATGCTTTTCTGGACCATTTTAGAAAAATCGACCAGGCCATAGGCGAAATAATCTCCAGAATTGCTGATGATGATTTGTTAATTATGCACTCCGACCACGGATTTGAAAGGCTCGATACAGAGGTTTATCTTAGTCACCTTCTGGTTGAGCAGGGACTTTTGCAGTTCAAGCAGGGACGCGATGCGGCCCTGGACAATATATGTTATGGCACAAAAGCTTTTGTTCTTGACCCTGCAAGGATTCATTTGAATCTCAAAGGCAAATACCCCTGCGGGACTGTCGAGCCGGACGATTGCGAACAGATTCTATGCCGGCTTGAGGAACTTTTTGGCTCGTTGGAAAAAGACGGCAAAAAGGTCATAAGAGATATTTACAGAAAAGAGCAGCTTTATACCGGCCCATATCTTGAAGACGCTCCTGATTTGGTACTGGTCGGGGCCGAAGGTTTTAATCTCAAAGCAAATGTTAAAAACCAGGGTTTGTTCGGCCAAAGCATCTTCTCGGGAAAACATACACAGGACACAGCTTTTATACTCGTAAGGGGGCTCTCAGATACAGCGATAATTCCCCAAACTCCTGTGGTCTGGGACATAAAGGCCCTGATAGAGAAGAGCAGGGGTTAAATTCCGGCGGCATCCGGTTACCCGAAACAGTTGCAATTTCACGATGGATTTGGTAACATAAAGCGGCCTGAAGACTTAAGATACGTAAAGTTTCTGGTTTGATTTGTCGATGAGACCGATAAAAGAATTTTCAGAGAAGAATATGAGCGGCAAAAAGAATTTTCCCGGTAATCTTACCAGGCGTACAGTCTTGAAGTACGGTCTGTACGGTAGCGTCGCCGCTGGTCTGCAAAGCAGCCTTTGGATAAGCGGCTGTACAAAATGGTCACGCCATAAAGGGCCGAATATTATCCTCATAACCCTTGATACTGTACGGGCGGACCATCTGAGTTGTTACCACTACCGCCGTAAGACAACACCGAACCTTGACAAGTTAGCTCGCCAGTCAGTCCTTTATACCCGGGCGATTGCGCCTTCGAGCTGGACGTTTCCGTCTCATGCTTCATTGTTCACGGGAAAATTCACATCAAGTCATGGTGCTAAATACGACCCCAAAGGTCCGCTGCGTCTAATAGACGCGATTAGGGGCCCCAAGGCGTGGCAGGTGTATCGTGCCCGCAGTTTAGCAGAGGACGAATTGACCCTGGCACAAATTCTTAAAGAGGCACAATACAGAACCGGCGCGGTAGTAGGCGGGCCCTGGTTGAAGCGGGTATTCGGTCTGGATAAAGGCTTCGAACACTACGACGATGCTCAGATTAGTACTGTCAATGGTCGGTTAGCCAGCCAACTCACCGCCGGTGCCTTAAAATGGCTCAAAAAAGTTAAAAAGAAACCGTTTTTTCTTTTCCTTAATTATTTCGACGCTCATGGACCCTATAGGCCGCCGGAAGGATTTGCCACGGCGTTTCTTCCCAATCTCATGCAACGGAAACCGGGAAAGGCTACAACGAAGGAAAAAATCGCACTTTATGATGCTGAAATCCTGTATATGGACCATTATATCGGCAGGCTCCTTGAAAAACTCAAGGCCGATGGTTTGTATGACAACACTATGATTATTGTGACCTCCGACCACGGCGAACTGTTCGGCGAGCACGGAGAGTTTGGCCATGGCGATTTCCTTTATCAGCCGGAACTTCACATTCCGCTGTTCGTGAAATACCCGGCTGCGGAAGTAACGCCTGCGCGAACAGACGCGCCGGTGCAGTTGAATGATGTCTTTGTAATGATACTGAATCGGCTGGGTATCGAAATACCCCGGGATATACAAGCGGGCCTGCCTCCTCAAATTGGACACCCGCTCGTGGCCGAAACCTATCCACTTGCCCCGCTGGCACCGAAAGGTCACTGGCGGGCAATCTTCGAGGACAACTACAAGTTCATCTGGAACAGTAAAAATAACCATTTGCTTTTCGACCTTGAAAAAGACCCCGGCGAAAAGACTAATCTGGTCGCGAAACAGCCGCAACGGGCGGCAAAAATGCTGGCTGACGTGAACCAATACCTGGCAAAGTTGCCCGCGCCGGGAGCAGCAGGGCCTGCAAGAGAGCTGGATGAACAAACTAAAGAGGCCCTGAGAAGTCTGGGCTATGTAAAATAAATATCCTCTTTTGCGCGGGGAGATTGGGTTGGATTGGGTTTGCGGCAGGCCTTTGGCCTGAGATAGTTGAACAGTAGATAGGTGAACAGTAGAGCATGGAATTTTCCCTGTTTTACGCGGGGAAATTGGGTTTGTTTGGCTTTGTTTTTCTTCACAATCGCCACTTACGGCCAAAAAAACGCATAAATTGGGTTTGTTTTGCATTTTTTGTTGTTTTTGATTGATTTCTCCATCGGCGTCGTGCGGCGGCCGGTGGGCAGACGACAGTTGCCAGTTATCAGTTGCCAGTAGTTTGTAGTTATTGGCCATCGATCATTCCCTAACGATTAAATCCCCGACTACGACATTTGGGGACAAGTTTTGACTGTGTCTTCTGACGCTGTGGCGGTGCCATCTGGCGGTGCGTTCGCCTTCTGGCCCCTAAGGGACAAGCGAACAGGGAGGTATTATAGCATATTTTTAAATAAAATCAAGGAAAAAATGAGACAGTTGACGGTTAACAGTAGACGGAGGGAAAAAGCTGAAAAGCGTTTAAGATTCAAAAAGAATTTGGTCACCTAGGGCACAAGCGGAAATGAATTAAAATTGACGGCAAGGGCGGGGGTGGGTAGTATGAATAGTCGTTAGTATTCTTTGATTAGACTCAGGACAGGTTTAGTGAATAGTGTTTAGTTGAAAGATATATGGCCTGACTTTGCTAACTTAAGGAAATTTGTTATGTCTGTTAGTGATGAAGATATTATAGAGGCGTGCATGCCAATTCTCAGGAATGCAGTTGTTCACAACTCAGGAGAAAGATGTTTTTTAACCGCATACCAGATATGGATTCTTTTAGCTGAACAAAGCGATCCCATTTGTGAACGGTTAAGGCAATGTTATGGCGATGCTGTTGGAAAAGATGGAGGGGCACATGTTGGGCCCGCACAACGAATAGGCCAAGTACTGGGACGATCTGGAAATATAGAAACTCGCTACCTTGATACAAGGAAAATTCTTTTCCAATTACAAGAACAGATTCCTTTTAGAGCAAGTGGTCGGCATTGTGGGCTTTTTCAACTATGGAGGAACAATAATGCATGAATCTAAGAGCATGTTTAAAGATTATCAGCGTGAGGCAATGGTAAATATGCACAAAACGTTTCTTGAGGCATTAAGGCATCGAGAACAGGAAATTCTGCGTTTTATTGCAATTTTAGCTCCGGCTTTGGGTGGATTCATTTGGTTGCTTACACTTGACTTTAGTAAAGGTGAGAACCCATCTGTTTTCACTATCGGAACATTAGGTGTATTATTTCTTCTTACGGTTGGTGCGGTGTACTCTCTTGCTCTGGGCTATAATTTTCGATATGTCACACTCCAGCTTGCAAAGATAGAATCGGACTACTGCTTAAAGATTAAGGACTTCATGCTTAAGTATTGGTTACGAACCCCCAAGGAATGGAAGAATAAATATAGAAATGGGAGATGTTTTCCGCCGGAGATAATAAAAGTATTTTGGTTAGCTTTTGTTATAGCTAAAGTTCTTGTGGTTTTAGTGGCGGGAGTCTTTCTTTATACAAAAGGCGAAAATGTGACGGCACAAATACACTTGGTAATAATTGGGGGGGCTATTTGCGTTATTATTACAGCATGGCTTACTCCGTGTCACTATGGGGAGAAACTACGTGATGCTTGTGAGAAAGAACCCGACGAATGGAAGAACTTACAAGATTAGTCATAAAACGGGAAACGAGAGTAGATATTATAGGTTTTGTTATTCCTGCGAAGGAAGGGATCTATTTTCCTTTAGCCCCCAAGGTGCATGTAATTAGAAATTTCTACAGGCGTCTAAATCGACTTCAATCGGCCAGTTTTCCGCTTCAGCGTTGTTGCCATGCTTATCAGTGGCTTTAATTTGTTTAACTTCTTTAATTCGTTGCCTAATGCGATCATCTTGTTGGGCTTTCTTTTTAACATCTAAAGAAGGGTATATAATCATAGCAAGCCAATAATTAAGGGGTAAGAAATACTCAGGCTTTTCACCTTGAAGGTCATCATAAAATTGCTTTAACTCTTTGTCGTTAGATTCTTTTGGATTTACAAACAGAGATAAACAATTAGGTTTTTGCTTTCTCAATTTTTCTTTAATATTTTCTGAATAGATTATTCGCCACTCCGATTCTGAGAATAGGTCATAGGTTAATGGTTCATCAAAGCACATATGCTTATAGAAAGAAAATCTTTCATCCTCAGGATTGTCTTTGTCATAAGTTGAATATGGAGGAAAGGACAGATTTTGTGTATTAAACTGCACATATTTCATTGGACTTCCCAATCGGTCAAATAAATAGTATCGTTTCACCCCAATGCCTAAACGTCCAAATTTCTTGGCGTGCTGTCTTGCTTCAGATAACTTCAATTCGGTGAAACATGTCCTAGCCACCAAGGGTTTCTCAAATTTTTGACCGTTTACTTTTATAGTTTCAGAGTCGGTTTTTTTGTTCATCCAAAGTCCAAACTTCAAGATATTGTGAAGACGTTTGATATATTTTTCAGTAACATTACAATTCTTATTTGTTTTTGATTTATCTGATTCATACCATTTCTCATCATACTCATCGTCAATATCTTTTCCTGTCCAATGAATCAAAAAATCAGAATGGATTGCATAATCAAAATTCATATTATTTCTTTTTTTTCATGCTCCCTATCAATGATTACGCAGTCTGTATAACAAGTTCCCGTTGGTTCTTCAATATTTATCCGCCTATGGCGGACTCGTCCAATCTCTTTTATTTTGGCGAATTACTAAATCCAGCTTTAATTTTTGCTATTCGCTCTGAATTGCCTATGAAACTTATATTGTAAAAAGTACACTTCTTTATAACACAGTTATCAAATACTATTACACCCAAAACGCCTGTATTAGTAGTTTCTATGAAATTAGCGTCAATATTCGTTATATCTATTCTCTTAAGGACGTTATCGATAAATATGCCGCCCGTAAAAAAAATTACTGCTGGACCGTAAATATGACAATTATCAAAAGTTCTATTTCGTATTGTAAAATCTTCCCGCACTAAATCAGCTAACCTTATGGTTTTATTTTGCAATAATGATGGTATTAATTCATCTGGGGTCGCAAAGCTTGGTAGTTTATTTTTATACAATGAATTTGATGTGAGTATTACACTTATTAGAATAAATCCCATAAGTATAGCAAGAGCGTGTTTTCTTACTTTCGATAACTTGTCTTTCATTTTGGCCCCCCACTTGGGAAACCATAGAAAAAGATAAACCACGACGCCCAAATAGGTCGGTAAGCACAGAATAAAGCGATTATAAAATATACCAATAAATAGGTCTTTGAGATATTGCCAATCCATAACCTTATTCTATTCCTTTGGCATGTTGCGTCAAGTATATACCTCCGAAACTTTTATCTCTTTTTTAACTTTACAAGGGACAGGGAACTGCGTAGGACGGGGTTCAGGCCTTTCGATAAAGTGGTTTTGAAAAATGGAATCTCTTGATGGTTCAATGTGAATTTGGTAATGTTATAAGTGTCATACGGAGCAAAATTTTCAAAATAATGGAATCCTGAAATGAATGTTAAAGGTAAAAGCCTGGTTGTTATTTTAGTGGTCCTAATATGTATGTTGGTCGGCAGCGGCTGTGTCGGGGCAGGTGATGCAATGGTGACGAATCTGCGGTGTGAATATTTAGAGAATCCGCAAGGCATCGATGTTGCCAGGCCACGATTAAGCTGGATTGCCGAATCAAACGATCGCGGATGGACACAAAGCGCTTATCAAATGCAGGTGGCCGGCACGAAAGAGAATCTCGAGCAGAACAGAGGCGACCTTTGGGATAGCGGCAAGGTCCTGTCCAATGAAAGCATCCACCGTGTTTATGAGGGCATGCCTTTGAAATCGGGCATGGAGTGTTTCTGGAAGGTTCGGGTCTGGGACCAGCAGGGCAGAGTCTCTGCGTGGAGCCGGCCGGCAATGTGGTCGATGGGCCTGCTGAACGAAAGCGACTGGAAAGCACAGTGGATTGGCTGCCCGGTACCGACGGAGGTGGAGAAGGAAATATATCAACCGTGCTCCTATCTGCGCAAGCAATTCAGGGTCGGCGGCGGTATTCGCCGGGCCACGCTCTATGCAACGGCTGGGGGCGTTTATGAAATCTACCTGAACAGCAGGCGTGTCGGCGAAGAGGTCTTTGCGCCCGGGTGGTCACTATATAACAAACGGCTGTTCTACAGGACTTACGATGTAACCGCACTTTTAAAGGAAAACTCTGACAACGCTATCGCAGCAATACTCGCTGACGGCTGGTATGGTTTGCGTCATAAAGGCAGGGGAAAGCTTAGGCTGTTGGCGCAACTTCATCTGGAATACGCGAATGGAACAGAGCAACTTATCGTAACCGACCCCACCTGGAAGGCCACGATGAACGGCCCGATACTGACATCCGATATGTTCAACGGCGAAGACTATGATGCCCGAAAAGAAATGCCCGGCTGGAACAAAGCCGGTTTTGACGACTCTGGCTGGAATCGGGTTGTTGCCGGCTTAATCAAGCTCGAACAGGAAAGCGGCTGGTATGACGTTACAGAAAAAGTCAAGGCGGCCGTAAAAGACGGTGGCCTGAAAATTAAAGCCAGCAACAGAAATTTTGGCGACCCTGCCTCTGGGAATATCAAGTACCTTGTAATCGAATACCAGCTTGAGGGTCAAACACATACCGCAACAGTCGAAGAATCCGATACGTTTACGATAACCGGTTCGAAGAGCAAAAAGGACATGGTTATCCTCAGCGCACGTTACGGCAGTGACCGGCCGCCCGGACTGCATTCAAGTGACTTGACCCAGACCATACGCCAGGCCCACCCCGGCGCGGCGGTACGTAAGACTATGGAAATCAAACCTGTCAAACTAACCGAACCTAAGCCCGGCGTATACGTTTTTGATATGGGGCAGAATATGGTCGGCTGGGTAAGGCTGAAAGTTAAAGGTTCTGCCGGTACGAAAGTACAAATGCGTTTTGCCGAGATGCTCAATCCCGACGGCACGATTTACACAGAAAACCTTCGAGCGGCTAAGTGCACAGACACTTATATTTGTAAAGGCGGCGGCGAAATAGTTTGGCGGCCGAGGTTCACATTCCACGGCTTTCGGTATGTTGAAGTTACCGGCTATCCCGGCGGCAAACCACCGACCGACGCGATTGTAGGTGAAGTCCTGCATTCGGATTGTCAAATCACAGGCTCTTTTGAGTGTTCGAATCCACTGCTCAACAAACTTTATCAAAACATAGTATGGGGTCAGCGCGGCAACTGGCTCGAAGTGCCCACTGATTGTCCGCAGCGATCTGAGCGGTTAGGCTGGATGGGTGATGCCCAGGTCTTTATCCGTACCGCCAGCTATAATATGGACATCGGCGCGTTTTTTACAAGTTGGCTGCGAACGGTCGACGATTCCCAGGACTACAACGGTGCTTTTCGCAATGTCTCACCGGCAGATTGGAGCCGCGGCGTAGCCGGCTGGGGTGACGCCGGCGTTATTTGTCCCTGGACAATTTACCATGTCTATAACGACAAACGCATCATTGAACGCCAGTACGGCGGTATGGTTAAGTGGATAGACTATCTTCAGGAAAACAGCGATAACCTGCTGCGGCCGGCCAAAGGGTATGGCGACTGGCTCAACCTCGACGCCGAAGCCCCCAAAGATGTTATCGGCACGGCGTATTTTGCCTACAGCACCAAATTGATGGCGAAAATGGCGCAGGTCATAGGTAAAAACAACGACGCCCGCAAGTACAATAAACTGTTCGAAAATATCAAAAAGGCCTTCAACGATGCCTATGTTGGGCCGGATGGTAAAATCAAGGGCGAAACGCAGACAATCTATCTGATGGCGCTGTATTTCGACCTGCTGGATGGCGAAACCCTCCGAATTGCTGAAGAACGCCTCATTGAACTGATAAAGGAACGCGACTGGCACATTTCAATCGGCTTTCTTGGTGTGAACCTGCTGCTGCCGACGCTCACCGATATCGGCCGGACCGATGTTGCTTACCGGCTGCTGCAAAACGAAGATTATCCGTCATGGCTTTATCCTGTCAGGAACGGCGCGACCACCATCTGGGAACGATGGGACGGCTGGACAGAGGAAAAAGGCTTCCAGACCCCGCGTATGAACTCGTTCAACCATTATGCCTACGGTGCATGTGGCCAGTGGATGTTTTCCACTTTGGCGGGTATCGATACTGATGGGCCGGGCTACAAAAAAATCATCATTCGTCCGAGGCCCGGAGGCAGCTTGACCTATGCTAAGGCGCATTACGATTCGATTCACGGCCGAATCGCGACATATTGGAAGAAGGAGAAGGGGCGTTTTGTATTGGACCTGACCATTCCGGCCAATACGACGGCGACGGTATATGTGCCGGCCGACAGCGCCGAGCATGTAACAGAAAGCGGCAAGGGCGCAGCTGGGGCGGCAGGTGTTAAGTTCTTGTGGACTGAAGATGGTGCTGCTGTGTATGAAGTCGGCTCAGGCAACTACGCGTTTGTATCCAAAGACGGGTAATCAGTGCCTCGCCGCAGACGACAGAAATTTCCTGTAAAAAAATTACAAGGTGTTTTACCTTGAAATTGAATCAGTAATTGGTCGCTTCTAATTCATAGTAACTTTGCGGATGCGCGCAGGCAGGACAGAGTTCAGGTGCCTCTGCGCCCTCGTGTACATAGCCGCAATTTCTGCATACCCATCTTGCCGGTTTTTCGCGTTTAAAGACCAGGCCGTCGGTTATATTCTTTGCCAGGGCGTTGTATCTGTCTTCGTGATATTTTTCTGCTATAGCGATACTTCTGAAAACCTTCGCGATTTCGTCAAAACCTTCTTTCTCTGCGGCCATGGCAAATTCAGGGTACATCTGCGTAGTCTCGTAGTGTTCGCCTGCGGCAGCGGCTTTTAAGTTCTCAAGCGTACTGCCAATAACTCCTGCGGGAAAAGCGGCTGCTATTTCAACCTCGCCACCTTGTAGAAATTTGAATTCACGCTTGGCATGTTCCTTTTCCTGATTGGCGGTTTCCTCAAATATCGCTGCTATCTGCACATATCCTTCTTTTTTCGCCTGGCTGGCAAAATATGTGTACCTGTTCCTTGCCTGAGACTCACCTGCAAAAGCCGCTAAAAGATTTTTTTCGGTTTCACTTCCTTTAAGTTCCATAGACAACCTTCCTTTCACAAAAATAATTAAGTTGCAGGATTCAACTATTGATTGTTTCAGTTTTAATTACGTCACCGGCTAAACTGATTGTAATGTCGGCAAAAGACATTTTCAAGCCGCTGCGAATAATAGCTTCTTTTGCGATACGAGTCAAACCCGCGCAGCAGGGTACTTCCATATGAATCACTGTCAGGCTGTTAAGCTCATTAGCCTTTAGAATCTGTGCTAATTTATCGATGTAAAACTCCTGGTCATCTAATTTAGGGCAACCTACCGCGATACTATGGTTCCTCAGGAACCTGCTATGAAAATCACCGGTCGCAAACGGTACGCAGTCCGCAACCAAGAGCAAATCAGCGTTGGCAAAATACGCAGCGTCTGGCGGAACCAGCTTCAACTGTATCGGCCAGTGAGTTAATTGTGATGATATCGCAGTTGCCGGCCCAGATTCAGCCGAAGAGCTTTTACCCCTGAGTTCTTTGGCTGTCATTGCGGGGCATACAAAATCCATTTTTTCCTGCGAACTTTTCTTCTTGGCCAGGTGAGCTTTAGTTGCTTCTTCGTCAAAGTCATCAGCTTCTCGCTGCTCTACTGTTATCGCATCCTGTGGGCAATGGCCGATGCACGCCCCCAGGCCGTCACAGTAAATCTCGCTGACCAATTTTGCCTTGCCGTCAATTATTTCTATGGCCCCTTCGGCACAGGCGTCAACACATTCGCCGCATCCGTTGCATTTGTCCTGGTCTATCTTTACAATGTTTCGCAAAATCATTTTAAAGTTTCCTTTAACTGAGCATCTGGGCCAAATCCTCATCAACATTTCCGATCGGACCGATATTGAACTTTTCGACTAACACGTTCAAAACATTCGGACTGATAAATGCCGGCAGACTCGGTCCAAGCTTTATGTTCTTTATTCCCAGATGCAGTAGCGTCAATAAGATTGCTACCGCCTTTTGCTCATACCATGACACCACAAGCGAAAGCGGCAGTTCGTTCACACCGCAATCAAAAGCTTCAGCCAGGGCAATCGCAATCCTGATTACCGAATAGCAGTCGTTACATTGACCGGTATCAATCAAGCGTGGAATACCGTCAATGTCGCCATAGTCGCGAGCATTTAATCGATACTTGCCGCACGCTGCCGTAAGTATTACACAATCATCCGGAACCTTTTCAGCTAATTCAGTAAAGTAATTCCGGCCGGGTTTGGCGCCATCACAGCCGCCGATAAAGAAGAAATGTCGAATCTTGCCTGCCTTGACCGCCTCAACGATTTTATCAGCCAAACCCAAAACAGCGGTGTAATGGAATCCGGTGCTGAATGTCCCTTCCTGAGTTTCCGGCAATGGCGCAAGGGCCGTCGCCTTTTCAATCACTTCACTGAAATCCCTGTTTTTGATGTGCTTAACGCCGGAAACGCCGGCTATCCCGCATGTAAACATCCGGTCTTTGTATGAATCCCTGGGAATCATAACACAATTTGTCGTTACTAAAATTGCGCCACTGAATTCGTCAAACTCCTTTCTTTGGTTCTGCCATGCTGTGCCGTAATTGCCAACAAGATGTTTAAACTTTCTCAACTCAGGGTATCCGTGTGCCGGCAGCATCTCGCCGTGGGTATAAACGTTAATTCCTTTGCCCTCTGTCTGTATTAGCAGTTCATAGAGGTCCAGCAAATCATGGCCGGTAACGACAATCCCCGGCCCGGCTTTGGTACCTCTTGCTACTGTCGCTGGCGCAGGATTGCCAAATCTCGAAGTATGGGCATTGTTAAGCAATTCCATAACGCGCAGATTCATCTCGCCTGCTTTCAATACCAATTCAAGATAACGATTAAGGTCGAAATCCACATTCGTCAGAGTCGAAAACATCGCTTCATGCATAAACGCGTCAACCTGCTCGTCTTTTTCTCCTAATTGGCGCGCATGATACGCGTAAGCAGCTATACCCTTTACGCCAAACAAGAGGATATCCTGCAAGCTCTGAATATCCTCATCCTTGCCGCAAACCCCGACTTTGGTACAGCCTGTACCACCTGCTGTCTGCTCACATTGATAACAAAACATAATAATCCCCTTTCATTTTCTAATTGTTCCTGTTTTATTTTCTTAAAAATAACTCCATAGCTATTTGACGCCCTTTATTGGTCTTAAATACTTTATCAATCAGCTTTTGCAACACATCTTTTTCCTTATCAGCAAACTCCTCCGGGATATTTACAAGCCAGTCAGCATCCCAGATGATTCTAAATTCAGTTGTGTCGATATCTTTTGCACTGTGATGATTTGCGATAATTTTGCAGATATGCTCAATGATCGCTTTATCCAACGCATATTTTGACAAAATTTCTCTGGCAATGGGAGGCCCTTCAATTTCCTGGTATTTGCCAGCCAACGAACTATACTTGCGTTCGGCTTCGTGAATGCCGATATCGTGCAAAATAGCTGCGGCTTTGACCACCAGCGGGTCACCACCTTCGGCTGAAAGTATCTGTTCGGCATAATTAAGCACAGCCAGGGCATGATCGATTCGCTTCTGGTCAGCGGCAAAGGCATTCTTCATTTCCCTGATGAGTTTTTCCCGCATAATATTTGCTTCATTATTAACCGATACGGTCAGGCACTGTTGGGCATATTGGCACCACTGGGCACAGCCTAAGTCTATCTTCGGATTAACCACGACTTGTCCACAGTTGCGGCATTTCAGTTTCGGCTCATCCTTGAAAAACTCTACCGGTTTATTACAGCTTGGGCACTTTACATCAAAAACATCTTCCGGCTTCCAAAACCTTTGATCTTGTCCTGGACATCTGACCATAATACACCTGTTTTCTTATTTTCTTTTGCTTTGGGCAGTTACTATTTCTGCCAGCGTAATACCATCCAGGTAACCGTTTATATACAATTGAAGACAGGATAACTTCGTACTGATCTCGCAATCGGATTGAAATTCACATCCCTCACCGCCCAGCAAACATTTGTTCAGCCGAATTCCGCCCTGTAGAGCATTTGTAATTTCCATTAAGGTTATCTTTGACGGCTTCCTGCTTAAGGCAAATCCACCTTTTGGGCCCATATGGCTTTTGACCAATTCAGCCTTGTGAAGTCTTTGCAGCAACTTGCACCCGAGCTGGTATGAGAAATTGCCTTCCCGCGACAATTCTCTGGCCGAAACCGGTTTCTTGCCATAGCATGCGGATAAGTAAACCATCGCACGCAGGCCGTAATCTGTGTTTCTCCTTAGTACTTCCATTTCTTATTTCCTGTCAGAATATCATATATCTTATTCCGTATAGGACTAT
>SDBT01011303.1_pt1 | contig 14374 bp, 11 predicted proteins | sample 2277101 | NCBI WGS metagenome assembly SDBT01 (sample SAMN10404973, study PRJNA504765) | marine sediment metagenome | isolation source: marine sediment core GS10_PC15, 103 cmbsf | place: Arctic Ocean: Southern Knipovich Ridge | collected 2010
ATTTGATACACCACGGCTAACTGCTTTAGTATGATGTATCATATCATCCATCGTAACCGATAGTGTGTTGTCAAAACCAAGCATTACCATAGAAAGCGAATCTCCAACTAAAATAAAATCGATCCCACACTCATCTACAATTTTCGCAAATGAATAATCATACGATGTTATTGATATTATTTTTTCTTGATTTTGCTTCTTTTCAATTATTTTTTGTGTTGTGATTTTTTGTAAAGACATAATTAAAACTAACATATTTTTATCTCAAAAACTTTATGAAATTAATTGTAAGTTTTAGAAATGGAGCCAGAGGTGAGAGTTTCTCCCTCAGAGAAAATCTCCGAGAGTTTTGAACTCACGCATATCAACTCTGCAGGCTGACGCTATCGGCATTTTTTTTAAAAAATTCAACCGGGCTAAGCGACTCTGGCAAATATAGAAATGTTTTAAGTTATAAGATAGAAACAGCTATTAAATTTTAATTTTTCTTTTTAATTCAAATAAGAGTAGATTGTAAATATGTGTGAAATTTTTCTAACTCTACTTTCATCCCCTTAATATTTTTTATAGGAACAGATAGCCCTAGATAAAAGGTATTTGTTCCATTTGCGAGATCAATATTAAATTTTTTTACATATTCCATGTTATTTTTGAAAAACGATAATCTCTCATCCATATCAACCTGGTTATCAACTAACCTCTGAAAAAATTCTAGATTGTCATTTATTTTACTAGTAATCATTTCTTCAAAATCTCTTGTATCCATAGACTCTTTATAATAATCGGATATTATTAGCCCTGTATTTGTATAAAAAATAGCATGATTACATCCAAAATCATCTACAATACTTTTTATTTTATTATTTAGATTCTCTAAATTTAATAACTTATTCAATGAAAACGAAATCGCCTTCGATAGAGTGGAAATATCGTAGTATGACGTTTTAAAAAATTGAAATTTTATATCTTTAATCTGTGAAAAAATTAAATTTTTAATCATCTCAACACGATCGGAAAACTCTTCGTTGTTTACATATTTTGGATCATATTTATTAAAACATATAATAATTTCATTTGAATAATCCAGAGTCCTATAAATATTTATAAGCTCATTAAGGTAATGAATAGATTCTTCTATTTTTAGCTCATCTTGAATATCGATGAAATAATACAGATAATTTGTTTCTGTAAAATAAATTGGATTATTTATGTAAATTTTACGATATTTAGCCTGTCCCCCCATATCCCAAAAATTTATTGTCCAGCGATTTAAAAAATTAAAAGAGTTATAATCTATTTTTATGGTAGGTTTTAAGTTCTTTACAATTTCGTGGAAATTATATTTTTGTCTTAACGCAATTAAGAAACTAGTTTTTCCAGCATTATCTAAACCTGAGATAACTAGCTTAATTTCTTCCATTTTATCTGATTTGTGGGACATTTTTGATTAAGAACATTTTTATTATTAAAATAAACTATAATTGTAATAATAGTTGAAATTCTTTTATTTAATTATTATTATTTTTTAATCAATAAGGAAAAAATGGTATGAAGCTATAATAAACAAAATTTAGAATTATAATAGTATAAAAAGAATGGATATTATGTTTCTATTTCCTTAATCAATTTCTCTAATTCTTCATTTGTATTAACATCTTGAAATTTATAAGCCGAGATTTCATAGGAATTAGAATAATCACTAAATTTTACTCTACCTTTAATAACTATATCCTTTCCCAATAAATCTTTAGATCTTTTTTGCAAAAAACCTTCAAAATCAGGAGTTTCTTTAATTTTTAAGATAACATTTGTTTTTTCTCCAACCAGTTCTTCAGCTCTATCACCCATAACAGTTGCTCTTATCGTTCCGCTCCCATCATCAATAATAATATTAAATATCATCCTATTTTCTGGATTCCCTTTCTCTTCACAAGTACAGTTATCAATTTTTTTATTACATTTTGAACAAGCTTCATAAATAGTTATGTTATTTAGTTCTTTGGCGATAAATCCTTTAATTTCATAGTTACCTGGAGATTTTATTTCGCTAATTTTCGTATAATTCCCCGAAAAAGTTCTCTCTTCTATACGAGGGGCTATCTCCTTAATATTGGCTATATCTAAGTCAATAAAATCTATTTCTGAATCGTTTAAAAGTGAAATTTCGTTTCTTCCAGAGAAATTACTATATTTAACCATGACATTTTTTAAGGCTATTCCAGTACCAACTTTTAGGGTCTCTGCAAATTCTTCTGCCTTTTCACTCCATAAAGTTATTCTGATACCATCTGAATTATCACTTACCACAAACCCTAATAATGAAAGTTCCTCTCCTGTTTTTGAAGTTATTCTCTTTAAATTGTCAACTGAAGAAATAATTCCCTGGAGTGAGACTACTCCTTTCTTATTTTGAAGATGTTCTATTTTATCTACAACAATTCCCTCAAACTTTATCTTTTTTTCTTTCTTTACTATGGTAGTATAATTATTAGCATGTACCTCAATGGTTTTAGAATCAAGGCTACTCATTCTCGGATTTAAGTTAGTTAACGAAATATATTCACCCGTTTTAAGATCTAGTGTATTTTCGGTATTTTCGTTCCAAAAAGTTACTCTTATAGATTCTCCTGAAGAATCTAATAAGTGAAGTGATCTCACTTTTCCTAATTCTCCATCTTTTTTTGTAAATTCCCTAACTGGTAAAATTTGGATGATTGAACCTTCTATAGAAATGGATTTCATATTTAAATTAATGTTATTAATAGATACCAATTCGCTTTTAATTTTTGGATAATTTTTATAATCAGCATCATCAGGCGATAAGATCACTTTTCCCATTCTTCCAACGTGTATTTCGGGTTCGCCATTTCTTCCTTTTTTAGCATACCCGTTTAATATTTTTACCAATTCATTCATATTGAAATTATTGTCTTTAAATATATTAATTTGGTCATCCCATAATGTAATTCTTATATCCCCGGAATTATCGTGTAATAAAAATGATCCAACGAATCCTTTATTACCGTCACTTCTATTAAATTCATGAACTCGATAGATCTCTTTAATTCTACCAAGTATCGTTATATTTTTCATATTTGGTGTAATATCAGAGATATTTATTTCAATTTCTTTTAATATTTCTTTATTTTGATCCTTTACATCAACACCTAGTTCTTTTGCTATTATAAATAAAGCGCCCTCGTCTGAAATTAAACCCTTTAATTCTTTTTTCTTTTCTTCAACCATATTTTGAATTTCTATTTTTGTTAAACCCGTTTCTTCTATGATTTTACTTATATACGTTTCAGTTTTCATATTTATCACGAAATTTTTAAATAATATTCTGGCATTTTAAAGTAATTTAGAAATTAATATTTAAAAATTAAATTATTATATGTTAATTAAGTTGTATTCTTTTTTAAAAAAAAGAGTATTCTCAATTAATTATTTTTTAAAGAAAAGATATTAGAAAAGATTTAAATTCCTTTTTAATAGGAGTTTTTGAAAATATAGTGAATTATGATGGAATATTTATATTTATTCACATTAATGAACTTACAAAAATCAAAATTTAAATCATGTGTGGTTTTAGAATTATACCTGTAATCGACATATTAAATTCTAAGGCAGTACATGCCATAAAAGGTGAAAGAACTAAGTATAAACCATTAACATCTGAATTATTTAAATCATCTGATCCAATAGAAATAATAAAAATTCTTAATCATAGGTATAATTTCAAAGAAATATATATAGCAGACTTAGATGCGATTATTAAAAAAAAACCAAATTATGAGATCATTTCAAAAATAACAAAATTTCAAAATTTAAAACTAATTCTCGATCCTGGAATCGTGAAAAGTGAAGATATATTAAAATTTTCAAGATTTAATATCAAAAAATTAATTTTAGGCTTAGAAACTATAAATAATTTTGAAGTTATTAGAGATAGTTTAAAAAATTTTGGTATCGATAAAATTGTAATAAGTGTTGATATGTTTAAGGGTAAGATTATAACAAAAATAAGGGATTTGATGAATGAATCCCTTTTAAATACTATATTAAAGCTAAAATATTTAGGGGTAAGAGAATTAATTCTTTTAGATTTATTTAGAGTAGGGCAAAAATTAGGAGGGGTACCTCCATTGTATTTAAAAATTCGAGAAATTTTCGATGGAGATATTTTAGTGGGAGGTGGTATTAAAAATTTGGATGATCTACAAAACTATTATAGAAACAGCTTCTCAGGTGTGTTAATAGCAACTGCTTTATATGATGGTTCAATAAACATTGAAAAATTAAAAATTTTAAATCAGTCTTAGAATTTATCCCATAACAATTGCTCCAGTTGATGAGATATTTAAGGATTTCTTACAAACTGGACAAGATTTTTTCACTTTAACCCAATCAACAAAGTGTTCTCGATGTGCTTTAGCTTGACATATTGGACATCCCGAGATTTCATCAAAAATTTCTATGTCTTTTCCACATACAGTGCACTTAGATTTTGAAGCAGTAGCCACTCTTACAGTTTCCTTTTTAATGTCGAAGATTACTGCTTCTGTATTTTCTGCTGTAGGATTGACCTGTTTCAATTCAGATCCATTATCCACGCAGAATAATGTACCTTCGGTGTCATCCTTTTTATTTCCAATCCATACAATTTTTCCTTTAAAAAAAGCAGAACCTTCTTTCTCTAATACTAGATCTAGTCTCCGTTCTTCCATGACATATGTTTGAATTACTTTTGTATATTTTATATCTTCTTCTAAGTTAGATGTAATTTTTTTAATAACTTCTATTGGTTCTTTAAATACTGGTTCAGTGATGTCTATTTTTGTTATTTGTTTTGGTGACATAATATTATCATACTGTTTTTTATATTTATATTTATTTTTATAATACCCTAAATTATTTTTAAATTTTCTGATGTAAACTTAATTCGCCATAATGTAAAAATCTATAGAAAGGATGTTAATATAATAAAGAATTTTAGACTTTAAGCCTTTATCTTAACAGAATTAATTCATTTTGTGATTTTTTTTCTTTTTATTGGAGGTTCCTTTTACGAAAAAGCACATTTTATTAGTTCTGTGAGCTTCTTAAAGGATCCATTATTTAATTATTATAATTCTTGTTATTATTTTCGAGTAATAAGAAATTTTAATTTTTCTATATTATCTAGGATTAGGTATGCCAAAAAAAATTAAATTATTGATAAGTCCAAAAAATATCGAAGAAGCAAAGGTAGTTATAGCCTCTCACGTTGACTATATTGATTGTAAAAATCCTAATGAGGGATCTTTAGGAGCAAATTTCCCTTGGATTATTAAATCTATGAAGGAATTAATACCATATGGTAGTAGTCAACTTTTAAGTGCTACAATTGGAGATTTTCCCTATTTACCCGGAAGTGCTGCATTAGCGGCTCTAGGAGCTGCTGTTTCAGGTGCTGATATAATAAAAGTAGGATTAAAAGGACCAAAAAATGAACAGCAAGGAATAAACTTAATGAAAAATGTGGTAAGAGCTGTAAAGAACTATAATTCAGATATTAAGGTTGTAGCTGCCGGATATGCTGATCAATCAAGAATGAAAGGCTCACCAAAATTTTTAGAAATTCCAAGCATAGCCGCCCAATCTGGTGCAGATTTTGCGATGCTTGACACATATATTAAAGATGATAAGTGTCTTTTTGATTTCTTAAGCATAGAAAAATTGATTCAATTTAAAGAATTAGCAAAAGAATTAAATCTAAAAGTTGCGCTTGCAGGAAAATTAAAAAATAATGATATTCCAAAATTAAGAAAAATTGAACCCGATATAATAGGAGTTAGAAGTATGATTTGTGAAGGCTTTGATAGAGATAACGGTGAGATAAAAACAGAACTAATTGAAAAATTAAAAAAGAAATTATATGAGTAACTGGTACAATTCATCTTTAGAATTGTTAAAGTTCAAATTGTTAAGAATAATAAAACTTATTTTAATAGAAGAGATTATTGATAATTATGTATGATAAAGAATTGGGTTTTATTGGAGTGGGAAACATGGGTACTGCTCTGCTAAAAGGTGTTTTAAGTTCAAATACTATAGAGAAAGAAAAGACTATAATCTATGATGTTAGAGAAGAAGTAATTAAAAATTGTTTACAAGAATTCAATGTAAAAGCTGTGAGTTCTAATACGGAATTGGTTCAACAAGCAAAATTTATTATAATTGCGGTAAAGCCACAAAATATAGATTCTGTTTTAGAAGAAATTGGACCAAAATTATCAGAGGATCAAATATTAATTTCAATAGCTGCTGGAGTAACACTTGACTATATAAAAAAATATATTAGTAAAAATATTGGCTTAATTCGGGTTATGCCTAATACTCCTGCATTGGTGGGGGAAGGAGCTTCTGCTATGGCACACAATAAGAATGTTACCGAGAATGACTTAAATTATGTTAAAAATATTTTGAATTCTGTAGGGAAAGTGGTAGAGTTAGAAGAAAAGCATATTGATGCGGTCACTGGATTATCTGGAAGTGGTCCAGCTTATGTATTTGTTATAATCGAAGCTCTAGCAGATGGAGGTGTTAAAATGGGCCTACCAAGGAATATAGCTCTTAAATTAGCATCACAAACCGTTTTAGGATCGGCAAAAATGGTTTTGGAAACGGGAATGCATCCAGGAGAATTAAAAGATATGGTAGCTTCTCCTGGTGGTACCACAATCACTGCTCTACACGAAATAGAAAAAGGGAAATTAAGAGCAACCTTAATTAGTGCGGTAGAGGCTGCTACTTTAAAATCGAAATCTTTGAAATAATTATTGATTATTCATCTAATTTTTAAAATTCTTGGATAATTGTTATCTATAGATAAGGTAAAGATTTTAATTTTAGGTTTAAAAGTTTCAAAGACCTCAATCATTTCTTTTACATTTTCTTCAAATCCTATAGCATAGACTGAACGACCCAATTGATTCATACTAGCACCGATAATATCTAATTTATTAAGGTCTTCCATTAAATTTTGTGTTTTAGTTAAATTTAATATTGAAAGGATATTGGTATCTTTTACAAAATCGATTGAAGTTTTTGTAAAAGTATTTATATTTTTATCTGCTAGTAATTTTTGTAGAGCCCTCTTTCCTGCTTCTTTAATATTTTTACTTAGGCTTTCAGATTTTAAAATGGATTTTGTTGGAATCATTCCAAATGTACCACATGTTATCTTTAATCCTGTAGGAATATTTATACGTTCAGACACACATGGATACCCGGGTTCTTTTAACATACATAATCCTCTACCTAATTGTCCGCACACCGTACCTAAGCCCGTTTTATTCATCACTTCTGCTATATGTGCAATTCTACCTCTTTCGTAATAAGAGAGGTTTAGATTTAATAAATAATTTAAACCAAAAATTGTTCCTAAAGCCCCAGAACCGCTAGCACCAAATCCACATCCCACAGGTAAATCAAAAAAGTGATTCACCTTTATTCTAAAAGGTTTATTGAGATATTTTATAATGTATTCAACTATATAGTATGTAGTTTCTGCTTTTTTATCGATTCTTTCTCCATTTATACAAACCTCTATTTCAAAATCGTCCTCTTTTTTAAGAGATTCAATTTCTATTTTCGTCTTTCCTACCGCACTCAAACAAAAACCTGCTCCTCGAGAACCAATCTTTTGAGGATCTTCAATCATAAATCCGTTGATTTCATCAACGATTTCGAAAAATCCGGATATTCTATGCGGCACTTCAACTATTATTTTTTTCTTACTAACAGCCATAAATCGTAAGTAACTTAATTTATCTAAACAACTATATTTTATTATATATTGAATGAAAAGATTATGACTGGCAATAAAATAGTGATAATTAAATTTCCGAATTCTTCATTATAGTTTAAAAATAATAATCAATATTAGATCTCTCAGGATCATACTTCAAAATACTTTCTGAAACATTAGATTTGTGATTATTAACATATTCTTTGAACTCCTTTTGCCCATAGTTATATTTCTCTCTAATAATGTTTTTACTTTCATTTGCCATTCGTTCTAACATTTCTTTGCTTCCATTATCTTTCCAAGTACCCTCTTTTGTTAATTTTATTGTTTCTAGAAAGGCTTTTCTAATCTCTCCTTCATAGCCCATAAAATTTGAAAAACTTATAGGATCTAAGATTTTAACATGTTTTCTGTATGGAATATCAGCTGGAGGTACTTGTGGTTTATTTGCATGAGTTGGCATTAAAATTAACATTTTATTTTTCCCTTGATAACCTCTTAAGCAATGAATCTTCGCTTTTTTTTCAGAATTTCCAATGTAATAGTCCACATTGATCATTTTTATATTTTTACGCTCTTCGCAAAGTATTTTTACTTCATTCGATAAGTTTTTAAAATTATCATCAATAAAACCACAATTATCGCTATGATTTAATCTATATTTTTTGTATAAGTTGTTTGTATTGAGATTTATATAAGGTTCATAAAATGTAATACAACCTTTTTCTCTTGAATGCTGCAAAAACATTCTTTCTTGTATCATATGCATATTGTTTCCAATTTCATTAAATACAGAAGACTCGTGAGGGTTATAACCTACGCTCTCTAAAATATCGTTATACGATAAATTTCTCTTAGCAATAGCGCTAAAAAATTGTTTAAGATATTTATCATCTATATTCATTGTAGGTGCCTCTCCTTTCCCAATACCATAATTTTCTTTAAACTCCTCTGTTAAAATCTCTTTATTTAAGTATTCAGCAGCTTTTTCAATTGATTCATCGTAACTTAAAGGAATTCCTCTATTATCTTTATCTAAAAAAGACCATTTTCCAATTTCCAAATTAATTTCACATCCCGCTTTATCTATTATATCATTATAAGATAGCCCTCTAGTCCCAATAGCACCCCTGAATTTTTTAAGTTCTTTATTCTCCAGATCTAATGTAGGTGCCTCTCCTTTCCCAATACCATAATTTTCTTTAAACTCCTCTGTTAAAATCTCTTTATTAAAATATTCAGCAGCTTTTTCAATTGATTCATTGTAACTTAAAGGAATTCCTCTATTATCTTTATCTAAAAAAGACCATTTTCCAATTTCCAAATTGGCTTTTAGTCCCACTTTTTTTAGGATATCGTTATATGCTAGACCTCTTCCTCCAATAGCACTAATAAACTTTCTAAATTCGGCATTTTCTATATCCATTGTGGGTGCCTCTCCCTTCTCAATACCATAATTTTCTTTAAACTCCTCTGTTAAAATCTCTTTATTAAAATATTCAGCAGCTTTTTCAATTGATTTATCGTAATCTAAAGGATTTCCACTATTATCATTATCTAAAAAAGACCATTTTCCTAATTTTAATTTAGTTTCAAGTCCCGCTTTTTCTAAAATATCGTTATAAGATAATTTTCTATAACTTGTGGCACCTCTAAATTCAATCATAGATTTTTCCATCAGATGAAATGGAGGAGCTTCTCCACTTTTTAATCCATGTTTATGTCTGAATGCGCCAGTTAATATATTATTTTTCATATATTCCGCAGCTTTTTCAATTTGTTCATTATAACAAATTTTCTTACCTTCTTTATCAAAATCCAAAAATGCCCATTTACCCTGTTTAATCTTGTTATAATCTATTCCAAACTCTTTCTTTGAAATCCTTGATATATTAGCTAATGTGACTCTTAAACCCAATTTCTCTGTTTCCTTCGATATTTCTGTATGATTTAAGGAAGAATATTTAATCTTACTAATTATAAATTTCTGAATTTCTTGATTATCATTGATCTCTTTACATCTTTGCTTAATCTGATTCAGTAATTCTTTTTCTGCCTTAGTGATATCATTTTTATTAATTTGATCATCTATTTTATTGATAAAGTTATTCCTAATATTTGTACCCCAATTAGCAAATTTTCCTGTTGATTCATAGTATTCTCTAAATTTTTCTTGTAATCCTTCATTCAATAGATTATTATAAGTTTTTTCACTAATTTCATCAAAATTGTTATCTTTTTGCACTTCACAGTCCAAGTCTTTTGCCTCAGAATATTTCGACCTATCATCAACGACTCCCATGAAATGTTTTGTAGTATCCGAATACTCCAACTCATCATCCATACCTTCTACAAAATTCTTATCAAAATCATGATCGCTAATTTTATCATCTAGACTTTCCACGGAACTTATATCTTCATTATAATTATCAAATTTTTGCGCTAAATTTTTCTTATTAATTTCAAGATCTTCCTGTTTTTTTTCTAATCCTTCTGAAAAAACTCTATCTTCAGAATTCTCATCATAATCTTTCAACCAACTTAAATCATCAAGTTTATTATCTATATCTTTTTCATTAAAGCCAAAATCTTCAATTTTTTCCTTATAATCTTCGCCAGTCATCATATTATCATTAATGTTGATATTTTTATATCCCTCGATTTTTTTCTCTTCGGAAGAATAATCTTTACCCCAATTGATTTTATCCCATTTAGATTCTTCCTTTTCCACTGAATCAGTCTTATTCCAATCAATCTTATCCCATTTAGATTCTTCTTTCTCTACTGAATTGGTCTTGTTCCAATCAATTTTATCCCATTTGCTTTCCTTCTTCTCTTCAGAAGGAGATTGAGTTATCTTGTTATCAATATCACTATCTTTGAATTTATTATCTTTTGAGTCATTAGAATTATTCAGTAGTGATATTTCTTTAATATTCTCTTCAGCGACCTTAGATTCCTTTCTATTTTCACTACTCGAGATTTTTTTTATTTCTTCTTCATTAGTCTCTTTATCTAAGGTGGATTTATTATCTTTAGTAGAACTTTTCATTCTATTCTTATATTCTAATCCCATTTTAAAACATTTTTATATCGTTTTTTTTGATTTAATTAATTAAATTATTACATCTCTTTCATTAGCAATTTTACATAAATATCGCTCCTCATTTATCCCATTAATAATTAGAGCATGTCTAGGCTTAAGACTGAGTAACATTTCACGCTCCTTTATGTTACTTGTGAAAATCTCGTTGTTTGGATAACCTAAGCCGAATAATATCTTAACTGACGCAGAATCAATAGCACTATCAAGGAGTAAGTAAGGTCTTTGTTCTAAAATGAGAATTCCCAAACCTTTTTTTCTACATTCCTCAATAATATTGGAAAACAATGCATTAATTCGGTTTTTCATAATAAATTCAACTGACTCAGGATCTTTGTCTCTTGACTTACCTATAGCCCTATGTGCCTCATCTATACAAATAAGGTGTTTTAAAGTATTAGAATTATCGAAATTAGTTAAAATTTCAACCATTTTAAAGATTAACATTACCATAAGAGGTTGTTCCTTTATGTCATCAAGTTCTGTTAAATTAAGTATTACTAAATTTCCATTTCTCCATTCTAAAAACCAATCTGAAATTTTTTGCGACACATCTTTCCTTAACCTAAGTGTTTCTACGAGTTCTGGGTTGTGAAAAAGCTCGTTTATTCTACGGCTAAAAGCCATTAAAATAGTTTTTTGAGTATCAGGATCATATGGTTGTGCTTCTAAATTCTTTTTAACTAGGTTTAAAAATTCATTGACAAGAATAGGAAAATCTCCATATTCATCATAACATCGTTGCAGTGTCTCTGTAATAACTACAGGTCCAACATATTTTAAGCCGAGACAGGCAGCTAATACATTACCAAAACCTCTAATTGATTTCATTGCTCTATTACCAAGTACGATATAAGGAACTGTTAATTTTTCCGATGGGAAATTATAAACTTTTGCCATTGGAAATTCATTTTCCAGAGTTGGATCTGCTAAATTTATTATTAAAATTCCTACATCTGGTCTTTTTCTACGTAATTCATGTATTATTATCTTATTCAGCGTTGATTTTCCTTTGCCCGTCTTTCCGAAAATATTTAAATGATTATTAAGTGTGTCTATTTCCATAGTAGCAATATCCTTACTAAGAACGCCATCAATCATTTTTTCTCCAAAATAAATATGGTTTTCATCATCTTTTGAAAAAGATGAGTTTATTATATTTCTATTTTCTAAAACAGGAGGTCTTGGCAAGGGGATAGCATCTAGAATAGTAAAATCTACATTTTCTGGTTTAATAGCTGTTGGTAATTCTCTAATTCCACGCAGAAATTCAGCTCTTGTGGGAAAAACATCGCAAGTAAGAATGGATTTCCACATAATTTGAGGTTGTTCTTTATACTCAACTTTTATTTCCTCTATTATTCCATCTGGTATAATTCTCATATCTGAGATTATATATCTCAATACTGCGTTTTGTGCTGTTTTCTGGTTATCCATATTATTGAAATTCTCTTTATTCAAATTCATAGAAACAAAAATATTTATTCTGTACTTTTTAGGATCGGGCAAACGAGAACCCAGAGTACCTAAATCATCTTTTTTCCAAAGAATAAACATACTTATTCCTATCTTACGATGTGGTGATTTATTATAATTGATTAACTTTCGAAATATGTGAAATTTTAAGTGATTAGTTGGCGGAAGAATGATTTCATATAAAGGTCGATCTATGTTTAAATATTCTAAGTAAAGAGGTGTGACACTTACCTCGCCATCTAATCCAAGATATTTATCTTGAAAATAAAATAGTAAAGAATCTCCCAGTTCCTTAGCTCGTTTAGAACTTTCTGTACATATAAAAAATTCCCATGAGAAACCCGTATTTATGCTAATTTCTGCTCCATAAGTTATATTCTCCCCAAAGGGATCACATAACCATGAAGTATCAAGAGTGTGATAATATTTTTCTTCTGGATCCATATTTACGGCTTTTCTTTCACATGGCAATACTTGGGAGATTCTGATCCTAGATTGGTATCCTATAACCTCCATATTATTTGAATAATACGGATTTATGCTCATTTTGAACTTCTCCAATTTTAATTGATTTTACTAATTAAATAAAAAATATTTTGTCTATATTTAAATAAAAAATTGGATACAAAATTAAGTAATAACGTATAATTCAATTAAAAATCCATGAATATCTTTGCCATGCTCTTTCATGATAAAATCTGTAGCATCTGGATTTGTCGTAAATATCGCTTATATTAACAAAAATATAATTAAAAATAAAACAATATAATTATATATGGCAGGCAAAGAAAAGAAAGTTGTAATAAAAATTGGTGGTTCACTTCTATTTACTGGAGATAAGAAAATTAATTCGAAAAAAATCTCTGAATTTTGCAATATTATTGGAAGTAGCAAATTTTTTGATAGACCTGTAATTATATGTGGTGGAGGAATAATAGCAAGAGAATATATTAGTGCTGTTAGATCGTTTAAAGGATCTGAAGCATTATGCGATATTTTTGGAATTGAACTGTCTCGAATTAATGCCAAATTAATTATTTCTAACTTTTCTGGAGCAGCTTATCCCCAAGTTCCGAAATCTATGGAAGAGCTTTCTGTAGCAATTTTATTTGATAAGATTGTATTAATGGGAGGTTTGCAACCAGGTCAGTCTACAACCTCAGTCGCTCTTGAAGTTGCTGAATTCATAAGAGCAGATAAGTTAGTAATTCTTACGGATGTAGATGGTATTTATGATAAAGATCCAAAAAAATTTAAAGATGCAAAGCTATTTAATCAGCTAAATTATGACGACTTGCAAAAAATAATTATAAAAGCCTCGGAAGCCCAACAAGCTGCAGCAGGGGAATATCGTATATTCGACACTGTATCTTTACAAATCTTAAAAAGAAGTAAAATAAAGACCTTAATAATTTCTGGAAAAGATTTAAGTGAATTTAAGAAGTTATGGGAGGGTAAAACAGATATATTGGGAACAGTTATTTCGAATTAATATTATAAATAATTATTTTAATATTTGTTATTTAATTATCTTATTATAAATCTTATTACCATTTAAGGATAATATAAAGATGTCTCAAACTTCTTGGAAAGAACAAATTAAAAAAAAATGGGGGCCTCACTCTCACTGTACAATATGTGGTAAGGCAGTTCCACCAGATAAAAAATTTTGCGGTCAAGGCTGTAGAGATAAATACCTCGGCTATGAAAATAAAAAAAAAAAGAAAGGCAGATTTCAAATGTTATTCCTTTTGGGAATGATGGGAGTAATGTTTTTTATGATGTTTTTCGTGTTTAGGATTTAGACAATAGAGAGTTATTTAATTCCATAAAATGCAGAGATAACCAAGCCTGGTCAATGTGTGAAATATTCAGAAAAATCTGAAAAAATCACGATTAGCGGTGCCGGACTCAAGATCTCTTAACGAATAAGTAATCCGGTCTGATAGCAGTACGTGGGTTCGAAAAATAATGCGAGCGTTCGAATATTCGAAAATCCCACT
>SDBT01011304.1_pt1 | contig 14374 bp, 22 predicted proteins | sample 2277101 | NCBI WGS metagenome assembly SDBT01 (sample SAMN10404973, study PRJNA504765) | marine sediment metagenome | isolation source: marine sediment core GS10_PC15, 103 cmbsf | place: Arctic Ocean: Southern Knipovich Ridge | collected 2010
TGTGGTGAGCAACGTGCCGTCGTAGAGAGCTGTTCGGATGCTCTGGGTGTTTTTGTCTATAATCCAAAGTAGCTGGGTGACAGGATCGTGGGATATGCCCCGGTTCTCATCGAGGGTCGTTGTCACGATGTCTGTGACCATAGACCCGTCTAACTCGGACCTTCGCACCCGGTCTTGGACGGGCTCGGTAAAGAATAGCCGATTGAGGGGCATTATTTGGACCAGCCCACCACAGCCACGTTGTCGAGATCGTCTCCGCCGTCTGTTGTAATGAACGAGATGGAGTGAATTGTGAGGGTTCCCCCAATACTGGCGTCCACGGCTTCCCCGTCAGCGACCGCGAGGTATCCGGGACCAGTGTCGTCGGAGTCGTTGTCGAAGTCGTCTGAGACGGTGCCGTTCAGCTCCGTGTTCATCTTGACAAGGATGTCGAGACTATTCCCTGTCCCGTTCTGAACGATGCAGGGGCGGACCGGCGGATCGAAAAGAATAATCCGAGGGTCTGTCTGTGATCCGTCTGTCCCGTCTGCCACTTGGGTTCCAGTTTCGGGGGCTCCTGCCCTAACTCTGCCCATAATGTTGCTCCTTAGAGGTCAAGGGCTCGGCTAATGCACATCCGGTGGACGAAAAACCTAGGTACCGTCGCTGAGGTATCCTCGACCACTCCTACGAAGGGGAGTAGGTCTACGGCGTTCGTTTCGTGAAAAGACTGGGTCAGCACCAACTGATCGTTGAGATACATCCGACATACCCAGTTCTCATCAAACGCGATTCGCATGTGCCATAAGGTCTTAGGCGGTGCCACAACCGCGGTGTCCACGATTTCATCCACATTGCTAACCGATGTCGCAGCCTGCCATGCACCCGCACCTTCGTTGTCATCAGAGATGCGAAAATACGCCTGATCGGCGTCGGTAGCGAGAGCGTTGGCATTGGTCAACTTGAGGCCCGCGAAGTAAATCGAATCAACCAGAAGGGCAGCCGTTCCGAGAGTTACTAGACACTCCCACTCGATCTCCTGATCTACACCCCACGTAAAGACGCCCCAGCCGCTCTGATTGGCATCCTCATGTCCGCCTATAATGACCGAGTCATCAGCCCCTGCCGTGCCATTGAGCAGTCGGATAGACGCAGTGGCAGTGTTGAAGCTGCTGTCTGCACTAAGCACGTTTGACCCCGTGAGTTCCATGTCCTCATCGGCGATCGCCCGAGCGGACTCAGTCGAACTTTGAACATCTGCGTTGATGCCCGGCTTCCCCCGCCCTGCTACCCAGTCCAAAACGATTCGAGGACGCTTCCCCGGGGGGTAGATAATGCTTGCTCTTGTTCCTGTCATGTTCGTGTTTCCTTACAGGTCGAGGGTCCGACCAATTTTCTGCCCGAAGATGGTCATAACATCAGCCGCACCTGAAAGGGCCTGCACCCCAATGACCGGTGTGAAGTCCTCTGCTCCGCTCGCAAAGCTCTGTTCACCCACGTACTCGTCGTTGATGTACGCCTTCATGATTTGGTCCGGTCCGCATGTCAAACGGAGCTTGTACAGCGTACCGAGCGTGACCGTAATTCCAGTATCGGTATCGGTCACCGTCCCAGCAGCCTCGTTTCCGACGAAGCCCCAAGTGGTATCGGAGTCGTCGGTGTCGAAGTTGAAAACTCCAAGGTCTGCGTCGTCCACACCAAGATCAAGATCACTCTTGAGCCCGATAATGTACTTCACGTTGGCAATGTTGGTCCCGGTCTTGATTAGACATTCCCACGACACTTCCCGATCCGAGCCCCACGTGATTTCCTTCCAACCACTCTGGTTGGAGTCCTGATGAGGTATGATGAACAGGGAGTCGTTGTCGGCACCGTCCGTGGTGAGTAGGATTCCGCCTTCAGCAACGATGGTTACGTCGTCCGAGGAGCTATTGGTGCCTTGTACCTCGAAATCCTCATCAGCAATTTCTCTGACTGACTCCGTAGTGGACTCTATGTCGGCATTAATGCCCGGCTTTCCTCTAGCCCCGGCAACCCATTCCAGCTCGATTCTGTTTCCAACAATATTTGCATTCGTTGCCATGGTTATGCCCCTACTCCGTAGCGAGTGGACGCCTTTATTCCGTAGACGATCAGTTCACGAGTAATAGACCCGGCTAGTTGCTGGCCGATCACAAGAGCCCTAAATGCCTCGTTCCCGGACGCAAACGATTGAGCCCCCACACAGTCGCCGTTGATGTACGCACGCACGACTTTATCGTGGCCAGATCGGAGGGCCAGATGATAAGTGGTGTCGGCGGTTACCGCAACGCCGGTGTCTGTGACGACATCAACGGAGGCTTCGTTGCCCAGGAATTGCCAGTTGGTGTCCGAGTCATCGGTGTTGAACTTGAACATGCACAGGTCAGCATCGTTAATGCCCGCATCGATGTCACTTTTCCATCCGGCGAGGTATACCACCGTGGTCACCGCTGACCCGGTTTTTATCAGGCATTCCCATTCAGGATCAAAGTCGGTATTCCACTGGTTGACCCAGCCACTTTGACTTGCGTCTTGATGGCCCAGCAAGAAAAATTGGTCATTATCCGCACCAGCCGTGGTCAGAAGAATCCCCCCCTCTGCTCGATGGGTGCAGAGAGCCGAGGTCATATTCGTGCCTTGAAGCTCAAAACTTGGATCGGCGATCTCACGAACAGCCTCGCTCGTGTTAAGAATGTCGGCATTCAAGCCCGGCTTACCCCGGACACCAGCGACCCAGTTCACCTTAAAATTTCGCCTCTCATCGGGCGTAATGATTACGCTCATCAGATGACCCTCACACATTCGAGTTCGCACACAGCCGTGTACGTGGTGGAGGCCCGAAGGCCCGGAAGCACCGCATTGAAGAAAACCTGGAGACTGGCGTCAACCGCCACGATGTCTGATCCCTCGGTCACAACCGGCACATCCTTCTCCTGGTTGGAGTGTAACTCACCAAAATGAGCCGAGGCAATCGGGGCACCCGTAGTACCCTTCCTCACAACGACACTGGCTGTCCCATAAATTCTATGGGCACGGTGTCTGGCGTCATCCATCACCCGGACCTTTACTTTGAGGATCCGCAGCTTGTATGGACAATTCGAGGAGCACAAGTCCACAGAGGTGGTACCTGTCGCTGTCTTGGACAGATACGCAACCAATTTGAACGAGGCCCCGAAGGCGGTGTTGCCGTCCGCAGCAGTGAGGCCAGCCTGGCTGTGCATGACGGCACCCGAAGGCACCTGGGTCATGACCCCAAACTGATCGTCGTTGGCGGAGAGTTGCGTGGGGCCTCCGCTTTGCCCGAGAATGACCAAACTCATGTCGTACTCCTAGTCTCGATTTGAGGGAATCTGGATGAACTCGACAACCACCAGGAGACGACCCGTGACCGTACCGGCGTCCGCCGCAGCCGTTGTGATGGCGGCCTCGACCTTCACGCCCGCCTCAACGTGCTGGGCCGAGTAATCCGTGCCGTCCACAAGGGCTTCCCACTCGGTATACGAACCGATGTCCGTGAAGTCGCCTTGAGCGTCCGCATCAGTCACCGTTAGAGTGCCCAGCGTGTTCGGGCTGGAAGCCCCGTCGCGGATCGTAAGAATCGCATCGGTGGCATCCGAGGCCACCAGCTCAGTCGCAAAGCCCTTGATGGCCATCACGATGAGACCGTTCGGGTTGTCCGCAGCGGAAATCAGTTCCACGTAAGTCGAGGTGGCTGGACCGTTAGTCCCGTCCAAGTCGTACTCCAGGACTGCCACCTGCTTCTGGACAATCATACCCGTCCGGGGGCCTGCCCCTGTCACCGGGTTACTGGCCCGGGCCTTGAGGCTATTTCGTACAGTGAAGTCTGCCATGATTCTCCTTTACTCGTCCGCGGTGCATCTCATGCACGTGACATAAGCCTTGACGCAAGTGGCATGGTTGGAGCTGTTGGCCAGGACCACATCGAACCGCAGGTTCTCTGTCACGTCGATAACGCAAGAGTCCTGATTCAGTGTAGCCGGTCGGACCAGCAGGTCGTCTGCGATGTTCAGCGACATAGCGTCAGTGATGGCTGTCTCGGTTGTTCCGTCCGCGTCCACCCGCATAAGCTGGATGGTGTCCGCAGCCGAGGCCGCCGACTCGTCCAGAAGAACACAGACACAGTCAATGACCTTGAACTTAAACGGTGAGCCCGTGGTCAGGGCCGTGGCCGAGGAGCTGAACACCGGGAACACGTCCGACTCGCCCGCGGTGACTGCTGTGAGAACGCCTGTCGCGGCCCCGCCGGTCTCCTCAGTGTCAATCGTACATTCGATCATGAAGGGAACACCGAAGGAAGTTTTTACCGCGATGAAGTCAGCATCCAATGCGGTGTCGGTCCCGCCCATGTCCTCCTCTTGGGTCTGGTTGACCGGGTCCTGCAAAAACAGACCGGTCAGGAGGTCGATTTGCTCAAGCTCCAGGTCTCGCCCGTGTCTGCGTGTTACGTTGAACGCCATCGCTGTCTCCTGTTGTCGTAAAAATGGCCCAGGGGGGCCAGAAGTCTCGCCTCCGGCCCCCGCTGGGACTCGTTCCCGCTCTATATTATAGCACGGCTAGACCCATAAGTCAAGAGCGAGATTTTTTTTTATCAAAGAACTTGACTTTTGCCCATTTGGATGCTATAATTGGGGGCGAGAGGCAAAACGGAGGCGAAAAAATGGCAGGCGAATGGGCAATCAGAGCAAGCGAGAAGGACATTACCCGCCGTCTCTGCACCCGCGTGTACGAGACGCTGGACGACCTGTTGGAGGATGTGACATACGGGCGACATGAAAACGACGACCCGGGCTCAATCCTCCGAAACCTGCGGGAGCAGCTCGGCGAGACGCTCCCGCACGATCCACCCACGGAGGAAGGTTAGGCATGGAGGCCTTATCTCTACCCATTGTCCAGCTCGATCGGGACAAGACGTGCAAGCTGTGCCCCCTCTCCGAGGAGTGCCGCAGCGTCTGCATCCCGACAACGCTGGTCGGATTGGAACGTCGGCATTGCTTCCAGCGAGCTGTGTTGATTGTCGGTGACAAGCCCGGCGGGCACGAGGATGACGCAAGCGAACCCTTTGTAGGGCCATCCGGTCATGTCCTGCGTAAGCTATACATCGACTTCTTCAAGCTCCCGGACCGGGCCGACGTGTACCTCACCAATGCGGTCAGGTGTCACCCCCCAGGGAACAGGGACCCAAACAAAACTCAGCTCCGAGCCTGCTCTGCCTACCTACTGGCGGATGTCATGCGGCTCCAGCAAGAGTATAAAGAAGTCCTAGTCCTTGTGGTGGGTGGCCCGGCTGCACGGGTGGTGTGGGGTACCTCCCTGAAGAAGGCGTTCCTGAAGCAAGGCGACTTCACCGACTGGACTAACTTCGTGAAGGAGCCGCCGGCGGCGATCCTCTCGACCCGCGTGTTCTCAACGTACCACCCGAACTACGTCCGCATGGAGCCGTCCTCCGGCCTGTCCGTGAAGCGGCATGTTCAGATGCTGGCGGACTACCTGGATGGCAAACTGGAATACGAACTTGATGACCTTCTGGATATTGGTATTGCTCCTGCTCCTCCACGTTATAAGCTCCGACGACTGAGCCTCGACATCGAGACCTACGGGATCGTCAAGGGGTACCCGAAGCAACGATTCTTTCACCCGCAGTTGTCCACAAGGCGGGACTTCGTCGGGATCAACAGCTTGGTGCAGACGTGTGGGCTGACTTGGCGATCCCCTACCGGTCAGCTCACACACTGCATCTTTCACATGGACAAACTAGCTCACCGGCGGCGACTGTGGGCATGGATAAAGAAGTGCCGGGACGAGGAGGGCTTTGAATGGCTGCTCGGCCAAAACGTGGTGTTCGATCTGATGTACCTCCGGCACCAGTTCGCGGAAGCTCGCATTCTGCTGGAGGACCCCCTCCCAATCATGGATCTGATGATCTTCAACTACCTGCACGACGAGAGCAGGCCAGAGAAGTCCTTGAAGGCCCTGGCCCCCCTATTTCGGGTGTCCAAGTATGGGGAGACACACATCAACGGAGAGTACAAGCGGTACTCCTCCAACCGCTCCCCGGAACTCGCACAGTACAACTGCCAGGACACTGCTTCCACGCTCCGTATAGCCGAGAAGCTCATGGACGAGATCAAGGGATTCTACGGCAAGGATACGAAGAAGTTGTCCCCTTTCTGTATCAAGTGGTACAGTCAGTTGCTCTGGCTCATTGTGTGGATGCAAGAAAACGGTATCAGGATGGACAAACCCAAGCTGGATAAGCTGTTTGACTACAACAGGCACGCCCTGAACGTCATTATGCGTGTCGCCCGCGAGCAGCACGACATGCCCCTCCGCGGCAAGAACTCGGAAAAGGCCAAGCGAATTATGATGGACGAGGCCGTTGCCGCTGTGGAGCTGGAGGGCTTCGATGTCCCCGATCTGGAGGTGACCGACAAGAAGGGTGACATCCGCTTCTCCAAAGACAACCGCAACGCCTTGCTGGACATACTGCCCAAGCACCTCCCCATCTACAAACAGCTCAAGTTGTTCGGGTCCTATCAGGACGTGTCGGGCGTGATGGACCGTTACCTGTACCCCTTACTGATCGGCGGCGGGAAGAAGCATGACAACAAGGCCAGCGTCCTCTTGGACGGGTTTTGCTACCCCCGGTGGTTCCCGGTCCCTGGCGAGTTCGAGGACCAGACGACAGGCGGCACCAAGCAGGCCCGGATCGTGGCCAAGGGACCTCCCTGTCAGACCTTCCCGCCACGGGTGAAGGCGTGCATCACAGGCCGCTTCAAGGGCGGCTGGATGGTATGGTTCGACTACAGCCAGATCGAACTGCGGGTGGCGGCCCTGCTGTCCGGCGACCCGGTTCTCATGCAGGCGTACCTGGACAACCTGGACCTCCACCGCAACACCGCGTTGCTCATGTTCGGGAACGAGATCGAGGGCCACCCCCAGTTCAAAAAGCAGTACCGGCAGGCCGGCAAGACCTTCAACTTCCGAGCCCTGTTCCGCGGCGGGGTCAAGAAGGCCCAGAACACCCTAATGAAGGACAACGGCATCTACCTGAGCGAGGGAGCCATCGCCAAGATCGACAATGATTTCTGGAAGCGGCACGTCCGCCTCCGAGAGTGGCAGGACGAACTCCAGGCGTTCGTTCGAGCCAACGGGTACTACGAGCTGCCCCTCATCGGCCAGTCGCGGCTGTTCCTCGGGGGCAAAAAGGCCCGCGAGAAGAAGCTGAACGAGATCGTCAACCTACCCGTTCAGGCCATCGCCGCGGACATCATGCTGAACGCCCAGTTCACCCTCTGGTCGGCGTTCCGGCGGGCTAACATGAAAGCGATGGTGCCCTGCAACGTGTACGACGCGGCCTACGTCGAGTGCCCAAAGTACGAGATTTTCCGTGTCCGGCGGGTCATGGAGGAGGTTCTCCCCAATCCACCTTTCTACGAAGCCCTGTGTCAAGAGCTTGGCAGGAGGCTGCCTCTCGAATACGAGATCGAAGAAAAACGGATTGTTGCTTGACTTTTGACCAAACGGGTGCTATAATAAGCAACCCTTCGATTTTCTCAGGAGACCGCTATGATACAATCTCGGATCGTGTTGCCTGATCTACATCTCCCGTTCCACGATAAGAAGCTCCTGGACCTCTGGCTTTATCGCCTCAGTGAAGGCAAAGACAGCAAGTTCACACCTTGGGACGGCGTGGATATTATCGGGGACTTTATCGACTGCTACACACTGAGCCGGTTCGACACGAACCCCCAACGTAAGAACACCTTCCAGATGGAGGTAGACATGGGGCGTGCGGTTTTGGCAAAGATTCGAGAGATCGTGCCAAACGCTGATATTAGGTACTCGGAGGGGAATCATGAGGATAGACTGCGAAAGATTCTTTGGGGAAAATGTTCCGCATTGGCCCACATGCGTAACCTTACGATCCCCAACATCTTGGGCTTGGCTAACCTGGGCATCAAGTGGCATAGCACGCAGAACCCCTACCAGATCGGGGATCTTTGGTACACCCACGGAGACCTCCTCCGAAAGCACGCTGGGCAGTCCGCACGAGCTAAGTCCGAGGCAATGAACGGAGCGGTCCTCATAGGCCACTGCCACCGCATGGGGTGGTCGCCACTCACCACCCACACGGGCGTCCTGGACGCCTACGAAGTAGGTCACATGGCGGATCGCACCAAGCTCGACTACGTGCGAAGCATCTTCAACTGGCAGTCGGGATGGGCCGAGGTCCACTTCGAGGAGAGCCTCCACTGGGTGAACTTCTACCGAGTGGTTGATCGTGGGCGGGAACGAGTCGTGGTCGGACCTAACGGCATCATCGGAAAGTGGAGGACGAAGCGATGAGGACACCGGAGTCGGTACTGGCGGCCATCGTGAAGCTCTTACACCCATTGCCGCACAAGGAACAGACAGCCGTCCTGGGGGCACTAACATACACTTATGCTACAGCCAACGACGTGGCAGATTGGAGGACGAAGCGATGAAAAAGATCAAGGTGTACATGGGAGGGTGCGAGGTGCTCCGACATGAGCTGCTGTCTCTGGGAGAACAGCCGGTCGTGCTGGAGGGTGAGTTCGCCTGGGAGTTCCCGGCCAAACCGGGCCACTGGACCATCCTGAAGAAGCCCACGAACCCCGGAGGCGGGCAATGAAGCTCCTCGGCAGACGGCGTAGATGGTGGCTGTGGCGGGGACGGAAGGCGTACAAGCTGGCTCGTTCCCGCCTGATGAGCAAGCGGATCGAGCGGTGTATGAAGAAGCTCTACGCCCCGGTTATCTGGCAGTCTTTCTGGGACGACAGCTTCATGAGGGAGCTAAAGCAGCGCTTTAAGCAGTCAGAATCGGGATGGGACCAGTTAAAAATTCGGGGGCAAAATGAGTCACAAGTCTGAGAAATCGCCGTATTGGACAGGACCGGGATACCGGGGGGAATACTCATGCCCGCACGGTGTGGGCCACGGCAATCACATCCACGGGTGTGACGGGTGTTGCAGTCGGGATGACTTCCCCTTGAACAAGGCGAACTACGCCGAGACCAGAGAGAAGGAGGGAGCTAATGCTGGACGTGATGGTGATGTTGGCGACGGAATACCCGTGGTATCTGTTCACGGTGGCCTTATGGAACTGGATGATGGGGTGCTGGATCGGGCGTGCGATGCTGAGGAAGACGCTGACCCGGGAGTTGAACGCGATGACGGAACAGTGTTCGACGGCCCGCCAGGCTGCGACCACGTGGCAGGACGAAGTTACGCAGCTCGCGGCCTCGTCGAGTTCACTACCAACGATCTCCTCCAAGAGATCGCCCGTCGAAGAAGGATACTATCCGGATAAGGAGAAGGTGTGATGGGCAAAGGTGATACGCTGAGGCCAGTGAATAAGGAGAAGTATGATGCCAGCTTCGACCGAGTGTTTGGAGTCCGCGGCCCCAAGGTCTGGAAAAACCCGCCGCGATATACAGACAGAGGTGAACTCATTAGTGGATCGGGTGATGCGGTCGAGCAAGACGACGGAGGACCACCTGATCCGCCAGCTCCGGAGGAAGTGGAGGGAAAGGGATGCTCAGTGTGCAGACGCACCCGCAAGGGTGAGCATTGTGCATGGTGTGGAAGGAGACTCTCATGAGCAAGCGAAGTGCGAAGCCAGCGGGGCCGGTGACCCGTCGCCAACAGGTGGCAGCGGTCAAGCAGATCAAGGGAATGGAAATTGCCGAGGCAGTCGGGGAGAAGATACGGGCAGCGGTGAAGGACGAGGTGACGGAGCAGCTCAAGACGATCACCTCCACGATGCTGGACTGCATCGACCGCGTCGTCGAGTGCGAGGCAAAGCAAAACGCGGTGCTTATGCGGCGGGTTCAGGATGAAGGAGACAGTTCTGATCGACCGGAACGAACAGAGGCCGTGGAGATTCAGCCGATTGTTGACGTGGCACAAGAGCCGTGCCCCGACGGGGCAGACCATCTTGGTCCGGACGAAGAAGAAAGTTCTGAAGGCGGGTGATTACTGCCTGGAAGGGGAGGCTGAGTCATGTCTCATAGAAAGGAAGGGTTCATTAGCGGAGCTTTCCACGAATTTGTTCGGGGACGACCACGACCGTGCGGCGGCTGCCTTTCAAAGGCTTTCAGACTCAACCCGAAATCCCTATCTCGTATTGGAGTGCTCTACTGCAGAGCTGCGGACGGAAACACGCTGGGTCAAAGACCCTGCAAGGGTTGTGGATGCCTTGTTCGCTCTAACGGAACGGTTGAACTTTCACCTCATCTTAGTCGGGAGGTGTTCGACCATCAAGCAGAAGCGGACAGTGGGAGACCTGATGGTGAGGTTAATGCTGGCACACAAGTACCAGCGGGAGGTGGAGACGGGATGCGACATAGCGATAGCAAAACTGAGTTCAGCACTGGAGCACACCGAGATACCGACGAAGGGAAAGGTTCGCCGTCCCTCATCTCCCCGGTCCTGATCCACAGGCTGGGGGTGCTGCTCCAGAAGGGGGCCGAGCATTACGGGGCCGACAACTGGATGAAGGGGATGCCGTACCGTCGGACCGCCGACAGCATGATCCGCCACATCTTCCAGTGGCTGGCCGGCGACGACAAGGAGGACCACCTCGCCGCCGTATGCTTCGGGGCCATGTGCCTGATGACCTACGAAGAGGGGGAGAAGAACGGGGAGCCGATCCTAACTCGCAACAAGAAGGCGGCCCGCTTGGACGACCGGGACGAGGGCCTCAAGAAAATTCTCAAAAGCATCTTGACTTCTGGCTCCAGCGTGCCTATAATTGAAACGAAGGGCGAGAAAGATCGGCCGTCGTATGATGGCGAGCTGAAGGATTACAGGGGGAAGACACCATGCAGTTAGACAAAGACAAAGCCGTCAACGTCAAGACGTACCCGCTCACGGTCAAGTGCCGCAGCGGTATGTCGGCGACGACCGAGGTCACCGGGAAGATGGGGGCGGGCGTGCCCAAGGCCACTGTCGCCTTCTTCAAGGACGTCCGCAAGCCATTGATCCGTTCCAGCCCACTGAGTACACTGGAGCACTGCCCGAGGAAGTTTCTTTATGAGTACAAGCTGGGGATCAAGCCGCGGCGTTATGAGTCGGCTCTTACGATGGGCACTATCGTTCACAAGGTGCTTGAGGCGTTGTTCACCGGGCAAAAACCGACCGAAGCCCTCTCGGTATGTGAGCGTCTCCTCGCAAAGGAACAGCAACGACTAATTGCTGACGCAGGGAGCGACGGGTTCCTCTCCACCGGCGAGCCGCTTGACGTGGTCATGAAAAAGCTGGAGGAGGACTATCAGAAGGCCAGGGCCACGGGCCTCGTGTTCTGGCAGTTCGTTCCCTTCGATGCCTCGGAGTGGGAGGTGCTGCGTACCCCGGACAACGAACAGATGATCGAGGTCATCTTGGAGTGCGAGTACCCCGGGCTGAACCGTCCGATCCGGTGCCCGTGCGACCTCGCCCTGCTCCACGTGCCGACTGGCGAGGTGTGGATCATCGACTACAAGACCACGTCGTTCGACCCGAAGAAGCGAGCCATCCCCACGAAGATCGGGGTGCAGATGAAGTTGTACCGGCTGGTGCTCCAGTCCCATCTCGATGCGTGGGCCGAGCAGGGCCGTGCCCCCAAGCGTAAGGTGGCGGGGTCGATGCACGCCATCATTAAGAAGCCGGGCATCAAGTTCTGCAAGAAGGACGCCAACTACGAGGCGTACATCGAGCGGCTGGTCCAGTGGTACAAGGACAAAGACGAGGCAGATCCGGAGAACCCGCCGCTCATTCTGGACCCGAACAGGTTCACCGGGCCGCTAATGACGCGGGAGTTGTGGGGCAGGCTCAAGCAGTATTGCAAGGCCGCCAACGCCCAGCCCAACGTGGATCACTTCTACCGTGCGGGCGAGTCGGCGTGCCTCCAGTACAATCGCATCTGTCCGTTCATGAAGCTGTGCAACAGCGACTACTCCATGTGGCCCGACCTTATCAGGCAGGGCTACGAGGTCGCGTACCGGGAGGACAAGGAAGATGAACAGGTGGATTAAGCGGGGGTTCTATTTGGTCTGTCACAAGACCTGGAAGGAGAGCAAGTGACGAACTTTGAGGGAACAGGTAAGGAGTACCGGGACCGGGTGATGTACCAGACAGAGGACCTGTTTGATACGATCATCAAGGACAACATCCTGAAGGGCGGAATCTTTGACGCAACGGCGATCACCCGCACGTTCCAGGTGTGTCTCAAGACAGCTCAGCTCATGATTGACCTGAGTATTGGTTGTGGGCTCAGCCCACTAGGGGAGAAGCGGCATGGCTACGGCGACGAGTACGAGAGTGAAGCGAAGAAAGCAACCGAGGCCGCCAGAGTCGGCATTGCCAACGACACGCCCGTCGGAGGAGGCAGAGTCCCCAACGCCTTTGTCCGGGATGCGGTCGGTGATCTCGGGCCGGCAGATACCGAAGGACCTCGCGGGGGTGCAAGGGATGCGGGCCGGGTTCCACGTGCCAACAGTGAACCAAATCAGACTGACGATCACGGGTCAACCGGGAGCGGGGAAGTCAACTCTCCTGAACAGCAATCCGAAAGTCCTGTCACTGGACCCGGAACGGGGGGGAGACACTTCGGCGGACCCGCAGGCTCTTAGGTTCACACCGCCACCGGATACCAACCCGATGGTGCTGGACCAAGCGTATCTGACGTTCGTAGACAGCATCATAGCTCGTAAGATGCGGGGTGCGAAAGACATCGAGATGATCTGTCTCGATACGATCGACGAGTTCATTGACATCTTCCTCACGGCACTGTGCCTGCGGAAAGGAGTGGACGATCCGATCGACCTGAAGGATGGCAGCGGCAACGGCTACACCATCGTCCGCAAGGCTATCTTCGGGATGCTCGACAAGGTACATCGGTCTGGGATGGGCTGGGCTATCATCGCCCACACTCGCACTAAAACCGTCCGCGTCGGTGGGGAGGAGAGGCAAGTGTCGGGCCTCAACGTGTCCGACTCGTTCAAGGGTGCGGTGTTCCAGAAGTGTGAGCACATGCTGTTTGTCGAGCACGGTGTCGAGACCGTCGTCGGCGAGGAGGAGGTTAAGGTTGTCAAGGGCAAGCGGCTGACGAGGCCGGGCAAGACCGAAGTCATCAAGGTCCGGAAGCTCAAGACGAGACCGGGCGGGTTGTGGCAGGGCGGAGATACAAACGACGTAAAGGTGAGAGTCCCAATTGCAGATGAGATTATACTACCCAAGGTGGGTGGCTGGGACTGCTTCGCCAAGGCTTACGGGGACGCAGTGACTGTCCTCACACAGGAGACAACGAATGTCTGATGACGCATTTCTGGAAGTTCTAGCTGGCTGTACCGACGTGGCTGCGGGCATGGACCTGAGCGACGACGGTTGGATGCCGCCCAACGGCAACTTCGACGTGCAGATCGAGGACGTTGGGTCGGGGATCAAGGAGAAGAACGGTGTGAACAACGTCTGGGTCAAGCCGGTGTTCACCATCTTGGACGGTGAGTTCAAGGGCAAGACGTTCAGTGACTACTACTGGATCACACCAGGGCTGACCGAGGCGTCCATCAGCCTGAAGAACCTCTGTCGCTTTGCCACCTGCCTCCAGGGCAGCGAGACGAAGAACCCGATCGAGGCGTCGGAGATCGCTAAGGCGTCGGTCGGCGAGTTCCTGAGCGTGGAGGTGTACCGCACGACCTCCAAGAAAACCGGCAAGGTCTACGCGAACATCCGCTTCCTCGCCCTGCTTGAGGCGACGGACGAGGAGGATGACACGGAGCCTGTCGCGGAGACACCGCAGCCGGTGACGACGGGACGTCGCAAGAAGTAGCGGGAACGAGTCGGGGGGTGCGGCGTCCGAGTGGCGGCCGTCCCCCCTTCTCTCTAGGGGTGGATCATGACGGCAAAGCATAGCACTTACGCCCGGGATGACAGGGGGTTCGAGACCCCCCTGCCCCATTGAACGGAGAAAGATCATGAGACAGCATTGGAGATTCTTGAGGTACCTCAAGAACTTGGTAAAGTGTTGGGCCTTCCACAAGACGAACCACGCGGACGTGCAGTGGGAGATGTGGAAGATGGGCAGTATGGAGGACGTGGGGAACGACGGTGCGATCATTCGCTTCGAGCCCCACTTCTGGCGTGTCTGGACAGGCTGCAGCAAGTGTGGCATGGGTTGGACGCACACCGTGGAGCAACGGCCCTCGGGCATCGACGCCCTCAGCCGCAACCAGCCCCTGTCTCAAATACCGGACGCCTCGTTCCACACCCCTTCGGGTGGAACCGATGCTCGAAAGGAAGCTCGGTGAAGGAGACCAACTTCAACACGATCACCTGCACTGCCAGCCTGCAC
>SDBT01011305.1_pt1 | contig 14373 bp, 10 predicted proteins | sample 2277101 | NCBI WGS metagenome assembly SDBT01 (sample SAMN10404973, study PRJNA504765) | marine sediment metagenome | isolation source: marine sediment core GS10_PC15, 103 cmbsf | place: Arctic Ocean: Southern Knipovich Ridge | collected 2010
CCGAAGATCGTTTCCGGCAACATTCACCGAATTGGGAACTATGGATTCCAGACTTGAGTTCAAAACCATTACTCCATTACTCCACTACTCCATTACTCCATCAGTCCATCATCCTGTGGGATGACAGTGATTTTGGATTTTAGCTATTTCAATCCCTTTCACCCGCTCATTCGACCGGGTCTTTGACTTTTCGCCTTAAATTGCCGCGGATACAAATATTGCCTGAACACCACAAAGTTCGCCTCTGAATCGAGAAAATTTGCCAAATTCCGCTAAATTTCTTCAAGCCGGGGAACAATATACCACTGGCAGGCAATATAGTAGGTGAAAACAGGAAACGGTCTTCTCATGGTGGAACCGGATAAGCGGACCGATGGCGAGCAGCTGACGGCGTTCGTGTCAGCCAATGACGGCGATGCCTTCGCAGAACTGGTGCGGCGGCATCAGGGCATGGTCGCCGGGGTTTGCCGGCGGATTCTGGGCGCCCGCCCCGAAGCCGAGGATGCGGCCCAGGCCGTCTTCCTGATCCTGGCGAAAAAGGCTGGAAGCCTTAGACGCCGGGACTCGGTGGCGGGCTGGCTGCACCACGCCGCCCGCAACGTGGCGCTCCAGGCGTACCGGGACAGCCGGCGGCGCCAGCAACGAGAACAGGAAGCAGGTGAAGCTATGCGCGAACAGGAAACAATGCCTTCCGAGACCGGGAAGGTGGAACTGCGGCAGGAACTGGACCGGGCGCTAAACAAGCTGCCGGAAAGGTTCCGTGTGCCTGTCATCCTGCATCATCTCGAGGAATTGACCCAGGAAGAAGTCGCTGCGCGCCTGGCGCTGAACCCGGGCACCGTGGCTTCCCGGCTGAGCCGCGGCCGGGCATTGCTGCGGAGGCGGCTGGGCGCGCTGGGGATCGTCCTCGGCGCCGGAGCGCTGACCGCGTTCCTGGGCCAGGAAGCGCAGGCGGCCACCGTTTCCAGTGGATTTTCGGCCGGGGCGGTCCAGGCGGCGCTTGCCATGCAAAGCGCTGGTCTGGCCGGCGCCGGCGGTCTTGTTTCGTCTACAACCTTGAATCTGGCAACAGGAGGACTCAAAGCTATGCTGTATGCAAAACTCAAACTTATCGCCCTGGGGACCGCCGCCGCGGCGGTGCTCGTAACTGCGCCGCTGGTGCTTGCCCGGGAAAGGAAGCATGAGACTGGAAAAGCGGCTGCTGCCGGCGAACTCATCGGCATCCTGACCGGCAAGGGCCGTACCTGGATCGAGGTCAAAGCCGAGGGCTCCGAGAAAGCCCTGCGCTACATTCCCCAGTGGGCCGGTGGGATGCCTAAGGGCGGCGGCGGCTTTGATCGGGACATGCTTGAGCAGTTCAAGAAGCTGATCGTCACCAATCTCGTTGAACTTGCCTGGGAACGTGACGAACATCTCCGCGTGACGGCGATTGTGGTGCTTGTTCCGAAGAAAAAATCCGGTATCGCTACGGGTACGGTGGTTTTCAAGCACGGGAGCGCCTTTGACCTTAAACCCGACGATGAGGACGACGAAGACGAAGACGAAGACGAAGACGAGGACGAGGACGAGGACGACGAAGACGAAGACCCGGTTGAACGCTATATCCCGCGCTGGTTTGGCGGGATGCCCAGGGACGGCGGCGGGCCCGAGAAGCGGGTCGTACGCCAGATTGCCGAAATCAATGTCGGTGACCGGGTCAGCGTGAAATGGAAGTATGACGAGCGGAAACGGGTGCTCGCGGTCGAGAAGCTCAGGGGAAAGAAAGGCGGCAAGGGCCGCCCGGCCAAGGGCCGGATCGAAGCCGGCAAGCCGGCGTATCACGCGAAAAACCATAAGGCCTGGAAGCGGAAGGGCCGAATCGTGGGCCTCGCCAGGCACGCCCCAAAATTCAAGGTGACGGTCCGGTCATTCGCCGGGCGCACCGTCAGAACCATGAAAGCCGAAGCGCTGCGGGAAGGAAATAAGGCCTACGAGATATGGCTCCGGCCGGGCACGTATTCCCTGCTGATTCAGGCCGGGGGCTTCAGGCCTCTCGAACTCGAGAGGCTAAAAGTCAAGGCCGGCTATGACCTGCGGATAGACTTGGAATTCAGCGATTGACCCCGCAGCCCGGCCATTTGTAAGCAGCGCCTGCCAGTTCAGCACTGCCGGGCGCTGCTATCCATGGGACAAAGGAAAGCGCCCCGCGGATGCGGGGCGCTTTTTCTTCTGGCTGAATCCCGACTTGCCGGGACTGGGGCATGGCGCGCCGTCGCCGTAGCGGCTGTGGCGCGTCGGCAACTTCGATCAATAGCCGCCCATGCCGCCCATGCCGCCGCCCATGCCGCCGCCGGGAGGGCCGGCCGGCATCGGCGATTCTTTTTCGGGAATCTCGGTGACCAGCACTTGGGTGGTCACCATCAACCCGGCGATGGACGCGGCGTTCTGCAACGCGGTCCGGGTCACCTTGGTGGGATCGAGAATCCCAGCCTTTATCATGTCTACGAACTCGTTGGTGGTCACGTCGTAGCCCTCGTTGCCCGAACGATTGACAACCTCCTGCACGGTCAATGAGGGTTCGGCCCCGGCGTTGGCGCAGAGCTGCCGGAGCGGCTCGGACAAGGCGGCCCGCACGACGTTGACGCCGATGATCTCATCCTCGTCGTCGCTCTTGAGTTTATCCAAGGCTTTACGAGCACGGATGAAAGCGACCCCGCCGCCGGCGACAATACCTTCTTCGACCGCGGCGCGGGTAGCGTGCAAGGCATCCTCAACCCGGGCCTTCTTCTCTTTCATCTCGGTCTCGGTCGCGGCGCCGACATTGATCACGGCCACGCCCCCGGCCAGTTTGGCCAGGCGTTCCTCGAGTTTCTCGCGGTCGTAGTCAGAGGTAGTATCCTCGATCTGCCGGCGAATCAGGTTCACCCGGCCGGTGATGGCCTCCTGCGAGCCACCGCCTTCGACGATGGTGGTATCTTCCTTGTCAATCGTCACCCGTTTGGCGGAGCCGAGCTGATCCGGGTTGACATTCTCGAGCTTGATGCCGAGGTCCTCGGTAATGCAAGTGCCGCCGGTGAGGATGGCAATGTCCTCGAGCATGGCCTTGCGGCGGTCGCCGAAGCCCGGCGCCTTTACCGCGCAGCAGTTCAGCGTACCGCGCAGCCGGTTCACGACCAGCGTCGCCAATGCTTCGCCCTCGACGTCCTCGGCGATGATTAGCAGCGGCTTGCCCTGCTTGGCGATATTCTGCAGCACCGGCAGCAGATCCTGCAGACTGCTGATCTTCTTCTCGTGAATCAGGATTATGCAGTCCTCGAGCACCGCTTCCATATTTTCCTGGTCGGTCGCGAAGTACGGAGACAAGTACCCCTTATCAAACTGCATGCCCTCGACCACGTCCAAAGTAGTTTCGATGGTCTTGGCTTCCTCGACAGTGATGGTGCCGTCCTTGCCAACCTTGTCCATGGCGTCGGCGATGATCTCGCCGATAGTGCTGTCGCCGTTGGCGCTGATGGTGGCCACCTGGGCGATCTGGTCACGCTCCTCGACACTGATGCTGAGCTTCGCCAACTCGTCCACGATAGCCTCGACGGCCCGGTCAATGCCGCGTTTCAGGCTCATGGGGTTCGCCCCGGCCGTAACGTTCTTCAGGCCCTGCCGGAAGATCGCCTCGGCCAGCACGGTGGCGGTGGTGGTGCCGTCGCCGGCCACGTCGGAGGTCTTGCTGGCGACCTCGCGGACCATCTGCGCGCCCATGTTTTCGTAGGGTTCTTCCAGTTCAATCTCCTTGGCCACGGTGACCCCGTCCTTGGTCACGGTCGGGGCGCCGAATTTCTTGTCCAGCACCGCATTGCGCCCTTTCGGGCCAAGCGTAGCCTTGACGGCCTTGCTCAGTTTCTCGACACCGGCCAACAACGCGCGCCGGGCCTCTTCGTCGAAGTTCAGTTGTTTCGCTGCCATACAGCAGTCCTCTCCTTGTGTTTTATGGTTCTTGGATTCTTGACGTTAAGGGTGAATTACTTGATAACGGCCAGGATCTCTTCTTGCTTGAGAATCTTGTATTCCTTGTTGTTGTGCTTAATCTCAGTGCCGCCATACTTGCTGGTCAGTACCATATCGCCAACGGCCACGTGGAACACGATCTTGTTGCCGTCCTTGTCCGTGCCGCCGGTACCCAGAGCAATAATCTTTGCCTCCTGCGGCTGTTCCTTGGCGCTGTCGGGAATGACAATGCCATCCTTGACCTGTTCGGCTTCCTCGACCGCTTCGATCAGGACGCGATCACCTAAGGGTTGGATTTTCACCTCAGACATGTGTCTGAACTCCTTTGTTTGGGTTGTTTGAGTTAAAAGACAATAAAATACACCCGCTGCCACACGCGTCAATAGCGTGTGGCAACGGCGAAAGTCAGTCTTTCTTTTCGTCGTCGACCATATCGAAGTCGGCGTCGATTATGTCGTCTTTTTCTTTTTCGTCCTGCTCGCCGTCGCCGGCGCCGGCGGCGGCCTGGCCGGAGCCATTACCGTCTCCGGGAGCGGCCTGTTGCTCCTGCTGAGCATTGGCGCCGACGTTTCGGTACAGTTCCTCGGCGAATTTCTGCATCTTCTCGGTTACCCGATCCATGATGCTGCTCATTTGCTCGGTATCATCGTCGCCGATGGCTTTTTTCAGCTCCGTGATCTCGGCCTCGATGGGTTTCTTGATCTCATCCGGAATCTTATCGCCGTGTTCCTGAAGCTGTTTCTCGGTCTGATAGACCAGCGAGTCGGCCCGGTTCTTGATTTCAACGCCCTTGCGCCGATGCTTGTCGTCATCGGCATGCGCCTGGGCGTCGCTGACCATCCGGTTGATTTCATCTTCCGCCAGGCCGGAGCTGGCCGTAATGGTAATTTTCTGTTCCTTGCCGGTGCCCAAGTCTTTGGCGGAGACGTGCAGGATGCCGTTGGCATCGATATCGCAGGTCACCTCGATTTGCGGAATGCCGCGCGGCGCCGACGGGATGCCGTCCAGGTGGAAATTGCCGAGCTTCTTATTGTCGCCGGCCATCTCGCGTTCGCCCTGGTAGACTTTGATTTCCACCGAGGGCTGGTTGTCCGTAGCCGTGCTGAAGGTTTCCGTTTTCTTGGTCGGAATGGTGGTGTTACGCTCGATCAGCCTGGTAAAGACGCCGCCGAGAGTCTCGATGCCCAGCGACAGCGGGGTCACGTCCAGCAGCAGCACATCGTCCACGTCACCGGAGAGCACGCCGCCCTGGATCGCCGCGCCCACGGCCACGACTTCGTCCGGGTTCACGCCGCGGTTGGGTTCCCGATCAAAAAGAGACTTGACGCCCTCGATAACCTTGGGCATCCGGGTCGAGCCGCCGACCAGGACGACCTCATCAATCTCGCGGGGGCTCAGCCCGGCGTCACTCAAGCAATTGCGGCAGGGCTCTTCGGTCCGGCCGATAAGTTTATCGCAGAGCTGTTCGAGCTTGGCCCGGCTGAGGGTTTCGGTCAGGTGTTTAGGGCCGCTGGCGTCAGCGGTGATAAACGGCAGGTTAATCTCGGTGCTCTGGCTCGAGGACAATTCGCACTTGGCCTTTTCCGCGCCCTCTTTCAGGCGCTGAAGCGCCATCGGGTCCTGGCGCAGGTCAATGCCGGTGTTGCCCTTGAAGGTGTCCACCAGCCATTCAATGATCGCCTCGTCGAAGTCATCGCCGCCCAGATGTGTGTCGCCGTTAGTGGCCTTCACCTCGAAAACTCCGTCGCCAAGCTCGAGAATCGAGATGTCAAAGGTGCCGCCGCCCAAATCGAACACGGCGATCTTCTCATCTGATTTCTTCTCGAGGCCATAGGCGAGCGAGGCGGCCGTGGGCTCGTTGATGATGCGGCGGACATCCAAGCCGGCAATGCGGCCGGCGTCCTTGGTGGCCTGGCGTTGACGGTCGTTGAAATAGGCCGGCACGGTGACCACGGCCTCGGTAATCGTTTCGCCGAAGTAGGCCTCGGCGTCGGCCTTCAGCTTGCTCAGGATCATCGCCGAAATCTCGGGTGGCGAATAAGCCTTGTCATCGATCTTTACGTGCGCGTCGCTGTTCGATGCTTTCACCACCTCATAGGGCACCAGTTCCATCTCGCGCTGCACCTCGTCGTGGTGCCGGCCCATGAAGCGTTTAATCGAGAAAACCGTGTTCTGCGGGTTCTGCACCGCCTGGCGTTTCGCCGGCGCCCCCACCAGCCGTTCGCCGCTCTTCGTAAACGCGACCACCGACGGCGTCGTGCGCTGGCCTTCCGCGTTAGGGATCACCTTCGGCTCGCCCCCTTCCATGGCGGCCATGCACGAGTTGGTCGTACCCAAATCTATGCCCAGAATTCTACCCATGTTATCACCTGTCCGGCGAAGCCAGTTCGCCTGTCAACTGTTCAACTGTTCAAAATTCTTCACCTGCGACTGTAGCAGACTTCATGCCAAAGTCCAGCACAATAATTCAACATTTTGCCGTTCAAGCCGATAAAATTTTTTGCACCCACACACCCACATACTCACACACCCGCAGACTCCTGATCTGTCACACCTTTGCCTGTCACACTGCGACATCTTGTCACACCCCGGCATTCGCCGCGCGCAGCGCGGGCAAGCCTGCCGGGCACATCAGCAGTTTGACCGTCCCGACTTTTTTCCGGGATAGCTAGTTCCAGGATTTTCAGCCCGATTTGGACTCTTTGCGCCAGAGCCTGCAAGAGGCAGGGCTTGTCTGCCAATGGAGGTCGCCGCCGGTTTTTTCTCCCACCGGCAGATGCCAGGTCGTACCTTTTTCATTGGTCTCGGCAGTGATCCGGGGCATTCGGGGCATTTCCTCTCCGGGCGCCAACGGCACAATGGCCAGCGTCAGGACTGCCGGGAGCTCGGCTTGCACTGAGTAAGTCACCGCCGGCGCCGGAATGATTGATTTGGTCACCCTGGCAATCCAGCCGCGGCCGTGAGCGAACTCGGTCGGCTGGCCTGGGTACGGCTGGTATTGCGTTGACCAAGTCAGGCGCGGCTCGCGTTCCCCGATTGAGAGCCGGGGGGTCAACTCGCCCCCAAGCGGTTTGATGACCAGGCGGGCGCCATTGGGCGCGGCGGCAACCGTAATGCTGCCGTCAAAAGTTATTTCGATATCCTCCTCGAATTGGAAGTTCTGTTCGATTGCGGCCGCATCCTGATCACCGGCGATGACATCCTGCAACAGCCAGTACTCGCGGCCGGCAAACAGAATACGGCGCTCCCACCGGACAGGTTTGACCGGTCGGAAGTCAAAGCTGCCGGCAAAAAATACCGCGTCTTCCTGTTCGCGCCAGAGATTGTCCAGCGGCTTATCAACCTGCCAAGATGTGTCGTCCCGGATGAACTCGTCTACACCGTCAACGGTTACGGTGTTGTGCATGAAGCCGGCATTGCACATCGAGATGAAGGCGCCCGGTTCGTTGTTGGCGTAGAGCGTATTGCACGGGTCCGTGATAAAGTCCGCGCCGTAGGCAGTAAGCACGAAGCTCAGCCGGTCACAATGCTGGTGCGTTGTGCCCCACGGCCCGCCGTCAATCATCAAGTAAGAAGCCAATTTCGACCAGTCGCTGCGCATGGCGTAGTATCCGCCCCAGACTTCCTGCCCAGGGCGCGGCCAGGTCAGGAACGGTGGCTCGGGACCAGGCTGAGAGGCCGTAGCCTTCATCCAAGCCGGGTGTTCTGCCTCGTCTCCGCCGGTCACGGCAAGCAATGCGTCAAGCCACGGCTCGTGCAGGAGCGAGATTCCGGGGCCGTACAGGACTGTTGTGAGCGCACGCCCGAAGGCGTCACCGAATGACGGGACCCTCCCGGTTGGCTTGGCCAGGCCGATCATGGCCGTGGTCATTTCGATGCTACGGTCGCGATATTCCGCTGCGGGGACTTGATCCGAAAGCGCGTGGAGCGCCCGCAAGGTCTGGCTGACCAGGGACGATGAATATCCGAGGGTAAGCTCTTTGAACAGACCGTCTGGATAGATAGCGTCCTGAACGTATTCGACAAACCACCCAAGATCCCGTGCCAGCCAGTCGCGGGATTCGGCGAACTCACTGAGAAGGTCGCCTAGAATAGCGATCACCCGAATCATGAACCCGGCAACATTATGCCGGCGGTTCACCCAGTGCTGTACCTGGGTCATCAGGAAACGGATTTCCTGCACCATGCGCTGAAGAATTTGCAGAAGCTCTTCGTCAGTAACCACGTCCCAGCTTCGGACCAAGGCCAGGGCGTGGGCCCACTGCTCCAGCCGATTCGGGAGCAAGCACCACCAGGTCGGCGGCCCGACGGTATAGTGGTCAACGTAACCCATGGTCCCATTCTTCCCCGCAAAATCCGCGATTGGGTAAGCGTTCATGTACTCCAGGCTGTGATCAATGATGAAGCGCACGTAGCGCGGGTCGGCAGTATGCCAGGCGGCCTCCAGAAGATAAGGAAAGATGGGGAAGCGCGGCAGACAGAACAGAGGCGCTTTGTACCAGTCGATTCCTGATGCCGGCACGTCATAGACGTTGTAACCGTCAATCAGATGTCCCTCGAGACAGCCTGTTGCAATCTTATGACCACGCGCCGGGTCACGCTTCGTCTGCGCCCAGTCGCGGAACAGCGGCGAGTGCAGTTTCTTGGTGCGAAAGACTTGGATATAAGCCGTGGCTGCGCGCTTCACGTCGTCGGCCGCGAGCGCCTCTTTCACCTCCCGCAGCGCCGGCAAGTCAAGGTCCAATGCGTGCAGTAACGTCTCGCGTTCCGGGATCAGAAATTCCGCTGCTTTCACGATTGGCGGCGCCGACTTTTCTGCCATCATCAACTCCTTTGTTCGGTTGGGCCGCGACGTCGTTATGCTAACGACCAATGAATGACGCCACGGCCTGCGGGGAAAAGGATAACCCTCCGGAATTGCTTTTCAACCCGCAAGTTCTCTGCTGCTCGCCGGCCATATTTTCTCACAGTCAACCATCTTGACAGGCAATCGGTGATGCTGTAGCTTGGTTTGTGCAATAAGAATGGCCGAAATGGAATCGGCCGGAACTCATCGAAAGAAAGGATAAGGTCATGAAGGTTTCGATTGCTTCGTATTCATTCCACGGTCTGCTGGGGGAAGGCGGGATGGATGTGTTCGGCTATCTCGAGAGCATGCGCTATCGCTATCACCTCGATGCGGCCGACATCTGGAACGGGATGCTGCCCAGCACGGACGCGGAGTTCATCGGCAAGGTGCGCGCGGCGATGGATGAAAAAGAACTGGTGCTGGCCAATCTGTGCGTGGATCAGGCTCACGTGTGGGAGAAGGACCCGGATGAGCGCGAGAAGCTGCATCAGAACGCCCTGGCACACCTGCGCGCCGCGGTCATTCTCGGCGCCCAAACAGTGCGGATTGATATGGGCGGAAAAGGAAACGAGTTGTCCCCGGAGGCCTTTGACCACGTAGTCAAGCGCTATCGAGAATACGCTGAGTTCGGCGCCGAGCATGGTTTCCTGGTTGGCCCGGAAACGCACTGGGGGCCATCGCTGAGCATAGAGACGCAGGAAGCCGTCTACAAAGCCGTTGACCATCCTGCTTATGGCATCTTGCTGCACATTGGCCACTGGGTAAATGGCGACCCCGATGCCGCCGACAGAATGGCGGCGGCCTGGGCCATGCACACGCATGTGGATGCCACGATCGCCGCGGCCGATCCCGAACCGAAGATGCGGATGATGCGCGAGGCCGGCTACACCGGGTATTGGGGCGTGGAACATCACACCGCCAAGAACGAGTATGCCGAAGTGGCCTGGCAACTTGCCACGATCCGGCGCGCCGCCACCCGATTGGGCCCGTCTGAATACCGGTGATTCTCCTGAACTGCGAAGCTGCGGCCGGCTACTTAAGCGAGGCGAGAATTTCGCCGGTCGAGAAGGTGGCGCCGGCGATACAGGTGTCGGCGCAGCCGTAGTAGACGTGGATAAGGCCGGGGTCTTCGAGATCGCTAACGATACCAGTGGGGAAAACCACGTTCTTGACGTAGCCGTTCAGCTCGAATTCAGTCTCGGACCTTAAGAACGGTGCGGGCGAAGCCGCCAATAGCTTTTCCGGTGTCTCCAAGTCATTGAGCATGGCGCCGGCGGTATAGGTTCCGGTGGGATCGTTCCGGCCGCAGTACTTAACCCCGTGGAAGATACTGAGCCAGCCTTGGTCCGTGCGAAGCGGCGGGGTCCCGGCGCCGATGCGGCCGGAATACCAGCCCGGCCCGGAGCTACACCCGAGGACGTAGCGGTGGCGGCCCCAGGATTCGAGGTCCGGGGAAGAGGCCAGCATAATCGCCGGCTTACGGATATTGATGCGGCCTACCGGCCGGTGGAACGCGTAGTAGCGGCCGCCGATTATCTCAGGGAAAATCACCACGTCCTTGTTCTCGCATGGAAAAATGGGGCCGTGGCGACGGAATTCGATGAAGTCGGTTGTAGACATCAAACAGGTGCTCACCCCCATTTTATCCGAAACTCCAACATAGGTAATATAATACGTATCGCCAAGTTGAGTTATGCGCGCATCCTCGACACCATATTCCTCGTAATCGGTAGAGCCGAAAAGCTGATCGAGCCGGCAGATTTCCTGCACCGTGCAACCGTCCTTGGCAAGGCGAACCATTTCGAGATGGGAAATGAACGCGAGGCGGCGGTGGCCGTCAACCAGCAGCGGTTTGCGGTGGTCGCCATCGTCGTCGGGCGAGATTTCGAGGGTGTCAATGCAGTACTCGAGTTTGCCGTGGATGCGCCGGCTGCGAGGTGATTTGAGCCAGCCCGGCTGGTCCTGCGCGACCCCCTGGGCCACGCGCACCAGCAGAATGATCTCGTCCCCAAAACGCGCCGCCCCAGGGTTGAAAACGCCAATCACCCGAAAATCGGGATGGCTGGGACTGAAATCCTTGGGCGAAAGCAGGAGTTTTGATTGAAGCCGCTTGACCATAAGTAGTGCCGCATCCTGAATGCTGGATCCGGTTGAACCCAGAATATCGAACAAGGAACTCAGAAGGCAGAAGTTCTGATTTTGTCACTCGTTAAAGTTCAAGCTTTCCCGACAAGTCGGGATTGAGCCTTGCTGCCTTAGCTATTCATCGGCTCTTACTTCGTCCTTTTCCGGGCGCATTTGGGGGAAGAAGAGGACTTCCTGAATGGAGTGCGAGCCGGTCAGCAGCATCACCAGCCGGTCGAGGCCGATGCCAAGCCCGGCGGTGGGCGGCATCCCGTACTCGAGGGCGCGGAGGAAATCCTCGTCGAGCACCATTGCTTCGTCGTCCCCGTCAGCGCGGAGCCGGCTTTGGTCCTCGAAGCGCGCGCGCTGGTCAAGAGGGTCGTTAAGCTCAGTAAAAGCGTTGGCGAGTTCCATGCCCATGCAGATAACCTCGAAACGCTCGACCAAGCCCGGCTTTTCCCGGTGTTTCTTAGCCAAAGGCGACATCTCGACCGGATAGTCAATGATGAAGGTCGGATTAAGCAGTCCGGGCTGGACTTTTGCGCTGAAAATCTCGTCAATAACTTTAGCTTTGCCCATCGCCGGGTCAGTTTCGAGACCGAGTTTCCCGGCGGCAGCGCGGAGCTCTTCGAGTTCCATGCCGGTGATGTTGACTCCGGCGTAGGTCTCAATCGCCTCGAACATGCTCAGGCGCGGCCAGGGCGTCTTGAACTCGATGGCCTGACCATCATAGCTGATCTGGGTGCCCCCGTGCAGTTCGCGGACCGCTTTTTCAATCATCTTCTCGGTGAATTCCATCATCCAGAAGTAGTCTTTATAAGCCGCGTAGAGCTCCATGATGGTGAATTCGGGATTATGGGAACGGTCCATGCCCTCGTTGCGGAAATTTCTGGCGAACTCGAAGACGCCGTCAAAACCGCCGACAATCAGGCGTTTGAGATATAGTTCGTTGCTGATGCGCAGGAACAGGTCCGTATCGAGCGTATTGTGATGCGTGGTGAACGGGCGGGCCGCGGCCCCGCCGTACAGCGGCTGCAGCACGGGTGTTTCGACCTCGAGAAAACCGTGGCCGCACATGAACTCGCGCAGGCTCTGGATGATTTTCGTGCGCTTGACGAAGGTCGCTCTCACCTCCGGGTTCACCACCAGGTCAACATAACGCATCCGGTAACGTTGTTCCGGGTGGCTGAAGGCGTCGTAGACCGCCCCGTCCTTCTCGCGGACCACCGGCAGCGGCCGCAGTGATTTGGCCAGCAGTTTCAGTTCGCGCACGTGCACGGTCAGTTCGCCGGTCTTGGTAACGAAGACAAAGCCCTTTACGCCGACAAAGTCGCCGAGGTCCAGCAACTTCTTGAACACCTCGTTGTAAAGCGACTTGTCCTCGCCGGGGCAAATGTCGTCGCGCTTGATGTAGAGTTGGATGCGGCCGCTGGCATCCTGCAGTTCAACGAACGAGGCCTTGCCCATGATCCGTTTAAGCATCAGCCGCCCGGTCAGGCTGACATTCTTGAATTTATCCGCGGCGGCTTCGGTAAACTGCTCGTGAATTTCCTGCGCCAGGTGGGTGACCTCGAATTGGGCCGCCGGATAGGGTTCGATTCCCAGGTCAATCAGTTTCTGCAACGCCTCGCGCCGCACCATCTGTTGTTCTGATAAGGACATCGGTCAACTCCACCTGCCGGGGGTTAATTTCGCCAGCGCAAAAAAACGAAGCGGCCCGCCGGGCAACCACAATCATAACCTTGCGTTGGCCTGTGTCAACTCAATCTGCGGCAATCAGTTTACAGTTGGGTTTTGGGGTTGTATAGTTAAGGCCGGATTCGAGCGGTGTCGTGGTCGAAACCGCCAGCCAGCCGGAAGGAGAGCCCTGATGCGTTTGTATCTTGTTCGTCATGCGGAAGCTGTCGCTACCGGCGCCAAGGGTGCGGCCACGGATGCGGCCCGGTTCCTGACAACTCAGGGGAAAAAATCCGCCCGTGACGCCGCTAAGGCACTGAAGGTGCTCGGCGTCAGACCCGCGGAAATCTGGACCAGCCCGCTGATCCGGGCTCGGGAGACGACGGACCTGCTGGCCGGAAAATTCAGCCCGGCCCCGCCAATTCATCAAGTCAACGCGCTGGGCTGTCCGGGAGACTTCGAGGTCCTGCGGAAGCGGCTGCAAGAGGCTGAATGCGAGGAACTGGTACTGGTGGGGCACCAGCCTTTCCTCGGCGAATGCGCCCAATACTGGCTGGCCGGCCGCGCCCATCCGGGTATGCGCCTGGCCAAATCCTCGGTGCTCTGCCTCGAGGGGAACGGGATCATTAAGGGCCAGATGGAACTGAAATTCATGCTGAGCAATAAACTTAACAAGCTGCTGGCAGCAACGGCAAGCCGGAAAGGAAGCGTATGACGAAAGACGGAAAATTCCTGCTGGGTTTTGACCTCGGCGGGACCAAACTCATGGCCGCGGTGTTCAATGAGAACTTCCAAATCGTCGCCAGAACCAAGCGCAAGACCCGCGCCGACAAGGACGCCGACGTGGTCTTCGAGCGGCTCGCCCGCACCATCAAAGACGCCTGTGAGGAGGCCGGGACCAAGCCGCAAAAACTCGCCGGCATCGGCCTCGGCGTGCCCGGCCCGGTCGACTCGGACAGTGGCATCATCATTCGTACGCCAAATCTCGGTTTTAGGAATTTCCCGCTGAAGGACAAGATCGAGAACGCCTTCCAGGTTCCCGCCATCGTGGACAACGACGTCAATTTGGGCACCTACGGCGAACTTCACTTCGGCGCGGCCCGGGGCCGAAGCCAGGTGATCGGCATCTTCCCGGGCACCGGCATCGGCGGCGGTTTGGTGCTGGACGGCAAGCTGTTCCGCGGCGCCACGGGCGGCGCCGGCGAGGTGGGCCACATGATCATCCAGGTTGGCGGCCCTTTATGCGGCTGCGGCCAGCGCGGCTGTATCGAGGCAATCGCCAGCAAGACCGCCCTGGCCAAGGACGCCGTGGCCCTGGTCAGCCGCGGTAAAGCTCCGGCCATTGCCGCCGAGGCCGGCGCCGATATTAGCAAGATCAAGAGCGGCGTGCTCGGCCAAGCCTTCAAAGAGGGCGACAGCGATATTCGCGGGCTCGTGCTGCATGCGGCGGAGTACCTGGGCATCAGCATGGCAAATCTGGTTAATATCTTAAACCCCGAGATCATTGTGTTGGGCGGCGGCCTGGTCGAGGCGATGCCGAAAGAGTTCGTCGAGGCGGCCGCCAACTCCATGCGCCGGCATGCCATGACTTTCCCGGTGGCAAAAGTCGAGGTCGTGGCGGCCGAACTTGGAGATGACGCCACGGTGTATGGCGCGGCCAAACTGATCGCCGAGGAATTGGCAAAAAATAACGAAAAATGAGCACACCTGGTAAAAAGAAAAAAGCCGCCCCCAAAATAATT
>SDBT01011306.1_pt1 | contig 14373 bp, 7 predicted proteins | sample 2277101 | NCBI WGS metagenome assembly SDBT01 (sample SAMN10404973, study PRJNA504765) | marine sediment metagenome | isolation source: marine sediment core GS10_PC15, 103 cmbsf | place: Arctic Ocean: Southern Knipovich Ridge | collected 2010
GAGCAGCTCCCGCTTATCCTCAGGCGTCACCTCGCCGCCCAGCTCGGTCTGCTGCTGGCGGAATAGGACGAACAGGCGGGCGACATCCTGCGCCTTCTCCTCAATGCGCTGCATGTCGCCCGTCAGGTCCATCTTAGCTTGGGCGTCACCCAGGACGGCCTTCTTGACATCGTCGTAGGTCGCAAAGCCCACCAGCGTGTTGCCCGCGCGAATGTTGAAATCGATGTCGGGCAGCGGTTCGATGTTCTCCACCCGCTCTATCTGAGCCACCAGCTTCAGGAAGAGACGCAGCTTGCAGATCTCCACCGCCTCCTCCATGATGTCCACGCCGTAAAGGTTGTTGATGATGATGGACTTGAGGATGAAGTAGCGGCGGTTGGCGTGCTTCTCCATCCGCTTCAGCACCCTGCGGAAGTCGCTGAACTTCTCGGGGCTGTGTTCTTCCCCCGAACTGTCCAGGTCGTGGATAAAAAGCTCCATGCGGTCCAGGCAGGCTTCGTACAGTGGCTCCAGGATGTTCAGCGCGGCGAACAGAAACGCGCCCGAGCCGCAGGTGGGGTCGAGCACCGTCACCTCCTGGATGGCGCGCCAGAACGCGCGTAGGAGTTCGGGCCCCTCGCAGTTTTCCACCACGTCCTGAGCGAACTGGCGAATGTTGAGATTGTAGGTGATGAGATCGTTGATGTCGCTGACCTCGCCGTCCGCCAGTTTGAGCCATATCTCCTCATGTCGTTTTCGCCGCGCCACCACCTCGCGCCAGATCTCCGTGGGAAGGGCGTAGTCGTCGGGCGCGGGCTCGTTCCATTCGGTCCTCTTGGAAACATCGTCCAAGCCCGCCGCGATCTCCTCCGGCAGCGACAGTTCGGTGCCTTTCCTCACCGCATCGTAGATGTAGCGGTCCGGATTCTCCTGGAGGAGACGCCAAACCGACTGCTCGCCCTCGAAAGCGACCTTGCATCCTTTCCTGGCAGCGTCGAATAGGAAGGGGATCACCGTGTTCTGGCTGATGTATCCGGTGATATCTTCCTTGGTGTAATAAGCACCCATCTGCTTCTGGTTGATGTACTTCTCGAAGATGTAGCCCAGCACGTCGGGGTTAATCTCGGTGTCGTTTCGCAGCGGGCGCTCGTCCAGGTGCCACTGGTATTGCTCGAAGAAGTCGAACAGGTCTTCAAAGGCGTCATCGGCGATCCGGATCCGCTCTCCATGCAGTTCCTCGATCTGATGCCGCATGAAGATGCCGCCGTTGAGATATGGGACTTGTCCCAGCAGCTTGTTGGCGGCTGCAGAGCGCTCGCTTTCCTTCCTGGCGAAGCCCTCGAAGAAAAGGGGGCAGAGGAAATCGGAGTAGAACCGGTCCTCGCCACGACCCTTGCTCTGCTCCAGCTTGTGCTTCAAGTAATCCGGGTCGTCATCCAGAAAGCCTTTCTTCTGGACGAAGTAGATGAACATCAACCGATTCAGCATCACCGAGGCGTACCAGCGCTCGACCTCCTCATCTGGGATGCCTTGGATGAACTTCAGGAACGAGGCATGCTCCGTCTTGAAACGATCGTAGAAGCGCTTGGTCACCCGCTCAACATCGAAGGCGGCGCGGGCGCCGCGAGTCACGTCCACAATGCCCAGGGCTTCCTCTTCCTCCAGGCTGAACGCGATCGCTTGCAGCTTCTGAATCAGCGAGTCCCCATCCTGCGATCGATCGTACCGGTGCTCACGACATGCCGCCGGCTTGCCGAGTTCTCGCTTGACCCACTGCCAGATCTGGGTGCCACCATCTGCTTCAGCGTAGACGATGAGATGTTCGTGGACCGACTTGGCCACCTGGCGGTCGATCTTTCGCCGTGTTTGGTAGTCGGGAAGCTGCGCCTCACCATCGACCCCCAAGAGGAAGGCCACCATGCCGCGTTTCTGGGCGATGGCAGCCAGCTGGAAAGCCTGCCCGTCAACTTCCACAGGGAGCCGCTGGTTGTGGCGATCCCAGCCCAGCTCCTCGATGAACAGGGCTTCGAAGTCAAACTCCTTCAGGTGTTCGCGAGTCCGTGATACATCCAGCGCCATCTCTACGGCTCCTCGCTGGTCTCAGCCAGCCCCATGGAACAGATTATGTGGGGTTCTTCGACCCGATCCTCCTCGTGCATGATGCAGAGACGATCTGTATCCCGCAACGCAACTACAAGTTCAGCCAGCTCCTGGTCGGAAATACCGCTTCGTAGCTGGCGGTTGAGGGTATCAGTCGCCGATGGTCGCAGAGGGTAGCGGTAGATATCGTCGATAGCCCTGCGTAGCTGGTCAGTGTAGAACAGAGTGCCTGCCACCTCCGCGGCGTGATTCTTGAGTCGCTCGTAGGAGCGGAAGCGGGCGCCCGACGGTCGCCCCAACTGCCCGCCCACGGACTTCTCCTCCTCAACGATGATCTCCACGCCTTTCTGAACCAGCGCGTGATGATTCTCCTGGCGCGGCAGCGCGTGCGTATCGGGCGTGCACTCTGCCGCCCTCAGGATGGCAAACTGCGATTCCGTGACTGTGTTGCCGTCCTTGTCGATCCAAGCTAGAGCATCGTTGCCCTGGGCTGTACGCACATACACCAGCACTCCCTCGGGATTCGCTCCGGATATTTTCGACCTGGCCAGCAGCCTGGTGGAATAGGCCACGTCCGGCAATTCGGGGATGATCTTCTTCAAGCGAGAGTCAGCATCGGTGGCGTTCTTCCAGATCTGGTAGGCATAAGAGGCAAGGTCCACCTCTCCATCATCATCACCGTCCAGGATTCCCGCCTTCTCATTGTACAGATCGAGTACGATCTGATTATCACGCTCATCCTCAAAGAAAGCCTCGTCGGCGCCTACAACCTCGGCGTTCTCTTTCAACCGCTGGCCAACCCTGCCCCGCAGCCAGATGATGCGCTCCACTCCCTCCGCAGGCAGGAAGGAGTAGCACAGGATGCTCTCGGCCTGCTGACCGATACGGTCCACGCGCCCAGCGCGTTGAATCAGCCGGATTATCGCCCAGGGCAGGTCGTAGTTGACCACGATGGAGCAGTCCTGCAAGTTCTGCCCTTCGCTCAGAACGTCGGTTGCAACCACCACCCGCAGTTCGTCTTCCGGTTTCACTCGATCCCGCCTCTCGTTGCTGACGGGGCTGAACCGCCACGCGATGGCAGTTGGATCCGCTGAACTGCCCGTGACGCCCACTATCTTTCCGACGCCGCGCTCCACAAGTTGAGTCTCCAGGTAGCGCACGGTATCGGCGAACTGAGAGAAGACGATGACCTTCTTATCAGGGTGCGCTCTGGTCACCAGCTCAAATAGCGAGTCCAGCTTGGCGTCCTGACCGGGGTCCCAATTGCCGCACCTGCGCAGGACACCCATCAGCGCTTGGGCATCGTCGCGCAAGTCCCTCGCCAGCGATTCGACGAACAGGTCGGAACGCAGCCAGTTGAAACGTTTCTTATAGGACGTAGCATATTCGGAATAGACCTCGGTCGCGCGGCGCTGGAAGTCGGCCTCGGCACGCAGCTCCAGTCTATCCATCATTTCCGATTCATCGCTTTCCTCGTCGTAGAACAGCTCGACTGCCTTACCCGTATCCTCGTCTTCGTCGTTGATGTGAGAGTCCAGCAGTCCCGCATCCTGGGTGCCGATGGGAAGGGGCAGATTGTTCTCGATGGCATGCAGGAAAACGTAGTTTCGCAGGATGTGGCGTTCCACGGACTGAAGGAACACCTGCCCGCTGCTCTCCAACCTCTTGAATAAGTTAGTGCGGCAGAACCCCATGAGTCGCTTCCCCGCCCGGGACAGGTCCTGCAGTTGTTTCTCCTCAGCCGGTGTAGGCGACTCCGATGGAGACTTAGCCTCATAGTTGCCCAGACCGTAGCGGGGCAGCTCCAGTGCATTGATGGCATCCACCACGTCACCCGCATACATGCGTGCGTATTGGTCGGCGGGGTCATCATCGTCTATGGGGAACTTGACCGTTTTGGGCATGCGCTTTGGGAAGTACGACCGGGTGCCGTCTTCGAATACGAGATACTTTCGCCCGTTTTCCGGATCGGTCTCGGCGTAGTTCTCCTTGATGAAGCTGCGCGTGCGGCGCACCAAGTAAAGGCGCATCAGTTCGCGCCAATCGTCGGCGTACTCGCTTTTGTCGAAAGCCGCCAGTGATCTCAGCGGGCTCTGGTGGCGCCGAATGAACTCCGTCTCGCCGATTTCTCGCAGAAGCTGTTCAGGCCGTATTCCCAGGTCCTGGTCCTCGCCCACAAAGAGACGCAGTTGGTTAGAGAGGTCTGTGTACTTCTTGTTGTAAGGCGTGGCGGAGAGCAGGATGACCTTGCTCTCGTTCTTCGCAATGTACTCGTGAATCACACGATAACGTTTGCCGTCCCGGTTGCGCAAATTGTGGCTCTCATCGATTATCACCAGGCGATAGCGACGAAGGTCGGGCAGCTCTCGTTGCACCCGACTGAGTGAAAGTACCCTGGCGCGCAGACCATATCGGTAGCAGTAGTCATCCTTCCACATCTTCACCAGGTTCTTGGGGCAGATCACCAGCGTCTCAAGACCGTAGTCTTCCTCGAAAATGCGCGCCAGCGCCGTTGCCATGAGGGTCTTGCCCAAGCCTACCACATCGCCGATCATCACTCCGCGGCGCTTGTTGAGATGATGCGCAGCGATTTTTACCGCTGCTGTCTGGAATTCAAAGAGTCTCTGCCCGAAGTTGCTGGGGATGCGAAACTCGGAAAGACCCGCTCGGGCCTCCTGTGCCAGGTGGTACGCCATCTTGAGGTAGATGTGGTAGGGGGGGACGAGCTCTTCGCGAGCCCAACTGTCGTCGATTACATGTACCAGTTCATCCGAGATGTCCACGCACCAGCGATCACTCCAACGATCTTCGAACCACTTCGCCAACTTCTGGCACGCGTCGTGATCGAGCACGTCAACGTTGAGCTCACCTTGCTTGTAGAGACCTGCCATGGTCAGGTTGCTGCTCCCCAGATAGCCAACGATTGGATTCACCGGATCTGAACGGAAAAGTAAGTAGAGCTTAGCGTGCAGCCGATGCCTAAGGAATAGCTTTACGATAACCTTCTCGTCCTTGATCTGACCCGACAGTCGGCGCAATGTCACTTCGTCCTCATTGGTGGGTATGCCAACCATGAGTTGCTCGCGAAGCTCCTCCGCCAGTCTCCTCTTGAGTCGAGAAGCTGTTTGGTTGTCCAGACCGCTATCTCGTTTCAGGAAGCCTCTCGCGTCACGCAGTTCCTCCTGAGGCAACGTCTGCATTCCCACGAGAAGGCGACAACACCCTTCCTCGCCTCCTGGCCATCGCTCAACGAAGCGATCAACTTCTTTCCAGCCGCGTAAGTTGAGATAGCCGACGCAGAAGTCTGCCCGGTGGGAACTCTCAAGCGTCTTGCTCAGCGCAGGCAGGAGTTGTTGCTTGATGTTATCATAGATTCGTGGCATTTCCGCTACCTCAGCCCTTGCTTACCTCGAAGCTAGCACTTGGGTCTTTGTTCATCCTATCACGAGAGATGTTGCATGTCAACGAAACAAAGGGCTAAGCGATTCGCGTATGAATGCTTCGCCCCCTGCTACGTAGGGCTGGGGAAGAACTAATGACTCGCCCCAGGACTAGAGGATATCGCCCAGCTTCCGGTGTTCGCTCGCCTCGAGGTGAATGCCGTCGACATCGCTCGAGGCGATAACTGGCGAGGTATCCGGGAACCTGCGCCCTCGCTCCTCAGCGACGCCCCGATCACAGGGACAAGTAGGTGTCTCTCAGCAGCAGCGCATCCTCCTCCAAATTGGGGCTCTCACAAATGATCAGCCCGCCCACCTGCAGGTCTCGAAGCGCCCCCAGGAAGCCTCGATAGTCGATCGTGGCCTCTCGCAGGACAAGGTGCTTTCGTTCCCCCTTCGGCCCATACTCGATGCCCGAGAAGTGCATGTGCAGGTCGCGTAATGCTCCCTTTCCTAGAGCCTTGGAGATTCGGGTCAGGACCCGAACGAAGCCTCGGCGAGAATTGTCCGCACCCTGACAGCGCGCGTGCAGATGCGAGAAATCCACGCAAGGGTCCACGCCTTCCAAATCGGAGCAAAGCCGAAGAATCTCCTCCAGGGAGCCGAATTGGCTCGGCTTGCCCATCGTCTCCGCCCGCAAGGAGATGGAATTGCCCTCACCCCGCAGGATGCCGACGATCTCTTCCAACTGGCAGCGAATGTTGTCGTAAGTCCGGTTTGGATCCACCTCCATATAGAAGCCGGGGTGAAAAACCACCCCTTCAGCGCCACAGAGGAGGCCGACCCTCGCTGCCTTGAGAAGCCGCTTCCGGCTGGCCTCGACCTTCTTGGGTTCACGAGAATTGAAATTGATGTAGTATGGGGCATGGACCGTGAGGCGGACCCCTTCGGATGCCGCCGCCACCTTGGTCTCCCCTGCGATCTCGGGTCCCATGCTGACCCGCCGTACGAATTCCAACTCCATGCAATCGAGGCCCAGCTCGCGAATCCTTCTTATCCCCTCCGGGGAGCTGCGTTTCCTCGCGCTATGTGGAATGCCCGCCGTCCCAAAAAGAAGTTCCGTCAACGATCACACCTCTCGAATATCGGCGTTATAGTACCACTCGATTCCTGAGAAAGCCAGCGCCCCTGCACGCCTGTCAGTGGAGGTTCCTCGCTCGCCCCGCGCCGGTTCCGTTAATGTACCAAAACCAGCATCTTCTTTCCATATCGAGATCCATAGACATCACATTCGCTTTGTGCTATCCTAATCCCCAGAGCCACTTTCAAGAAGGAGGTCAGCCATGAACGCAGACAAGGCGAGCCGATTGGTACTTGTCGGAGGCGGTCTACTGGTAGGCCTCGTTGTCGTGGCCTGCATGTGGCCCGCTTCCTGTATGTGGACCGGCCCCGGGTTCGGCGATCAGAGGCCAAGTGGAGCATACCAGTCCAACGGCGAACAGATCTACTTCAGCGCCACCAGCCAGCGAGGCACGCCTATCACCTCTGACGCGGGCATGGGGATGATGGGAGGCGGGATGATGACCTGCGCCCAATGCCACGGCGCCGATGGCCAAGGTGGGCGAGTGCGGATAATGATGAGCAGCGTCGAGGCCCCCGACATCCGCTACTGCGCCCTGACCGCGGAAGAGCACCATGAAGACGAGGAGATGGAGCATGAGTCCTTCACCGAAGAGACCATAAAGCAGGCCATCATCGAGGGGATCGAGCCAGACGGCGAGCCGCTGGACCAGAATATGCCTCGCTGGTCGATGACTGAAGCGGACCTGGACGATTTGCTGGGGTTCCTGAAAACGCTCAGTTGCGAGGATTGAATGGGCATAGACCTCGAGCTCACAGGCAAGACCAGGAGCCGGTACGATCGCATCGCGGGCTTATACGACCTCGCGGAACTGCCCGCCGAGCGTCTCCTCTATGCGCCCTGGCGCAAGCGCCTGTGGGCGGGGGTGAAGGGTCCAGCGGTGCTGGAGGTAGGGGTCGGCACGGGCAAGAACATGCCCTACTATCCCCATGACGCCCACGTCACGGCGATCGACCTCAGCGAGAGGATGCTGTCGCTTGCGCAAAGGCGAGCCAGGAGGATGGGGCTGTCCGTAGACCTCCGCCAGATGGATGCCCAAGCCTTGGATTTTCCGCCCGACGCCTTCGACACGGTCGTGGCGACCTTCGTTTTCTGCTCCGTGCCCGATCCCGTGCTCGGCCTACGAGAGCTGGGAAGGGTCTGCAAACCGGACGGGGAGATCAGGTTTCTGGAACATATGCGGGCCAGGACCGAAGCCCTGGGTCGGCTGATGGACATCGCCAATCCCATCGTGGTGAGGGCCATGGGGCCCAACATCAACCGACGCACCCTGGAGAACATAGGAAAGGCAGGGCTGCAAATAGAGAGGGCGGAGGACCTGTCCGCGCAAGGCATCTTCAAGCTCATCATCGCCAAGCCAGCGCGCCACCGGGACGAGGCCTGTCCTGGAACGTGACAGTCCAGAGTCCCCGCGCGAACAGCCTGATGGACGAATCGGCAAGCCGCGCAGACAGCAAGATCAACCCTAGAATCGACCACAACGCTCTTCCGCAACCTACAAACCAACCAAACACTAGAAGATCCCAGCAGTTCGAGTGAAAGGAGACTTGATATGGAACACGATATGCACCAAGGGCACCAGATGGAAGGGCATGACATGAGCGCCGTAAAAATGAGTCGTGGCGAGCAACAAAATGCGCATGACCATCATGCCCACATGATAGCCGACTTCCGAAGGCGGTTTTGGGTCTCGTTGGTCCTGACCATACCCATCCTGTTGCTCTCCCCTTTGATCCAACAGCTCCTGGGCCTGGAAGATGTTCTGCAATTCCCTGGCGACCAGTACGTAGTTTTCGTGCTTTCCTCCGCCATTTTCTTCTACGGCGGGTACCCTTTCCTCAAGGGCTTCTATGACGAATCGAGATCAGCAAACCCGGGGATGATGACCCTGATCGCCCTGGCCATCACCGTCGCCTACGTGTACAGCACTTTCGTGGTGTTTGGCCTGAGTGGAATGCCGTTCTTCTGGGAACTAGCGACCCTGATCGACATCATGCTCGTCGGCCACTGGATCGAAATGAGATCGGTGATGGGAGCCTCAAGGGCACTGGAAGAGATCGCCAAGCTCATGCCCTCAGATGCCCACAAGCTCATGCCCGATGGAAGCACCCGAGATGTGCCTCTGAGCGAGCTCATGGCAGGCGACAGGGTCCTGGTGAAGCCAGGCGAGAAGGTCCCCGTGGACGGAGAGGTGATCGAGGGGAATACGTCCGTCAATGAAGCCATGCTCACCGGCGAATCAAAGCCCATCTACAAGGAAAAAGGCGCCGAGGTCATAGGGGGCTCCATAAACGGCGAGGGTTCCATCACCGTAGAAGTGAGGAAAACGGGGAGGGATTCCTATCTCTCCCAGGTCATCGAACTGGTCAGAGAGGCCCAGGAAAGCAAATCGAAAACCCAAGACCTGGCCAACCGGGCTGCTCTTTGGCTCACCATCATAGCCCTCACGGCTGGGGCAATAACGCTCTTCATTTGGCTGGCGATCGTCAACAGAGACTTCGCCTTCGCCATAGAGCGGACCGTAACCGTCATGGTGATCGCCTGTCCTCATGCGCTCGGCCTGGCGGTTCCTTTGGTGGTAGCCGTCTCGACCTCAATAGCGGCCAAGAATGGCCTCCTGATAAGAAACCGCGCCGACTTCGAGAGGGCCAGGGACATACAGGCGGTCATCTTCGACAAGACCGGAACCCTCACCGAGGGCAAATTCGGCATCACCGACATCATCGCCTTCGGGAAAGTCCATGGAGAGAAGGATATCCTGAAGTATGCGGCCTCGGTGGAAGCCCGCTCGGAACACTCCATCGCCAGAGGAATCACATCATCAGCCGATGACATCCTCCCGGTTGAGGATTTCCTCGCGATCACCGGGAAAGGAGCGGAGGGGAAAGTCGCCGGAAGAGACATCAAGGTGGTGAGCCCAGGCTACCTGAGAGAGCAAGACATCGCCGTTCCAAACGAGCGAGTGCAAGAGCTTTCTTCACAGGGCAAGACCGTGGTGTTCGTGCTGATCGATGGGAACCTGGCCGGAGCGGTAGCTCTTGCAGACATCATCAGGCCCGAGTCCAAACAGGCCATATCCAGGCTGAAGGAGATGGGCATCAGGTGCATGATGCTCACCGGAGACAACAGGCAGGTTGCCAAATGGGTAGCCGCTGAATTGGGGCTTGATGAGTACTTCGCCGAGGTCCTGCCGGATGAGAAAGCCGCCAAGATCAAAGAGGTCCAATCCAGAGGCTTGACCGTAGCCATGACGGGCGACGGCGTGAACGACGCCCCCGCCCTCGCCCAGGCGGACGTGGGCATCGCCATCGGAGCGGGCACCGACGTCGCCATGGAGACGGCGGATGTCATCCTGGTCAGGAGCAACCCTCTGGATGTCGTGGCCATCATCGACCTCTCTCGCGCCACCTTCCGGAAGATGGTGCAGAACCTGGCTTGGGCGACGGGCTACAACGCCTTCGCCATACCGCTTGCGGCGGGAGTTCTCTACAACTTTGGGATCCTGCTGAGTCCCGCGATGGGCGCGGTCCTCATGTCGGCGAGCACGGTGATAGTGGCGGTGAACGCGAGGTTCTTGAGCGTATCGAAATAGGGCCGCCAGACCGGCAACGAGCCGAGCCTCGGCTCCTCGAGGCATGGATCTGCGCGGGTCAATAGGCGCCGTCGGCGAAAAGGACGGTGGGTATGGTGCGGAGCATGATCCTGAAATCCAACCAGAGGGACCAGTTCTCGATGTAATAGATATCCATCAGCACCATCTCATCGAAAGTCACATCACTCCGACCGCTTACCTGCCACAGCCCCGTCAACCCAGGCGAAACGGCCAGACGCTCGCGGTGCCATTCCTTGTACTGGCTGACCTCGGATGGAATGGGGGGGCGAGGCCCGACCAGGCTCATCTCGCCTCGCAGAACGTTGTACAGTTGAGGAAGCTCGTCCAGGCTGGTGCGCCTGAGGAATCTTCCGACCGGGGTCACCCGCGGATCGAGGCGAATCTTAAAAATGGGCCCTGTAGCCTCATTTCGATCCGCCAGATCGGAGACCTCCTGGTCCGCCCCCGCCCGCATCGACCGGAACTTGAGCGCGATGAACGGACGCCCCCCCTTGCCGACTCGCGTCTGAGCGAACAGCACAGGCCCAGGAGAGCCGAGCTTGATCGCCAATGCGATGCAGGCCATCAGAGGAGATAGAAGAAGCAAGCCTATCGAAGAGAAAATAACATCGATGGCTCTCTTGACGGCCAGATTCCAGCCCTTGATGGAGACTTGCTTGAAGCCGAGAAGAGGGATCCCATCTATATCATCGATGTCCATGCGATTCAGGCTGATCTGAAACAGGTCCGGCACGATCCTGGCCCGCACGTTCTGGCGCTCGCAATTGTCCACGATATTCATGATGGTCCTGTGGTATTGCCAGGGCAAGGTGACGATGACCTCATCTATTCGCTGCTCCCGGATGACCGAGGACAGAGCTCCGGTATCGCCCAGGCCACGGAAGGGCCCGATGCCGTTAGTCGCCTTGCCCGGATCATCATCCACGAAACCCACGATTTCGTAACCCAGGTCCGGACGAACCATCACCGCCCGCATTATCGCGCGTCCCACCTGCCCCAACCCGACGATCAGAAGCCGGTCCACTCCGATGCCCCGCTTTCTGAGCTTCCACCAAATCCAATCCCAAACTATCCGACTGCAAGTCAGCAGGACAACGACCAGCGCACCCGAATAGAGAAGGAGAAGACGTGAGTAAAAATAAGGCCGATAGAGGAAGAAGACGACGATCAGCAGAGCGATGCCTATCAGCGTTCCACGCAGGATCATGGGGAGCTCCGTCATCCAGCTCTGTCCCCTGCGCCTCTGATAGAGCCCGTCCAGCTGAAACACGATCAAGAGCATGGCGGTAAGTCCCAGGCCCATCGGGATGTAGTCCCGGAAGGACACGTAGTTGTACTCTGCCACCGGGCGAATCCACTGCAGCTCGTAACGAATCCAGTAGGCAACAGCAACCGCGAGGTTGATGAGCAGGATGTCGCCTGCGACCATCGCCCCCAGGAGCAAACGACGGACCTGACCGAATCTCGTCATTCCTGCCCCTCGCCTGCTAGAACTTCCCCATAGATGTCTGCGGTTCGACGAGCAGCCTCAAACCACGAGAATCGCCGTGCTCGCGCCAGCCCCAATTGCTTCAGCCGCTGGGCCTCGCCTCGGTCCGTCAGAACCGTCGAGATCGCCGCAGCCAGGGCTTCTTCATCACCAGGATCCACCAGCACTCCTGCATCTCCGATCACCTCCGGCAACGAGGAGGCGTTCGACGCCACCACCGGTGTGCCACAGGCCATAGCCTCCAAAGGAGGTATTCCGAACCCCTCGTATCGAGAGGGGTAGACGAAAGCATCCGCCGCGCTATACCAATAAGGCAACTCATCCCGTGCCACATATCCCGGGAAATGAACTCGATCGGCCAATCCCAGCCGTTCGACCTCCGCGAAAACATCCTCGTAGAGCCACCCCTTGGCCCCAGCAACCACCAGATGATGTTCCAGGGACGTCTCCCGGCGCAACCGACCATAGGCGCGCACCAGAGCTCCCACGTTTTTCCTGGGCTCGATGGTTCCCAGGAAAAAGATGAATCTCTCGGGCAAAAGCCTCCGCCTTCGGAAGACCCTCAAGGCTTCCTCGTCTTCTATGGGATGGAACGTCTCCTCCACCCCACAGTATACGACGGAAACGCGCTCGGCTGGAACCCCCAGGAGTCTCACCACATCCTTGCGAGAACTCTCCGATATGGTGATTATCCGATTCGAGCGGCGCGCCGAACGGCGCGTGAAGGCCTTCAGATACAGTCGGTTTAGAGGACGGAAGCTCTCCGGAAAGCGCAGGAAGCTCAAATCGTAAATCGTGATCACCGAGGGACGACCGATCAGCAACGGCTGGACGAAAGCCATGGAGTGGAGCAGATCCACCCCCAGGCGATTCAACTCGATGGGTTGTACCCACTGCTCCCACAGGATCCTGAGCCAGGGCATCGTGGTGGGAAAGCTCGAGAAACGCTGGGTGAGCCCGGGAAATCGGGCCCTCCGATCCCCCAGAAACGCCAAGTATTCCCTTTCCGGATCCACCTTGGGCAGCCACAGCAAGAGGTTGTAGATGTAACTGTAAATGCCCGCCCTGCGATAGTTCTCCGAAAAGGACAAATGATGCGCATTGAGGCCTATGCGTGTCATGCCTGCTCAGCCCTGGAAACTCCATACGATCCGATTTCCTCGTCGCTCCTTCCCGTCCATCTTCTGAATTATAGCACCACTCGTGATGAAGCAGGACAGGAGGAATGGCTGATCAACCCTTGAACGTTGGTTCTCACCGGCGAACCCTCTACGCAGCCAGCATATCGCACAAACTGCGCCAAGTCAACCCAACTCCGGATTCTACTCCTAACCAACCGATGGCGCGGGATTTCAAGCGCGGAGCCCATCGAGTCCTGACCGATCCCGTCCGCGCATATGCACTGTTGCGTAGGAACGATCACCCCACTAAAATGAGGCCAGGAGGGATATCCGGCTCCAGGATCCGCCGCTTTTCACGGCTCCAGCATCGAGACGCCATCGGGGTGGTGGAGATTGAATCCCGAACCAGCCCCTCCTGCGAAACCGCCAAACGATGCCCAGCGATACCATGCGAGCGCTGGCTGCGGATCAGGACGCCGATCCCCGGAGACGTCGAGGATGTCAGGAGATTCCTGAAAAACCGGTCGGGAACTGAAAATCATTCGTCTTTGAGGTGTGAACTCATGGCTATCAAAGTGCTGATCGGACCGCGGGTGGAAGCCGAAATCATCAGGGAGACGCTGGATCTTCTGGAGGAAAAGGGGTATGAAGCGACGCAGACCTGGTTGGAGTGCTCGGATCGCGATGACGAGGTCCTGGAACTCCTCCGCGACAAGGACGCTTATCTTCCCGGTGCCGAGTTGGTGAGCGCCGAGGCCATCGATGAAGCCAAGCGCCTGCGCGTCATGGCCAGGTTCGGCGTCGGAGTAGACAACATCGACTTGGAAGCCGCCACCCGCAATGGGATAGTGGTGACCAATGCGGCAGGCGCCAACCGCGATGCCGTGGCGGACCTGGTGGTCGGGCTCATGATCGGCATCGCCCGCAGAATCCCCTGGGCGGATCGACAGATGAGAAACGCCAACTGGGTTGTCCCCGTGGGGAAGCCGGTGGCCGAGACGACTCTAGGCATGATCGGGCTGGGAGCCATCGGCAAGGAGGTGGTCCGGCGGTTGCAGGGCTTCGACATGAAAGTGCTGGCCTATGACGTGGTGCGAGATCCGGACTTCGCATCCCGGTTCGACGTCCAGTACGCGGAGTTGGAGGAGATCCTGAAGAACGCCGACTTCATCAGCCTCCACGTGCCACTCCTGAAGAGCACCCGGGGGCTCATCGGCCGAGAAGAACTGCAAGCCATGAAACCGACCGCCTGCCTCATCAACGCCGCCCGAGGCGGGGTGGTGGACGAGTCAGCCCTCCACCAGGCCCTGACCGAGGGATGGATCGCCGGAGCCGCCGCCGACGTCTTCGAACACGAGCCCCCCGAGGGAAGCCCCCTGCTGGAACTGGATAACTTCATCGCCACACCCCACATGGGAGTGTTCACCGACCGGACCCTTGCCAGGGTGGCCATGATCAACGCCCAGGCCACAGTGGACGTCCTAGAGGGAAGACGCCCCCAAAACGTGGTGAACCCGCAAGTGTACAAACTCGGCCTGAAGCCCCCACCC
>SDBT01011307.1_pt1 | contig 14373 bp, 12 predicted proteins | sample 2277101 | NCBI WGS metagenome assembly SDBT01 (sample SAMN10404973, study PRJNA504765) | marine sediment metagenome | isolation source: marine sediment core GS10_PC15, 103 cmbsf | place: Arctic Ocean: Southern Knipovich Ridge | collected 2010
CCTTCTCCCCAAACGCCGAAAGAACCGATATCTATAAATGCAATATTAGTGTTCCCGTCATACCGCTTAGCTAAAACTGAGATGAAGTTTTCCAGTTTTTCCAGAAAGACGGGGTCATCGTAAACTGGCTCCCAAAAGGGACCGTTTTCGTCAACTCCCTTGCGAACCGAAAAATTATAGCCTTTCGCTCCCGCATCATTAACCCATTTGGGCGTAGCCCACCGCATCCAGGATTCCGAAGATGTGATGCGTAGTGCCACCTGCTTTCCTTTATCTATCCACCGCATAGCCGGTGTGTCCAGCAGCGACCAGTTATACTTGTTCTCCTGAGGTTCCAGAAAACCCCATGGCACTCTCAGATACACCACAGACAATCCGGGAAAATCGTCTATTGTATCTGACGGTTCCAGTTTTGAACCGTAATTGGTGATCATATTTGAGTAAAAGTGCATTGTCCAACCCATCTGAGGATTGACCAGAGCCCGTCCATTATCCACCGGTTGGACAATCTGTACTTGTCCGGCATAAAGAACAGAGCTGCAAAGAAATACTAACCATAATGAATTATTTATCAGATTTTTCATTTCCTGACTTCTTAACTACTGCATCAAGACTTTGGCTGCGACAGGAACTGATCGACGCTGACCAGTTTCTGTTGCCCAGTTGCCATATCTTTAACTATAAGTTTTCCCTCCTTTAACTCAGCCCCGATGATTATGCACTTTTTAGCCTTTGCCAGTGAGGCCTCTTTTAACTGCTTGCTAAGGCCACTTCTTGGTTTATAGCTGAAATTCGCCGAAAATCCCTTTCGGCGAAGCTCTGCAGCTATCCGATACACGGTATCTCCGAACTCCTTATCCGCCCGGGCAACAAAATACTCAAGTTCGTTCCGCGCGACATCTTTGTCAAGCAATCCCTTCTCCTTTAGCAGAATCTCCAGAACGCAGTCACCCATCCCCATCCCCGTAGCCGGTATCCCCGGCCCGCCAAAATCACGCAGCAGGTTGTCATACCTGCCTCCCCCGCAAATCGCCCGAAGCTGCGACCCGACCGCATGAACCTCGAATACCACCCCCGTATAATAGGCCAGCCCCCGCACTATGCTCGGGTCATACTCACAGAAATCATCTACACCCATAAATGACAGGTAACCAAATACGTTTTTTATCTCAGTGTATGCGGTAAGCTCTTCGTCCGGCACCTTGATGAGACTTTCCAATTCCGGTATCGATGCAACAGACATAAAATCCAATACCTTCTTTATCTTATCTTTGTCCCCGATTTGCTCGCCGAGCATCTGCTCGAACGCATCAGCCGGCACCCTGGCTTTTTTATCGAGCACCGCATAAACCGATTCAAATTTCTCCTCCGCGATGTCCAGACTTTTAAGAAAAACTGCCAGTAATTTTCTGCTGGATATCCTGACTTTGATATCTTTGCTTGTCAAACCAGCCTGCTGAAGATAATCCAGCGTTGTAAAAATCACCTCCGCGTCCGCAAGCACATTATCGACGCCGATTATGTCGATATTCCACTGGAAGAATTCCCGCAGTCTGCCCTTCTGCGGCCGTTCCGCCCTGCACAACCGCGGCACCGAAAACCACTTTATCGGAAGAGGCAGCGACCTTATCTGCTGATTGACCATCCTCGCCAGAGTCGGTGTTATCTCGGGCCGGATTGCCAACTCTCTGCCGCCCCTGTCGGTAAGAGAAAAAAGCTGTTCGACAATCTCTTCGCCGCTTTTTATCTCGAACATCTTCAGGTATTCGAATATCGGCCCGTCGTACTCGGCGAAACCGTTCCGAACCGACACCTGCTTCCACCCGTCGATTATCCGGTTTCTCACAGCCATCGCTTCCGGGTAAAAATCCCTTGTCCCTTTGACCGCTGGTATCTTCATTTTTTCGCCTTCTTAAATGGTTGAATGGTAATTGGTTAAATGGTTAAATAATTACCAATTACCGATTATTACTGTTGGCCTTGCGAACTCTGTGCCTTTTGTTTTTTTTGCGTTTAAGTTTTTGCTTTTCCTTTTTGTTGTTTTCAAATTTTATCCTTATATACTCCTGCATCTGCTTGTCATTGGTAAAGTGCATCTCGTAGTCATACTCACCTTCTGTCCGGTCGCAGTCACGCATGGTATAGCCCCTGCATATCCGCGGCCTTTTATTATAGATTTTGCACCTGTGACCGTTTGTCGAAAGGTACCTGCACCGGTTCTTTATATTGATATACCAGTCGCCCTCTTCCACAAACACCGTTATTGCCTTGTGGCACAGAAACCATCGTATATCGTCATAATCACCCTCGTCTTCGGGCGTGTCTATCGGCAGCGCAAAATACCTGCAGCAAAGACCGTTGCACTTGTCACACAGCTTTTTTTTCGCCATTAACTTTTACTCCGACTAAACTATTTGCTGCACACCCTGCAAAAAACCTGTACAATATACGCCATCGCCCTGCTGTCGTCAAGAAATGTACAATGCCTGTCTTATAAACGTCGTACGCGCAATGGCAAAACCTCAGGTTCAAATCATATATGAAGACAACGACATCATCGTGCTCAACAAACCTCCAGGCGTTTCCGTTACAAAGGACCGCCTGGGCGCACCGCAGCTTATCGACATACTTGCAGCACAGTTGTCTGCCGAAACTGCCTGCCGGCTGCGCCTGGTCCACAGGCTCGACAAAGATACTTCGGGCGTAATGCTCCTGGCCAAAAACCGTGATGCTCAATCACTGTTCTGTGGTTACTTTGAAAAAAAACTTGTTAAAAAAACATATCTGGCAATTGTTTCTCCTGTGCCCCCCGACACCTCCGGCACGATAGACGCCCCCCTGGCACCGAACCGCAAAAATCCTGCGGTCATGGTCGTATCTGAAAAAAAAGGCAAACCTGCCGTTACACACTGGCAACTGCTTGCCGACTTCGGAACCCTGGCCTTGTTAGCCGTTAATCCGGTCACGGGCAGAACGCATCAGATTCGCGTACACTTAAACAGCATCGGCCTGCCTTTGGCCGTTGACCCTTTATATGGCGGCACCGCCGGCGTATTCCTCTCCGATTTCAAACCTGACTACAGGCTCGGAAAAAACAAAACCGAAAAACCGCTTATCGACCGCCTAACACTGCACGCCTACCACCTGTCAATCGTAAATAATCAATCGCAAATCGCAAATGACTTCGTAGCCCCTTTGGAGAAAAAGTTTGCCGCCGCCGTTAAAATGCTCACCAGGCACAACCCAAAAGGCCTTGACGCCTTCCTGAACACCGACGACTTCTCAAAGATTACAAACGCTCGGATACTCGATTGATTTATTCTGTTACCTTATGATGTTTATTTGCCGATTTTTTCTTGACAAAATCACCGCCTGCAGGATAGCGTATAGTCTTATTAACTGCTGTGGTATCTATATTTGTATGCGCAGAAGCTATAAATGAATGAAAAAAAAGTAAAAGTCGGAATTGTCGGATTCGGCACCGTCGGCAGCGGCGTGGTCAAGCTGATACTCGAACAGGCTGATACCATCGCCGCCCAAAGGGGTGTGCGCCTCGAACTTGCCTGCGTGGTTGATATTGATACCACTTCACCCCGGCCGGTGAAACTGCCCGCAGGAATTCTGACCGGCGATATAAACACACTGCTCAACGACGAATCCATCACAATCAGCGTTGAGCTGGTCGGCGGAACCACTGTGGCAAAGGATATTCAGCTTAAACTCCTGGCCGCGGGAAAAGATGTAGTTACCGCCAACAAGGCCCTGCTTGCCGAGCACGGATACGAGCTTATGCAGTGCGCACATAAAAACAACCGCTGTATTGCCTTTGAAGCAAGCTGTGCTGGCGGCATACCAATTGTCTCGGGCATCAGGACCGGCCTGGCCGCAAACAACATCACCGCTATATACGGCATCGTAAACGGCACCTGTAACTACATGCTCTCGAGTATGACAAAAAACAACCTGGATTTTACCCGTGCCCTTGACCAGGCCAAAAAGCTCGGATACGCCGAGGCTGACCCCGCACTCGATATCAGCGGTCTTGACAGCGCACACAAACTGGCCATCCTTGCTTCTATTGCCTTCGGCTGCGAAATAATTCTCGAAGACATCTCCGTTGAGGGAATCGAGTCGATTTCCGAAAATGATATTCGCTTCGCCGGCGAAATGGGATACGTCCTCAAGCTGCTGGCAATCGGTCAGAAAGACAACGAAAACAAAATCTCCCTGCGGGTCCATCCTGCTTTCATTGCCGCCGACAGCGCCCTTGCCCGTGTGGACGGACCTTTCAACGCCGTGAGCATATTCGGCAGTGCCGTCGGCCACGTTATGTATTACGGCCGAGGTGCCGGCATGATGCCCACCGCAAGCGCCGTCGTCTCAGACGTCATAGATGTCGCTTTGGGCAATTCCGCCACTTCCTTTCGACACCTGTATCTCAAACCAAGAACACAGACTAAACCCTTGATTAAGAAAATTGATGACCTCGTAAGCAGGTTTTACATCAGCCTGATGGCAAAGGACCAGGCCGGTGTCTTCGCCCAAATCGGAAGGATACTGGCCGAAAACGATATAAGTATTTCCGGCGTCCTCCAGCACGAAGGGCGAGGCCCCGGGGGCACTATTCCCCTGGTCATCACCACACATCCGTCTGTGCAAAACAAGGTAAACACCACCCTGAAAGGCCTCCAGCAGCTCGATACCGTCTGCAGCACCCCCGTGTGCATAAGAATCGTCGATATTCCGGAGGACACCGACCAGTGACAAAATACGTTATCATAGTTCCCGATGGTGCCGCCGACGAACCCCTGCCCCAGCTGGGCAACAGGACCGTTCTCGAAGCTGCAAACACACCAAATATGGACAGAATCAGCACACACGGCCGGCAGGGCCTGGTTCAGACCATTCCCAACGGTATGGAAGCCGGAAGCGACGTGGCCCAGATGTCTCTGCTCGGATACGACCCTGCCAAGTCCTACACCGGCAGAGCTCCTATTGAAGCTGTTGCACGAAATATCAAACTAACCGACACCGACTGGGTCTTCAGGTGTAACCTCGTAACCATTGCAGACGCCAAAATGCAGGACCACAGCGCAGGTCATATCTCAACCGAAGAAGCAGCAAAACTTATAGAGCAGTTTAACCTGCACCTGGCAATAGATAAAATCCGGTTCTACTCCGGCGTAAGTTACCGCCACCTGCTGGTATTTAAAGATTCCGATTTCGACGTTTTCACTTATCCCCCCCATGATAATATCGGAAAACCAATTGACAAAATCCTGCCGCGGGGAAAGGGTTCAAAACTGCTCATCGACCTTATGGCCCGTTCCCAGCAGATTTGCGCCAATCACGACATCAACAAGGTCAGAAACGACCTCGGTGAAAACCCCGCAAGCAGTATCTGGCTCTGGGGACAGGGCAAAACCGCGCAGCTGGAGAATTTCAAACGCAGATTTGGCCTGAAGGGTGCCGCCATCGCTGCCGTGGACCTGGTAAAGGGTCTGGCGAAAATGGTCGGTTTTGATTTGATTACCGTTCCCGGTGCCACCGGATTTATCGACACAAACTACAAGGGCAAGGCTTCTGCTGCCATTCAGGCCCTTGCCAGGTATGATATTGTCTTTGTCCACATCGAAGCCCCTGATGAAGCTTCGCACTCGCAGAATATTGAAATGAAGAAAAAGGCCGTTGAGCAGATTGATAAATACGTTGTCGGCCCGGTTTACGAGGCCTTACAGGATTATGAAACCTGGAAAATCCTCGTTTTACCCGACCATCCCACCCTCATAAGCACCGGCGCCCATTCCGCCGAACCCGTACCGTTTGCAATCGCCGGCACCGGTGTTACCGGCGTTTTGCACACACCGTTCAGCGAAACCAACGCCGCTGACGCCGGCTTTAAAATAGAAAATGGTTACGAACTGATGGAGTATTTCCTGAAAAGTTAAATCTTTCCTTTAGGCTCACACAAATATGCGAAAGCCGATTGTTGTACAGAAATTTGGCGGAACCAGCGTTGCCGACGCCGAAAAAATTCGCACCGCCGCAAAACGCGTAATTGATGCCGTAAAAAACGGGTTTTCCGTTGTCGTAGTTGCTTCTGCGCGCGGCAAACAGACCGACCGGCTCATCGCTGATGCCCTTGAACTCAATCCAGACCCGCCCAAAAGAGAGCTCGACCAGCTGCTGGCTACCGGCGAGCAGCAGACCGTCTCTTTGTTTGCCATGGCCTTGGCCGCCGCCGGTTACGACGCCATCAGTTTCACCGGCCACCAGATTCGTATCATTACCGACAGTGTCCATACCAAAGCACGCATAAAGAGCATCGGGGTAGAGCGAATTTGCAAAGAACTCGAAAAAGGCAGAATTGTCCTCGTTGCCGGCTTTCAGGGAATTGACATAAACGACAACATTACCACCCTCGGAAGGGGCGGCTCGGATACAAGTGCCGTTGCAATTGCCGCCGCTCTGGGCGCAAAGGAATGTGAAATCTACACCGATGTCGACGGCATATACACAACAGACCCCAGAATCTTCGAGCACGCCGCCAAAATACAGCAAATCAGTTACGATGAAATGCTTGAGTTGGCAAGCCTCGGCGCCACTGTAATGCACAGCAGGGCCGTTGAATGCGGCAAAAACTATAACGTCAGAATTCACGTAAGAAGTACTTCCGAACAAATAAACGGAACAATTATTACTCACGAGGTGCCTCAAATGGAAGACATAGTGGTCTCCGGAGCGACAATACAGAAAGACCTTGCCAAAATTGACCTTGTCGGCGTAGACAACAAGCCCGGCAACGCAGCCAAACTTTTCGCCCACCTGGCACAGGCCAAAATCGTAATAAACGACATCATTCAGACCGAAGTCAGCACTGAAAAGGCAAACCTGTCTTTTACCATTGCCATTTCCGATTTGAATGCCACAAAAAAAGCTATTGACAAAATCAAGGACCGGCTCAACTGCCAGACTGTATTCGTCCGCGACAACATCGCCGAGGTCTCTGTTGTCGGCATTGGTATGCGAAGCCATTTCGGAATCGCTGACACCATGTTCACCGCGCTGGCAAAGGCCGAGGTAAATATCGATTCTATAACAACAAGCGAAATCCGTATAAGCTGCGTGGTTGACAAAAAGGAAGCCAAAAAAGCCCTTGTAGCCCTCTGCGAAGCCTTTGAACTTGACAAACCGGCTGCAAAAAGAAAGCAGACAAAAAAGTAGCTTTTCATTTTTGACAGGCCTGTAACAGTCGTTACGAGTAACTAAAATTAACCTTTTAACGCTCAGTATCTGCTATGCCGCCTGCCGGACGTGTCAAAACCGAACACAGAATCCGTTATGCCCTCAGCAGCCGCGCTCGCTTTACGATATTCGCGCTGTGCCTGATGGCCCTGGCGCTGCTTATCTGGCTCGACCATTCACCACTGACTGAGCCGCTGAAGCCCCAGCCGAAATCCGAAACGCAAATCCACGCCCGCGATACACAAAAGTATCACCGCAAAACCTTCATCGTCGTAAACGTCGTCGATGGTGACACGATTGATATCGATATTCCCGATGGCCGTTACAACCGTACAAGAATCAGGCTCTGGGGCGTCGATACCCCCGAAACAAAACATCCCAAAACAGGCCCGATGTATTTTGGCAGCGAGGCCGCAGAATTTACAACGCAGATGACACTCGGAAAAACTGTTACCGTATATCTCGACCAGGGCAATCGTACAAGGGGCAAATATGGCCGGTTACTGGCCTATGTGAAACTTCCGGACGGCCGGTTCTTGAATGAAATTTTACTGACCGAAGGCTTCGCTTATGCCGACCTGAGGTTCGCCCACAGCTTATACAACACCTACAAACAGCTCGAGTCTGTCGCCCGCACTCAGAAAAAAGGCCTCTGGCAAAGCGTCACCCGCGACGCCCTGCCAGGCTGGCTCCAGCGTGAAAAACCCAACCTGCTCAAATAAAAATAACCTCTGCTGTCCTCGAACCCATTACCATATTATTGCTGACTCTCTCAGTCGTCCGCACCCAGCAGGCTCAGAACAAGCTCCGGTACTATATTCATCTGCAGCCGATAGATTGCGCCCATGCTTTCCAGAACCTGTTTTGCGGCAAAAAGTGTCACTTCGCGCGCAAGGTCCGCATCTGAAATGCTTTCTACTGACAGCGCGTTATTGAGATTATATGCGATAAGTTCGCTGGCGCTTTCGAGCACTTTTGTTCTGCCTGCCAAGTACGCTATATAATCGGTTGTTTCCGACGCAGCCTGCCCAACCAGTACCTCGGCGCTGGCTGCTCCTTCATCGGTGGTCAAATCAACGTCTTCAACGTCGATGGTCAGGTCTTTTGCATCGATAGTTGTAAACCACCCGTCACCCAGAGATATGATTACGCTTTCGCCGGATGTGCCTGATAATATATTGCCGTTATAACTGGTGTTGTTAGCAATGTAATTTATCTCTTCAGCCACGTTCTCGAACTGTTCCTGCATAACCTGCCGCTGTGAATTGCTGTAAATACCTGCTTGCGCCCGTTCTGCCAGCTCTGACATCTGCAACAATCTCGAGCTTATAAAGCATGCCGCCTGTTCGAACGTCTGCACCATCGAAACGGCATCACTGACATTGCGGGCGCTTTGCTGACTTGATACTATTTCGCCCCGAATCAGGCTGCGGAATATCGAAGAGGCCGTATTATCGTCGAGACTGACCCCCGATGATATGGTTTCTACGCTTCGGCCGATTCTGCTGTAAAGATTGTTAATGACCGTACCGCAATAGGTTAAGTTGCAATACTTCCGCAAGGCCAGCCATTTTCCCCCCTCCCTGCTGATTATGGCTCTTTAAATCCGGAGATGCCCCCCTGAGTGAGTCTGCTTATTAAAATATATGAAAAATTCCTGGGTTCGCCAAAGACCTTTTTGCAAATCTATCGCCGCGGCTTTATTGCCGCCCCACCGGCTTGATTAAGGCCAGAACGCCCCCACCGCCGCAATCACCCATATAACGCTGCCGATAGCGATTTTTGCTGTAATCCCAGCCAGCGCCCCCACACCCGCACCTGTGCCGGAACGCACCGCTGTTTTCATCTTTTTCCCACTGACAAGTTCAGCCCCACCTGCCACTACAGCTGCACCGATGCACGCACCCATTATTGTACCGACAAACACGATTGGAATTACCACCGTGCCCACTATCGCCCCCGTAACAGCCCCAACCAGCGCTGCCACTGAACCGAACCACCCTGCCCCAGCCGTCCTGGCGCCGCCCATACCCCCGATAAACTCTATTATTTCACCCAGTAACGCAAGTGCTGCTATCACTATCAGCGTATATATGGAAAATACCCCCTCCTGTGCCTGCCACCACGCAAACGCGCAGGTCGATATGACCATCAGCCAGTTGCCCGGCAGACCGAAGCATACCAGGGCCAGCCACAAAGAATTCACCACTACCAGTATCACCGACCAAAAATAAACCATTTTCGCATTACATTATATGCAGATAACCTCCGAACACAAAACCAAATCATATACTCTCATTCCCGCCCCGAAACTGACATACCCCAAAACCTCACAAATCCCAAATCCTTGTCCTTAGCATCGCCGAAGGAGCTCACAGTCCGTAATCCACAGGATGCCTTACGGCAGGACTCCATAGGAGAGAACTCAGAGAATCCTGGCGGACAGCGTAGAGCAGGTAGCGGATAGGAAAAGCGAGAATCGTCAATTCCCACGGCTGGGTGTTTCTGACGCCCCCAAAAGGCTCCCGACCCCTTTAATTGGCCTGCTACAGATTATATTCCTTTATCTTACGGTACAGCGTCCTTTCGCCTATACCGAGTATTTTCGCGGCTTTTTCCCGATTATTGCCGGTCTTTTTCAGCGTCTCTATGATAGCCTGTTTCTCCAGTTCGTCCAGCGGCATACCTGCCAGACCGGCCGCCGCCGCCTGTCCTGCACCAAGCTGACGTCTCTGTGATATTTCCAGCGGAACATCCCCAACATCAAGCTGGTTTGTGTCGCACATTACAACCATCGTCCTGATGCAGTTCCGCAGCTGCCGAATATTGCCCGGCCAATCGTAGCTGCTGAGAATACTTACGGCGGCATCTGTTATACCAGTGACTTTCGAACCTGTCTGCGAAATCGCTTCCTTAATGAAATAATCACACAACAGCGGTATATCTTCAGCCCTCTCACGCAGGCTCGGCAGCACGATATTTACACCCTTGATTCTGTAATACAGGTCCTGTCTGAACTTCTTTTCCGCCACAAGCTGCGTCAAATCATGGTTTGTTGCGCTTATAAAACGCACATCTACAACCACCGAGTTACTCGACCCGACCGGCACCACAATCCCGTCCTCGAGAACACGCAGAAGCTTGGCCTGCATGTTCAAAGGCATGTCACCTATCTCATCGAGAAAGAGCACACCCTTGTTGGCCTGCTCGAACAGCCCCTTTCTGTCGGCCGCTGCGCCGGTAAACGCGCCCTTGACGTGGCCGAACAACTCACTTTCCAGTAACGTCTCAGCCAGCCCGGCGCAGTTTATCGGCTTAAACGGCTTGCCTGCACGTCTTGAATTATCGTGAATCGCCCTCGCCAGCAGCTCCTTGCCCGTCCCCGAAGGACCTTCAACCAATATCGATATGTTTGTCGGGGAAACACGCCGAAGCACCTCGAGTATGCCCTTCATCCTTGCGCTGGTTCCCCATATCCCTTCGAACCGGAATTGCCCGCTGTCGGAAGCCGGCCTCGTGGGTGCACTTTCAACCGCCACTGAAACCTTTCTGCCTGCCTGTTCGACCAGTGTCCGAAGCTGGTCGACATCGATGGGCTTAACAAGGTAATCGTACGCGCCCTTTTTGATTGCCTGTTTGCAGGTTTCAATCGTCGCGTAAGCGGTTATTAGAATCACCTCCGTCTGCTGGCTGGTTTTTTTCACCTGCTCAAGTATCCGCAGGCCGTCGAGACCGTCACCGAGCTTCAGGTCCGTAACAACCACATCCACCCTCTGGTCGCGAAGAATCTCCAGCGCATCGGCCCCGCTGTAAACAGCTATGGCTTTTGCGCAGACTTTTTCCAGCGCCTCGGCAATACCGTCAGCGTGGTCAGGCTCATCGTCAATAACAAGTATAACAGGCTGTTTACTCATACAATGCAACCTGAATCGGATACAAGAGGCAGACTTATGATAAATTGGCTGCCCTTTCCCACACTGCTTTCCACACGTATGTTACCATTGTGGGCATCAATTATTTTTTTTGTGGTGGCCAGACCCAGGCCGGTGCCCTGCGGGCGGGATGAATAATAAGCCTGGAATATATGCGCAAGTCTGTCCGGGCCGATTCCGCAGCCGGTGTCACTTACCTCAATAATAGCGCTGTCGTCGCTGCGATATGTTTTAATGATAAGCTCCCCGCCGCCGCTCATGGCCTGCTGAGCGTTAATAAAAAGATTCAATAACACGCGCTTGAAGCTACCGGCATCTACCCTGCATAGCAGCGACTCAGCACACAAACCCTGTCTGAGGGTGATTGAACGGCTGTACGCCTGCGGTGAATAAAAATCCACCATATCACTTACAAGCGAATTGACATCGATACGGCCAAACTCAAGCTGCGTTTTATCTACATACCTCAGGAAACCCTCGAGTGTCTGCTCAAGCCTGTCGGTCTCTTTTTCTATAACAGATGTTTTTTTAAGGGCCCTTGCCAGAGCCAGACCCTGGTCAACTGCTGCTGAAGTCTTCAGGCTTAACAACTCTTCGCTGATAAGTTTGAGATTGATTTTGATAGTTGAAAGCGGGTTTTTTATTTCATGGGCAAGTTCGCCAATCAGCCTGCCGAGTTCCTCAACGTCTTTAGTACCGCCTCTATCCCGCGGCGCAGGTCGATTTTGGGCTGACTTGCCTGACAGGCGACGTCTTTTATAAAGCAAAAGCCACCATACCACTGCAACAGTTGACAAAACGACAACAAAACCAGCTATAGCTAAAACCTGCTGCACCTGCTTGCCCTCAGCGTTTTGGTATCCGGCAGACTAAAGCATCATAAGCCGCTTGGCCGCCAAAAACCACACCATTACTTTTCCCTTACCGGCTGAGGCCTTTCGGATTTTTTCGTTTCCAGGAGAGCGGCCTTTCGGGAAAGCTTCAATCTGCCCTGGTCGTCAATAAGGATTAGTTTAACAGCTATCAAATCACCTGTTTTGCAAACATCGCTGACATTTTTGACGTAGCTGTCGCTTAGTTCGCTGATATGGCACAGCCCCTCGACGCCTGGAATAATCTCAACAAAGACCCCGAAGTCTTTTACCGAAACGACTTTCGAGTTGGTGTATATCTTGCCGACCTGCGGCGGCTGGGTCAGTGACTCGATTATCTCCCTGGCTTTGAGGTGCCCGTCACCACCAACACACGATATGTAAACCGAACCGTCGTCCTGGATTTCGATGGTGGTATCAGTCTGTTCCTGAATGCTTTTAATCATTTTACCACCCGGTCCGATTAGTTTGCCGATATATTCAGGGTCTATGGAGATACTGATAAGCTTGGGAGCATAAACGCTTAATTCGGCTCTGGGTTGGCTTATAACCTTATTCATGGCATCCAGTATTTTAAGGCGTGCGGTTTTAGCACGTTTGAGGGCTTCAACCATAATGTCATGCGTCAATCCCCGGGTTTTAATATCAAGTTGAACAGCCGTGACGCCGTCAACGGTACCTGCAACTTTGAAATCCATATCGCCGAAATGGTCTTCTTCGCCGAGGATGTCGGTCAGCAATTCGTGTCGGCCGTTCGCGTCGCTTACAAGCCCGATAGACACGCCCGCCACGGGTTTACTGATTGGAACGCCGGCATCCATCAGGGCCAGAGTGCCGCCGCAGACCGACGCCATCGAACTGGAGCCGTTGGACTCTGTGATATCAGACACTATCCTTACGGTATATGCAAAGTCCTCTTCGGACGGCCTTACCCGCACAAGTGCACGTTCGGCAAGTGCGCCGTGTCCGATTTCTCGCCGGCCGGGTCCGCGAACAGGCCTTACCTCGCCGACAGAGAACGGCGGGAAATTGTAGTGAAGTGTAAAACGTTGCGTGTACTCTTCGAGCAGACCATCAACAATCTGTCCATCCCTGACAGTGCCAAGGGTAACGCTTACCACCGCCTGCGTCTCGCCGCGGGTAAACAAAGCCGAACCATGGGTCCTGGGCAGAATACCAACTTCGCACTGAATATCACGAACGTCATCATAGCCCCTGCCGTCGGGTCTTTTACCCTCTAAAAGCAGTTTGCGGACAACCTCTTTTTCAACCTTCTCGAGGATTCGCTTGACCATAACCTTTTCGTATTTCGGCTGCTGTTGCTGCTGCTGCGAATCCTCCTGCGGACAGTATTGTTCGAACACACTTTCAAACAATTCAGCAATCGCATCTTCTCTCTTTTGTTTTGCGGGCATTTGTTTGAGTTCATACAGCCTGTCAACTGTCTGCGAGTGGATTTTGTCGTGGAGCTGCTGGTCGGTTTCAACAAGACAAAGCTCCTTTTCAACGCCGACCTTTTGACGCAACTGTTCAATCAAACCGCAAATCTCGCAGACTGATTTATATGCGGTTTTAAGCGCTTCGGCTATAACTTCTTCGGACAGTTCCTTGGCGCCGACTTCTATCATGTTTATGTCCTGTTCAGAGCCGCCGACAAGCAGGCTCAGGTCGCTTTCGGTCATCTGCTGATGGGTGGGATTGACTATAAATTCTCCTTTGACGCGGCCCAGGCGGCAAGCACCGGTAGGGCCCAGAAACGGTATTTTGCTTATCGTAAGTGCGGCACTTGCGCCTATCATTGCAAGCACATCCGGGTCATTTTCGCCGTCGAAACTAAACACCGAAACCATAATCTGCACCTCCTGCAGGTAGCCTTCCGGAAACAGAGGGCGAATCGGCCTGTCGATTTGTCTTGCGGTTAAAATCTCCTTTGTGGTGGGTCTGCCCTCGCGCTTGATAAAGCCGCCCGGAAACTTGCCTGCGGCGCTGGTCTTTTCACGATAATCGACGCTTAACGGGAAGAAATCTATACCTGCCCGCTGGCAAGGCGCCGTTACCGCAGAAACAAGAACAACGGTATCACCGTACCGCACGACAACCGCGCCGTGGGCCTGTTTTGCGATTTTACCGGTTTCGATGGATAATAATTTTCCCCCGATTTCCTTTTCAACTGTGCAAACATTAAACATATAATAGCCTCGTTAATTGTTGGTTCGTGGATTGACAAACGTCAACTGCAGTTTTATTTTCGCAAGCCAAGTCGGGATATAATATCACGATAGCGAGTGTTATCTTTTTTGTTTACGTACTTGAGCAACGCAGCC
>SDBT01011308.1_pt1 | contig 14371 bp, 22 predicted proteins | sample 2277101 | NCBI WGS metagenome assembly SDBT01 (sample SAMN10404973, study PRJNA504765) | marine sediment metagenome | isolation source: marine sediment core GS10_PC15, 103 cmbsf | place: Arctic Ocean: Southern Knipovich Ridge | collected 2010
TGATGATGCTCTTGGCAAACGCTTTAATATACTAGAACTGAAAACAACACCAGCCATTAAAGATGGAGAAGAAGCAACCAAGGAGTTCATAGAGATAGAGAAGAATGATGAAGCATGGGAGATTATAGGGTCCATGTGGAAGGATATCAAGAAGACTATCTATTATGATCGTGGTTATGGTAAGGGATTAGGCTCATTCTTTCAGAAGAAAGGCGAAGACGTGCCTTTTTGGAGAGCTTATGATACACAACATTACTTTGTTAAATATGATGAATTTGGAGTACCAGAACAGCTTGATGTTATCAACAATGTAGGTGGAACTCATGCAATCTCAAAACACCAAACTCTACTTGACAAAGAGCTTACTCTAGCCTTTGAGATAATCACCAGAGAAACAGAGACTAAAGGAGAGGGAATAAGTGTTTTAGAGGCTCCTTGGGATACTCTGTTCTCTCTGTCCTCACTAGATGAACAGGGAACTTACTACGCTATCAGATATGGTGCTGGTATTCGTTATATGAAGATACCAGAGAAGAAGTTCAATGATGACGCATTTATGGGTAAAATCATGTCAATGCTCAAGGGTGCTATTGGTGCTAATGGAGTATATGCTCTACCCTATTCCACTGTAGCGGGTGTAACCGAAGCATTTGAGATAGCTTCAGAGCATGCAGTACAGATTAACTTCTTACAACTACGTGATTTATTACTGGGTTCATTAGCAGGTCAAACAGGTATACCAATAGAGATATTCCTAGGGTCCAGACTAGGCTTAAGGTCCAGTGAGAAGAATGAGGATGCTTATTTCGATTATTTACAAGGAATCCAAGAAGATTACAGAGAATTCCTCAAATGGATTGTAATTACTCTTAATTTTCTATTTGGGTGGTTCAGTAAGGACGCTATAATCGATATTGGATATATACCAAGAGAAACACTAGATGAAGAAGAGAAAATCATGTTAGTGGGTACTAAAGTAGATGTTGCTAGTGCTGCGGGTTACACGGTCCCGAAAGACTGGTTGTCCAAGGAATTAGGTATACCATTAGAGGATAAAGAGATAGATCCATTGGGTATTAACCCCGGAGATAAGAAGGGTGATGACGACGATGATGAAAGCTCTGAAGATGATAAAGAAGAGGATGAAGAAGAATGAGTGTCAAGGAATTCCAGCAACAGACAGATGAAAATGCAATGCGTTTCATTAATAATTATCAATTGGGTTCTCTTTCAACCATCAATCAAGACAATCAATGTGAAAAGAAAGAAGGACATGAAGGAAGGCATAAAATGTACACTATAATTACTCACAAATGCAGAGGTGAATCATGCTTTTTTTGTCAACCAAGATGCAAACATTTCAAATTGCTATTGGGAATCTGGACACAAAAAGGAGAACGAAATGAGCAAGAATAGGTTTATTACCATAGATCAACCAAAGAGAGGTTTCATGGTAATGAATGAAGACGACAAGATTCTAACAATATGCAGTGATTGTATAGATGCAAGCGATATACCAGGTAAGGTAAAGAACAAAGAAGACTGCAAACACAAGGATGAATTTAAAATATGAATGAATTAAAACAACAAACTAGAGTAATATTTGAAACACTAACTCAACACAGAGGCAGATCACTACTAGAGCAGATCCAACGTCATCAAGTGGCAACTGGACACAAGACACAGGGTAAACTGCAGGTAAGACAAGAGAAAGATACAATGAACATAATTGTATATCAAGAATGTCTAGATTGTAGTAATGTAGTAGACGTCCGTTCGGATTCAACATGGAGCCTAGAGGAATTACAGGCTATGACCAATAAACAACTAGTAGGTGTTGCTCATCAAATAGGTGCTAGAGGACATAAACAAATGAACAAGAGCGATCTGATAGAATCCATAGTAGATAAATACGAAAATCCATAAATCATTCCTAATTCATAAATACGTATGTATGTACATACAATCATAGTATGTCAGAACAAGAACCTGAAACAAAAACAGAGACAGCTAAAACAACAACTACACCACCTACTGAACAAGTTAAGATAGTCAAAGAGAAAGTGGAAGTAGAGAAGAAACTAACTGAAGATGAAATGATAGTATCCAAACGTGGTTTCACTGATATGCAGAAATCTTTACTAGATCTTCAGAAAGAAAATGAAGAATCCAAGAAAGAAAAAGCTGATCTAGAAAAGACTACTCTTCTAACTCAACTATCTGCAATCAATCCCAAATTTGCAGAGTTACACAAAGATTCTAACAAGGATATGTTACTAGGTGCATTAGCAACTGCAAAAGCAGAGGCTAACCAATTCACTGAGCTTAATGCTGGTAAACCCGATAAGGACAATAAACCCAGTGCAGACAATTTTCATTCTTATAAATACAACTGGGTTGAAAGTAAGAAACAAGAGGTTCCGGTGTGGGATTTCATATAAGGGGATAAACAAACATGGCAGATAATTCAACAATTTTAGGAAAAGCAGTCGTTATCGGTGGGTCCGAGCATATACGAGATAGCGACTATGAAGAATCACTTATTGAAGGCGAGATGTTCGTCGGAGATAGTTTACTTAAAGGAACCGCTGAGACACAGGTAAAAGCACATGATGGTTCAGACGCAACATTCAAAGGAATAGCAGTTGGTCATTCTATAAGACAGAGCGACCTTGAAACCTTTGGTGCTGATGGTGGGGATAGAACCGATGCTGTAGCACTGTTAAAAGGAACCGGAGGAGGACTATTAACACCTGGAAAAACAGTAAAATATCTCAAACCAACAGGTAAAAGGGTAAAAGTAAGAGCTATGGCATATGGATTTACAACAGGTGCAACCATTCCGAGTGGGTCACCTGTATACTCTAATTTAGCTGGTTCAACCATTGGATCAACTCCATCAGTGCTTGGTCAGTTTTTCATTGATCCTGCTTGTACTGATGACGCTACAATTATTGGTAGACTTTCCAAGCCTGCTGTTGCACCAGACGCAACAACCAACGACGTAAATGTCGAAATAGAGATGTGGTACTAAGATGGTATTAGAATATTTACAAGATACAGTAACAGTAGATACTGGGGTATTGGTAAGAGAGATCTTAAAAGAGAGTTCAGGTAAACAACTATCTGGTTTAATCAACAGAGGATTAAGCCCACAAGATCAGGAAGTAACTGTGGAGACATTAACCACAGATATCAAGATAGCGATCGGTATTGATCCGTTACAAGCAAGACGAGCTGATACCAAGAGAGTTAGAAATAAATTCGTAGTTCCTGTTTATGATGCTGAGATTCAATTCTCACATGATAATTATCAGAGAATTAATAAGACCAACTACCCTGCTAATGCATTAGTTGCTGATGTAGCAGTTGAATTTAGTGATATTGAGGACGTTGCTATTCTTACTGCTACTGATATCACCATTGGAGATAATGAGGGTATCATGGAATCAGGTAATTTCACCGATGCAACAAACGAACTAATTGCTGAAACATTCTCAACGGGTATAGTTACTCTAGCTGGTTTATTCACTCAGCTAGTTGCTGGTATGAAAGGAGAGGTCAGAAAGAACCCTGTTATTCTAGTAATGACTTCAGCAGTAGAGAGTATTGCCGCAGCCACATTCATTACCAATGGTGACAAATCATTACTTCAAGCATGGTTAGAACAGATCGGTGCTCGAGGTGGTCCTGGTTCTGGAATATTAATTGCAGATAGGTTAGGCTGTGCTGTTAATTTTGATGGCGGAATATTAACCATCACGGATGCTGTACAATCATCTGTTGGAAGAGCTGCACTAGTAATTCAATCACCCAAGGTAATGACTACACATGGTAGTCCTTATGATCAGAGACCAAGAGCATATAACAAGGCAGATGGATATTATAACAAGGTGGTTCAGAGATGGATTAATCTAATTCATAAACCTGCTGGAATTATAGCCAGTCATGCAGTAATTATCTAGGTGATTGTCTTATGGGAAAACCTAATACAAACCCATCATATATATCGGAAGTAGACGAAGGATCCGGAACTAATACTCTTAGTACAGCTTCAGAAATATTAATGGTAGCTAATCCCGACAGACAATATTGCAGGATTAAAAACCTTGATGGAACCATTATAGTATCTGTTGCTCTTGGTGAAACGGCAGTTACTCTAGAAGGAATAGTTCTATCTCCTTTGGAATCATGGGAAATGCCAAGCCATGCAATTTATACGGGTGCAATTCATATAGTGGCTGCTTCATCTACACCAGTAGTTGCCTTTGTAGAATACTGAGGTTATTACATGGCATTGGGAACTATTACCGTACAGGTAAACGCACAGACATCTAATGCTTATTCTAATTTTGCTAATACCGTTATTCAAGCATATCATTATTGTTCAGCTAAACTGGGTGCTGATATTAGTCTAGCTAGTGGAACCGTTGGTACTAATGCAGTTACTACTAATGACAATGAGGGAATAGCCGTTTCAATGTTGACTGCTATGATGTTAATCAATGGTAAAGAACATTCTAAACCTGATGGAGTACCTAAAACTATTGATGAGTTGTATACTACTGAGATAGAGAATATGTTACTCAAACCAGATGAATTAGATGAGAGTCAATTCAATAAAGGTGTGGCATGGGATAATGAACCACCTAGTTCAGTTAATGATCCTTGGGTGATCTTTTAGATGTATCTCGTACAAATGCCCTTAGCTACAATGTATAGAGCGGTTACTTTAGAACTAAAACAACATATGTCTTTAGACGCCTTCTACTCAATATTATATGGTCATATACTACGCAAAAATCTATAGGAGTTATTATATATGAGTATTATAATTACCTCTGGGGTTGTAAAAGGAGCAGAAGAAATAGAGCGTCTAGTAAATACAGCAGTAGATACGGCATTCTTTGATGCATTAACCGAGATAGTTACATTTGATATAGGCTTGTTTTCTAAAACAGTGGCTAAGAAATCAGGTGCTATGAGAAGAGCAGTAGCAGCAGGAATGAGGCAAGTATTAAGAGCACTACCATTTCATAGTGGTAGGACTACCCTATCATGGGAGGCATTCAAACAAGCAGTTATTTCATTTATAAAATATGCTAAGTTTCATTTCAGAGGAAGGGGGTTCTACGTTGCACCAACTAAACCAAGCACTTTCCCAATGAGATTATCTAGAATGAAACCGATAGCAGAAGCTGCGTTTATCAGACATAGATCAACTCAATTGAAACTGTTTGGTATAGAGGAAACACAAGTAACAGGAGGATTTAGGTAATGGCTAGTGCAATATCCGATTTAGTAACCTTAGTGACAAACAATTGGGTTAAAACCAATATAACATATGAACATTCTGAGACAGTAGAAGATCCTACTATTCTAACTGAAGCCCAGTTTCTCAAAACACAACCAGCATTTAATTTCAATGGAAAAGTATTGTTTGTGATTGAAAGAAGAGGCTTGCCAATAAATACCAGTGCAGAGCTTTGGGATTTACCTTTTTTCATAAATAGTTATATTCAATATACGAACCAAGTAAATTTCAATGATGTTGTGATTCAAATGATGATGGATGAACTTGACAGAGTATTCAAAGTCAATAATAATACTACTTCTAGATCATATATAGCCTTGATAGCAGATCCCAGACCTGATCATAATTTAAGCCTTCCTCAAGTGGACTTTGTTGTTAATTTTACTAAGTTGGATGTGAGTAGAGTTCCATGAGTGTCATACTTCAAGCAGATACTACCATATTTGATAAACAGATAATTGATGCTGAAGCAAGAGCTATTCAATCTGCAAATAGAAGTGTTGCCACAGTAAATCGAGTAACTGAGTTAGGGTTACTTGCTTTGAACGCTCAAGGAACAGCTACCGATGCTACCTTTAGAATTCAAGCAATGTCAATTAGAACTACAATTAATACAGTGATTCAAACCAGAGCTGCAATACGAATCTCTAATCCATTACTTGCAGCAGAAACCATCATTACAGGGTCCGTTGCCTTATATTTATTATATGAGCAATTACAAGCAATAGAGTCAGGAAGAACAGAAGTATCAGCACAATTTGCAGCACAATATTCATTCCTTAGACAAGCAGGAGGAGTATATCTTTAATGTCAGAAACACAACTAACCAGTCAACTAGGTTGGCTACAAGAAGCAACTTATGGATTGGACCCCGCACAAGATACTAATCAAGGGTTCAAGATAGGTAAGAATATAGTAGGCAATTTCCCAAGAGTAAAACAGGAAGTAACCATTAATCATAACAATTCCTATGCTCCATCAGAGAGAGTGATTACTAAACATGTTGTTCAGGACAACCTAGCGTTTGAACCTGTTAACTGTCTACCACTGAAATATATGTTTACTAAGAATGATGGAACTGGAATAACGGATGATGGAGGTGCAAATCTAACTGATGGAACTAGAACAATAGATCCAGTAGTTGATCCAGTTGCACCCAATGAACAGCGAGCGAGTTGGGCATGGAGGAAAGACAGAGGAAATTCTACTGAGAACTTAAGGGACCATATACTAGGTAACATGATGCTAAGATTTACAGAGACGTTCAATATCATCGGTGGTCCAGATCAGAGATTAATCAATGGGTTTGATTATCTAGGTAAGAAGAGAGTGACACCAGCAACAGATGTTTCCAATCCTCCTATCTATCCGAACAGTTCTAATGACTCATACAAGAAAGATGGCAATACAATCGTAACATGGGATGGAGATAATATGTTGCCACAATTGGTACAGGTACAATGGAATATTTCAGCAGTTCCCCAATCTCATCCTGCTGATGTCACTCCGGTACAGCACAATGTAGAACGAGTTACAACTGGTAACTTTACATATGGTGCTACTGTTAATATCAGAAGAGCAGGTGGATTCTCCAAAAACTTTGATTTAGATTTAATTGACCAGTTAGATAATAAGAGTTCGTATAATGATCTGAGAGTTAGGATTCATAATACTGCAAGCAATTTTAAAGATGTTACTCTAGGTGGTTGTACCATAACCGACATACAGGAAAATATAATTATAGAATCTGAATTCGTTGCTCATCCAACCTATCAGATTACTCTATTACCGTTGACTTGGGTATACACGTTCAAGGATGGTTTAAATAAAACCACCTTCTATAATCTCTGAGGTGATTGTATGAGAGCGAAAGTATTATGGGCATTTGTTGGATTTATATTGATTCAATACTTCTTTTTTATGTTCATGTTGTGGATGGTAGATCAAGAAGGAGGTTGGTATTAGATGGTATTACAGTTTAAAGAGAATTTTGTTGTATGGGATAATATAACTAAATATGGGAGTAATCAAGGCGAAATCATTCAAGATTCAAATCCTTTGAGAATAGCATGGACATCAGGACCAAACGAAGGAGGCATCAAAACATCTGCTTTACCAGGTGTGTTTACACCCGCAACTAATAAGATTACAATGTATTTCAGAGTTCAACATGGTGATGCTGGTAGAGGTGCTAGTGGCGATTTTACTGCATATGTTTATGATGGAACTACTTACCTAGGATTTGGAGGAAAAGCTGCGACAGCTGGTAATGATCGACATATGGTTATAACTAAAGATACAGTTGATCCACATACATTATTCAAACAAACTACCAATGACCCTACTGCACAGGATGTTATTCATTGGCATTGGCCGGCTCCAGATCCTACAAGATGGAATTGGTTCAAAATGGAAGTTGAAGGCACTGACGTAAAAGTGTATTATATTCCAGGAACTGCTGGCAAGGCAGGAGAAAACGGAGTTAAACCTAATGATGATGCATGGGTTGAAGAGACATTTCTTAGTTTTACATTGGGCGCGCCATTAGGAACTCTTACCGAAATGGGAATAGCTCAACAAGAAGTAGGAGGTCAAACCCAATATTATGATGATCTTGAGTTAGTTCAAGGAGAAGGTATACCAATTGACAATGCAATCGTTGACGGTGAAAATATTAAACTATCCTCGGTATATGTTAAGCGTACTTTGGGTCAAGTGGGGTCCATAGCAAGAGTAACATACCATGATCCATTATTGTCATTGGGTCCAACTATAGAAACAGCACATCGAACCGTAACATCTATTGCAGAAACTAAGTTTAATACTACGATGATTCAAGGGGAGATAATTCATACGGACACTCAAACCAAAGAGATAATGATTGCTGGGATAGAATCCAAGTTGGGTCGTACTCTAGCTAATTATAATCCAGTATTGATGGAGGGGGTAGTTGAGTACATAAAGGATAATACCTTGTATAAACAACCCGTGGGCTATGAAGTCTCACCCGTATTCTCATCATTTGGAAGCCTAGAAGATAAACTCATGGTATTTATTAAGAAGAGACAAAAAGAGTATAGGTGTGGATTGGCCTCAGTTGATTACACTGAAGAGGATGGGACGCCAGATACACCCACCGCTACAAGTGGAGCAATTGAGAATACATTCTTTTTTACAGACGATGCTTTTCTTCAGGCAGATAGGGCTTACGCTGTTGATCCTAGTGGTATTAATGATAGACTAATCCTTAATTTTCAAGCATTGATAAAAGACACTACTGTGATAAACAAAGCAACTATTACAGTAAGGATAAGAATACCAGTCAAGTCCGAGTTTAGAAGAGAGGGCAATCAAAGACCACAATTCATGATAAAGGATTTCACAGCAGGGATATTTAGAAACTTTACCGGAGATGTTAGAGGGCTTTCTACAGGTGGAGAAGTAAGGTCCACTAATGGTCAAGGCAGTGAAGATATAACCGGAGAGTTACAATCAAAAATATTAGAATTAGTAGTGACCATTCCTGATGACATCCCGGCAGGTGTGCAAGCAGATTATTTCGATGTAGGTTCAGTTAATGCCCATGGTTTCAGACAAACTGATGTTAGTGTTGGTTTTGCTCTAGGTTTTCAGCAGACTCAAGCACTTTCTTTCATCATAATAGAATCAGCAGAAATTAAATTCGATCTAGATATTGATCAGGAATATAATATTGGTGTTGCTAAAATCCAAACAGTAAATGATCATAACCTGGTATTTTATCCTAATGCAGGTATCTCATGGTTAGATGATGATATCCGAAATGATGGGATTAGCGGTGGTGGCATTAATGATGAGGGAGAAACTATAGGTGATGCCTTCTTTATCACTGATAAGATAAAGGATATCATAGAAGCATTTTGGGTGGTATCTGGTATGGACTTGATAATGAATATCAATGTTACATTAACTGATGAAATACCTGATATTGAGGATTTACGTAGAGTAATGATTCGGCAATATATTCAAAAAATCAGTGAGCTACTAGGTACTATTGATTTCGTAACTTATACCACAGATCCTACAAATGATCTACCAACTTTTAATATAACTGATGCACCCGTGAATACTGGGCAGACCTGGACCGATGCTGATTTTATTGAGCCAATGAGACAGGTAAATTATAAAATAGATAGTTCCAAAGAATTATCAACACTTAAATTAATTGGTAAGGATGGAATAATCGGTACGGCCTCTATTACTTCAGAACATACTCCCGAACTAGGATTGGAAACTGTACAAATATCTAGGCCCGATATTCATACAGCGAGACAAGCTGCAGCATGGTTGGCTAGTAAGAAGAAACTTTATACTAATGCTTATAGATATTTCACTTGTAGGATTAACTATGATAGAGCCAATCAGGATTACAGTATCGCAGACTTAGGGAAAGAAGTAGGGGTGAAGAATCCTGCTGATGGGTCCATAGTCAATCACGTTGCAGGTGGTAAGGGGCGATTACTTATTTATCAGATGGAATTGAATAGGAATTGGTCTAACGGATATTCCAATTATATGACGTTCATACTACAACAGAGGTTTTTCATATGAGTGAGGAGAAAGACAAACACCTGAGTGCCGATAAATTATTCGTTGCTAAAACTAATACTTATTTCAATAATAAAATAGAGATTGTGAATGCAGATCTTACCAAGAATTCATTCAGACCTGCTAATCAAACTAGATCTAATGTTATCATTCCTAGAAATCAGACTCACGATGGTGAAGATAACCACGTAATTGATGATGAGAAAGCAATAGTAGAAAACCTGAGTGATCTAATGTCGGCCGGGCAAATCACCGGAGGAGTCATATCACAAGGAGCGGGTGAAACCATTGATGTAAGTGCAGGAACTGGAATGATACGAATTGCAGATAGTAAAACTGCTCAGCTTATTCCTATCATCTGGGATGCTGAAGCAGGTCTATCAATTCCAACTGATACAAACAGACATATAGGAATAGAATACAATGCTGGCGATCCTCAAGTCTTGGTTGGAACTTCAGATGATGATTTCAATGAGCATGATAATTTCCATTTGGGGGATGTGGTTAATGAGGGTGGAACCTTACATATTCAAAATATACCACATGAAATTGATAATGCTGCCAGTCATATAATCGAGAGGTTAGTACAAACCGAAGATCCCAGAAGAGGGGATGGATTAATACTTGGAGAGTCAGCAGATGCTAATCGGTACGTGACTGTAACGGCAGGAACTGCATGGAATAGATTAACTGAACATAATATCGCTGCAATTGATACTAGTGGTGCAGACAGGTTTGATATTTATTATAGAGATAGCCCTTCGGGATTTATCGTGGTAGCTAGTCAACAAGCTTGGGATTTTGTTAGTTATGATAATAATTCAGGTGTATTGCAAACATTAACAAATAATAAATGGGCCGTATTATGGTTTTATGCAGAATTTGACGGGGAGTTAGTTGCTCAATATGGTAGAAATCAATATAATACCATGGCCGCGGCTGAAAATGAACCAGTACCATCAACAGCACCTAATCGAATTAATGAACACTCAATACTAATTGGAAGAATTGTATTTCAAAAATCAGTAACGCCGGCTGGTCAAGTAGATACCGTATTCTCTGTATTCATGACTGGTACGGGAGTAACCGATCATGATGGATTGGCTAATATTCAACCGAATGATCATCATACGCCTACAGTTGCTGGTGATATTAATCATAATGATGTATCGAATATTAATGCTGATGATATAAAACATCTTAGTGCGGCTCAAGTAACAGCATTACACGCCGTTGTGACAACTTTGACACACACCGCATTGAGTGGCAAAAATTCTGAGGTTAATGTTAAACATCTTACCGATGCTCAAATAACGGCTTTGCATGCTATATTCGTTCCTGGAACTGCTGTTGCTAATCACTCAGACATAACAAATGCGGGTAGTGGTATCATAATTAGTGGTGCAGAAAGAACCGCATTACACGCTCTTTATGTATTAACTCAAGCAAAGATAGAGGCCGAAGTAGGGGCTCATACCACTCCATTAACTGATGACGAACTTCAACACTTAAGGCGAGTTTATTCTACTGTAAAATCAGGTGCAGAAGGTGGCCAAATCAATCTTGCATTTGGAACTACTGAGGGGCTATTACAGGTAATTGATTATATTCCTAGAAATGATTCTAATGCGGGAATACATTGGAATTTTCATTTACCTGCTCATTATAATGGATCTACTGTTAAGTTTGTATTTATCTATTCGCTTGAGTTAACAAGTGGAGACAATGATTATTATATCAATGTGAATGCAACACAAGCAGATGGTAGTGAACAAATGGTAGCTTCAAATAATAGTAGTGGTTGGAATGTTAAATTTAATCAGATAATTACTGTAACAGCTTCAGGTACTGCACAGAGGATTAGAAAGGTTGAGTATGATATAGGGATTCAAGAAGCCAATGATTTTATTGGTGTGTTTTTAGAAGCCTTTGATGCTGGAAATAATAGTTGGTTAGCAATACATGGGATGTGGTTAGAATGGTAACATTAGAAAATAAAGGAGCAAAGTAAATAATGGCAATAGAACCAACCAATGCAGAAGTAGCAGATAAAGAAAAGATGGAAGAACTAAAGAATCTTAAAACTTTAAATTATGAGGAGGCAAGTAAACTGATCATCCCAAGACTAGAAGAGATAGATATAACGATAGCAGAATTCAAGAGAGAATTACCAGATTTAATTAAAACTACCTTGTGGGATATCGAGGATGAACGTATTAAAAAAGAAGAACAACGTCAAAAGGATTTGAAAGATAAACGTAATGCAACTATAGCCATATGGAAGAAGAGATTGGGTCTAGGTGCAGGTGGTACAGGATCTTTCGCTATGATAGATTACTTGATTAGACTGTTTCTAGTTTAGTTTCCACTGCACAAGTATAATGGTTAGCCATATAGTGGTCATAACAAACATATTTGAAATTGATAGTGCATTTATGAGTAACTTCATTTTTACAATATTCTCTCTTGGCACCCTTAGCATATTTAATTGTCCAATGATAACATTTGCGTTCAGCTTTCACTATGCGACAACTCAGTATCATTAATGGAAGTTTTAACCTCGGCAAGCAACCCCATTATATCAATGGCTAATCTTGAGTTCTTAATTTCTCTTGTCTTAACCCAAAGCTGATCAATTAACTCATTGATAAACTTCGTTTGATACTTATTACGTCTTATCTCGTCACTCACTTCTGCTCTACTCCATAGGTTCACATCCATGGTCTAGATCACCACCATTGCATATTCGACAATACCAATATTCATCCCAAAAAATTCGATGATTACATTTTTTACATTTGCGTATATCATTGGCCTCAATAAATTCTTTTTCCGCTTTCTCAATAAGATCAGCTTCTCCCTTAGTTGCTACAATGGTTTTATGTTCGACTACTGGTTTTGTCTGAGGGCACCACGCACAACGCCAGAATCTATCGTTGGGCAATAAAGTGAAATCATGATCACCTTCGCATATAGCATTGACTATAGGCAAAGATGGATTATCATGCTTAATTCCCTTATCATCAATAAAATACGCAATGGTAGTAGGCTCTTCCCAATCCTCTTTAGTTTTAATAAGGTGGGGGTGTCTCGTTTGATTGTGTGGTATTCGTGCTGTTTTCGAATGAACCACCGTAAGACATAATAGACACTTCCAATCTAATGCATTTATTAATACAAAATTGCTTATGTCCTTAGCTATGCGACAACCCCTCCATTTATCTTCTGATGAACCAATTCTCTGTATTTAATGAAGTATTCGAGTCTTTCCTTTTTGTTCTTTGCCGAGTGCCCTCCATGCTCCCGAGGAAAAGTCCACGCCATAGTATCAAACGAACTGATTAAATGCTTAAGTTCCTGTAGCCATCTTATAGATAAACCAAAGGCATGTATCATTGTTTTAGGAAATTCTTTCTTAATAATTTCGAGGACTTCTTTTTGTGTGGCTTTGGTTGATGATTTACAAATAGTGCCAACACCTATCCTACCAGGTACACCAAATTCTTTTTTAAACCAACGACTATACCAAAGAAAAGTTTGAGGATCATTAAATTCTCCTTGAATTACTGGTAGGTGTTGGGTGTTGTCTGGATCATAGAATTCCAACATCAATTCCTTTGATCTAAATATGTTATCTATACCTAGATCAGTACCATGTTCTTTGTGGATGTCGGGGTAATCGGGTACAACTAAAATACTATCATAAGGAATTCTTTTATTCAGTTCTCTCCATTTGTCTAATGTCTTATCAGAATAGGTATATGGGTCTTTCAATAATTCATATACCCCAATATCCACAATCTCATGATGATGCCACCTTTTTGATTTCTGCTTAATGTTTCTCATTATCCAAGGATATCCTATTTGTGGAGCATAAGTATAGAACATCACGTTATTGCTTTTAGTTGACACTATACGACATCTCCTTCTATACCTGCTATAAGTATATCAAATGCATATGCTCTAAAGGTTTGTCTATCCACCTTTGTTACCAGTCTTACGTCTCTGGTCCAATTCCTAGGTGCAGGTCCAACCATCTTGGTCAGTAAAACTGCTTTCTCCTTGTTCCTATAGGGGTTTCGTTGTTTCTTCTCTATATGATCAAAGTTCTTGTTTATTGTAATTCTAATCATGCTTTCTCTCCTTCGAACAATGCTATCAGCATATCGGCACTAGATGATTTAATCGTCAGATGATCAGAACAACTGTTAATGTAAATAAGTGGGGCTTTCCCCTGTAGGTGTCTGCGAACGTTGATCATATCTCGTAACCAACCAGTATTATGCCCTTGTCTATTGCCTAGTATTTCCGTGGTTATCTTGGATTTCTCATGTACTGTTAATGTTCTCATCAAGGCAATCATATCAATGTTGCTCATCTTAACCCATCACTCCCCTACGCTTGTATAATCTCAATCTATTATCTGATATAACTGGTATCTTGATAAGCAATTCTTCTTTGAAGCCTTTT
>SDBT01011309.1_pt1 | contig 14371 bp, 13 predicted proteins | sample 2277101 | NCBI WGS metagenome assembly SDBT01 (sample SAMN10404973, study PRJNA504765) | marine sediment metagenome | isolation source: marine sediment core GS10_PC15, 103 cmbsf | place: Arctic Ocean: Southern Knipovich Ridge | collected 2010
GTAGTCGACGAAGCGGCGCGGCAGCGCCTGTTCCGCAATCATGTCGTGTCCGATCCGAACGGCGGTCGGCTCGTCCCACACGGCCGGAGCTTCGATCTCGATCGGTTGCCGACCGAACTTCTCGCGGGACAGCTTCGCGCGGTAGCTGCCCTGCACGCGGGAATCGACCTCGACGAGCCCCGCCTCGAGCTCGTCCTCGCCGCGGGCGCCGTCGTCCGCCGAGATGATCACGCGGGAACGGAACCGCCCTGTGGATCGGTCCGGCTGAAACAGAACCGTCACCTCATTGACGATCTGATCGCTGGCGGTCGTCACGGCGGAGTCTCGTTGGATCTGTCCGAGGTCCGCGTCGAGTCTCGCGATCTGGTCCCACCGATCGATGTCAGGCCGCCGCAAATAGAAGTAGAGGCCGTCTTCGCCCTGGTATGGGGCGATGGGAAGGAGGGGTACGATCTGGCTATTCAGCCACTCCACCGGGTCGACCGGCTCGTTTATGAACGTGTCGATCAAGTAGCTATTGAGCATCTCCCGGACCGGCGCGAACCGTGCGGCGTCGAACTGGACGTCCGTCCATGTCTGGAACAGCCACAGGATCACGTCGCCGGCACCACGCAGCAGGGTGTTGGACACCGACGAAACAAGGCCGCCACCACCGTCGGGCGCACTCCACGCGACGTAATAGGCGCGGTTCTGTTCAACGTCCCCGCCGCCCATGGCGAACACCGACAGGTCGACGTAGCTGATTGTGCGGCCGACGCGGTCCTGCATCTCCTCAACAGCGATCAGGTTGGAGACCGGCCCCAGCGGCTCGTCATAGTCGGACACGAGAACCGTCGTCGCCTTGACGCGATGGCCAGCAATCATGAGTCGGTGATCGTTCGGGGGCGGCGACCGGAATTCGACGAGGAGCCCATCGGTTGCGGGTCGGCCATCCGTCACGTTGGCGACGGTGCCCGGCGCGCCGATCACGATTGGATAGTGCGCGCCGATCACGTTGGCGGCCAGGACCAGGCCAGCACGAACCGGCCACGTCACCCCGTCGGCGACCATGGCCGGCGTTGGGAACTTCCGGCCCCGCGTCCGGATCTGTCGGACGACATCGAAGGACACGGGCTCGAGCTGCTCGCCATAGGCGAACCCCTGCACTGTGCCGTCGAGGACCTTCCGTGCCTCCTCGAATGTCTGGCCCTCGAACCACCGATAGATCACCGCGGGCGCGCGCTCGAGCTGGGCGTAGTTCGCGATCAGGTCGCGCCATGCCTCGGAGTTGTCGAGCGTGATCGGGATGCTGAAATCGGTCGAACCCTCCGCGGTCAACGAGTGGCGGATGTCGTCGAGCCCCTCGCGGTACACCAGCACAACGCCATCGGCCCGAACGACCTCGAGGGGTGCGGTCGCGAAGCGGAACGGCGAACCGTTGACGTCGATGTCGAGAAGCCAGTGCGCGCGCTTCCCGAGCAGATCGAGCCGGCGTAGCTGCCCCACTACTTGAGCGCCGCAACGGTGATCGGGTCAATGCGCCCGAACTCTCCGATATTCTCGTCGCCCGTGACCTGGTTGAACTGCACGCTCGAGTCCCACGTGCCGAACAGGAACCGACGGCGATCGGTGATCGTCGAGTCGTCCGACGGGATCGAGTTCAGAGCCAACACGGCGACCTCGCCGCCCTCGGTCTCCTCGAGCAATCCCCACAACAGACCCCAGACGTCATCGGTCGCGGCCAGCGCGGGCCGCCCGGCGGCGGTCGACAGATAGTTCTGATTCACGACGGCCGCGCGGATCTTGCGCAACACGACGCCATCGCCCCACCCGTAGGTCCACCGAATGGCGGGCGGTCCGTCCTTCCGTTTGCGGATCGTCCCGTACCGCGAGACCCGCCGCGACGTGTTGGGCCGCATCTCCTGCGACCAGCCTCGGGAGTTCTGCTTCCCGAAGACCGCCGCGGTTCCGACGAACAGGTTTCCGATCTGGTAGAACCCGTCCGGCGACAGCGTCCCGGCGGGGATCTGGATTTTGATGTACCGGAAATACTGCGTCGGAACGGGGCCTGTCGCCCTTATGAACTTGACGCCGGAAGGGAACACGATGTCGCACAGACCCGACGCGGCCTCGGCGCCGGTGATCCCGTCGAGACGGATCTCGGGGAGGAGCGTTGTACCGGTAGCCGGATCCTGCCAGCCGCCGGCGGACTGGTTGACGATGCGATGCGCGCTCGGAGTTCCCCCGGTGTCGAGGATGACGAAGCCCGACGAGGGTAGGCCGCTGCCGCCGCGGAGCTCGTTGCGCTCGAGGAACCGCGCGCCGTCGATGCTGCCCGCGGCCGGGCGGATCGTGTCGCCGGTCAGTTCGTACGTGAGACCCTCGAAGCCGCTCGCGCCGTTGTAGGTCCCGATGTTCGTGAACGCGCCGGCGACGTCCGTCTTGGTGTCGATCTCGACGGTCTTCACGTTGATATTGAAGAAGCCGAACACCAGGTGCCAGATCGGCCCGAGGCGCGTGTCGGCGCCCAGGTCGAACACGATCCGCTGTGCGGCCGTCCCGTCTTGCGACCGCCACGGCTCGTCGGGCGACGGCGACACACCAGGGAACAGCCGATCGATCCCGAAGTCGTGAAGAGGCGCGACGGTGTACACGGCCGTTTTGCGACCTGGTCCTCGTTGGGCCGACAGGAACGCCGCCCGGGTCTCGTCTCCGATCTCGGGAAGCGGCGACGGGATGTTGTTGATCAGGCCGCCGATGTCGATGAATTTCCCCTGGGGATCCGGCGCCTCGACGCCGAGGACGAACTCGCCGTTCTCGAATGAGTTGGACTGATGGAACCACAGGCGCCAACGACTCGTGACCGTCGTTGCCGCTGCGACAGTGCCGAACTGGATCCGGTTCGTGGCCGCCGCCGGGCCACCGTCGACGAGGGTTGACGCCTCGAGGCTCGGCCCCTGAAACCACCGCGTGTGCCACGGCCGCCGGTAGGTCGTCACGAGGCGTCCGCCGCCGTCCACGGCGACAGCGAACTGCGTCACCTCGTCCGTGTCCCATGGTGCTATGTCGCCGACGGTGGCGCCGTTCACGTCGATCACCCGGATTCGGCCGCCCGCGATCGAGTTGTTGAATCGAACCTCGACTTCGAAGTCGTTCACGCCATCGGCGATCCGAAGGGCGGCCCCGACGTTGAGCGCCGCATCGTCGACCGTTCCCGAAGTGATCTTCATATCGAACATGAAGGTCTGCGACTGGCCGACGGGCCCGGCCGCGGGAAGTTCGGCGTAGCCGTTGGATGCCACGATCGCGAACTCGAGTTCGCCCGGCGATTCGAGGGTCGGAGCAACGGCGCCCGCGTGGATCCAGTCCGAGGTGTCGGCGGGTAGTTCGATGGGGATCCCGGTCTGCGACGATGACGACGCCGACCCGCTCGTGTCCGTCCCCCATCCGTTGCGCAACCGGATCGGATTGTCGGCGAGGACACTACCGCCGTTTGAAAACGAACCCCACCCCGCCGACCACAGGGTTCCTATTGATCCGTCCTCGTTGCCAACGGCGGCCTCCCAGTTGTGCGCGAGGATCGCCCAACCACGACAATGGGCTACCGCGAAGTTCTCGAGCCGCGCGTCGTTGTCGTGGGAAATGTAGAGCGAAGGTTCCGAGCCGCTGATGATCTCCCAGGTCGATCCGCTGTCGAGGGAGAACCAGACCCGCACAACATCCGACAACGCGATGCGCCCATAGACGAACAGCCGGCCCGATCCGTCCGCCGACAGTTCCATATCGGCGATCGTGATCGCCGGATCGACCTCGATCTCCGGCGAGTCCGTGTAGGGCTGAAAGGCGCTGGACAGGATCCGAACGACAGGGAGATCGTCGGCCGCCCGGATGTAGCCCAACACGATTCCGGTGTTGTTCGGCAGTGCGACCGCACACACGCTTGTGTCGATCGGCGTCGAGGTGTCCACGACGGTTGAGAACTTCGTTCCAAGGGAATTGGACGCCTGCTGCCCAATAGAATCGGAGCTTCGCTCGGAGAAAACTACTATATCGCCACGGTAGAATACCGCGCGCGACTTCACGATCCCGGTACCGAGAGAGGAATTAGACGCCGGTACCGCGTAGGGATCCCACGTCGCGCCATCGTCATCGGACGAGTAGACCGAGAGTTGCCCGGTTGACGTGTTGGAACCGAAGGCCAGCACCCGCCCATTCGGCAGCGCAACGCCGGTAATCCCGCCCGGCAATTGAGTATCTGGCGCCGCGGCGGGGGCGTTCGGGTTGACCGACACAACCACCTCGGCGCCCCATGCACCCGTCCCCGTCGGCGCCGTCTGCGGGTTCGTCGTCTCGTCTACGATCGGGAATTCGAACCTCTTCGCGAAGATCTCTCCGAGGACGTCCTCGGCGTACAGGAGGATCAGCTGTTGCGATTCCTGCGTGACGACGAGATCGAACACGTCGAAGTCATCGACGTCGGTCCACTTCGCCGCGACGAAGTGGTTCGCCCAGTTGGGCGTTGCGCGGTCTCGCCATGCGATGTCGTCCGGCTGCTCGTCCGTCCGGCGGAAAACGAGGCCGACGCCCTCGAGTTCGGGAAGGCCAGCCCTGCGAACCTGAAACTCGACCTTGGTTGTTTGGTGCCCGCTGATCTGCGGCTCGAGCTTCGCGTCGGCGTCGTCGATCGTCGCCTGTCCCGGCCTCGGCCCGCGCTGCGAGAAGCCCGAGTCAGTGAGGCCCGACCCTTGCGGAGTGATGTTCTTGAGCAACATGTCGGCCGACAGGATGCCGATTCCGCGAAGTGGGTTGTCGATGCGGTTTGCCATGGGATCACCTGACCGCGTAGACGGGACGGACGCCCGCGCGGCGCTGGGTTCGTCGATTCATATCGCGGGTGAGCTCGCGGCCCGCGCCCATCTCGTCGACCATGATCTGTCCGAGCAAGCGGCCGAGGCGGCTTCGGTCGACGCTTCCACTGGCCACGCCGCCCGTCGGGACGGCGCCTGTGTTGTTCATGTCGTCGACGGCCTGACGCCCGCCGAGGGCATCGGTTGCGCGCTGGTTGTTCACGCTCTCGCCGGCGCGCAATGTGGCCTGGAATTCGTCGGGGCCGCCACTGAACCCGGGGAATCCAGAGTGAAACTGCGGTGCCTGTTGGGAAGCAATCACGGCGATCTGTGCGCCCGTGGTGGCCGCGACGGCGACGGCCAGGGGAATGCCCGCCACAGGGCCGAGCCCGATGGGCGGCGGCGCGAGGGCGGCGACGCCTGCAGACGCGCCAGAGATGATCGTCGAGATGATCTCCAGGGTCTTTCGGGCGCCGAACAGCTTTTTTATCTGCCCCTGTTCTGACGCGAGGATTGCCTCGTTCTTGGCGATGGTCCTGTCGACGGCGTCCAGGTCGTTCTGGATCCGCCGCTCCTCCTGGATCGTTTCGGCCGCCTCGAGTTGGGCGAGTAGCTCCTCGCGGAGTGCTTGCTGTTCGGTGAGCGACGCGGCGGCGGCGGCCCCTGCTGCTTCGGTGTTCGCGATCTGGATCGACAGCAGATCGCCGGCGGCGTCGCCGAGCATCTGTACGGCCTGCAACGAGGCTTCGCGGTTGCGGTTGATCCGATCCAGTTGCTCCTGCTTCAGTTCCGCGTCGAGCTCGTCGAATTCGATCGACGCCTCGGAGACGGCGAGGAAGGCGGCGTTGTCGGCTTCGATCCGGTCGCGAGTGGCGCGGGCGTTCACCTCGTCGCGCGCGATCTCCGTCGCCAGCGTTTGCCCTGTGACCCTTTCGAGTTCCTCGATTTGGGCGATCTGATCGGCGCGCGCCTGTGCGACCTTGTCAAAGGCGGTCAGCTGGTCGTCGCCGGCGGAGCGCACGATCCCGGCGAGGTCGTCCTGTGCTTTGGCGATCTTGCCCAGTTCAGAAACGAACTCCTTTCCGCGCTTCGCTTCTTCCTTTGCGAGCTTCGCCGCCGCCTTCGCCGCTTTGTCCATCTCATCGGAAAGGCGGCCGAGCCCATCTGCCCGCTCGTCGTCCGCGTCTCCTCCCTTCTCGATCTCCTTCCGAAGATTGGCGAATTCGGCCGCCTCACGGACCGCGGTCAGGCCAATGCCGATCAGGCTGTTGTCCATCGTCGTGAGGTTGTCGACGATGCCCGTGGCCGCGGCGTCGAAGTCACCAGCAACCACGTTCGAGATCACGTCCCCAAGCTGTACGGCTCGCTCGGAAAGGTCATCAAAGGTCGCGGCAGCGCCGGCGCGCAGGAATATCAGACTGACCGTGAGATTCCGGATCCCTTGTGCGACGAGCAGGAAATCCGTCAAGTCCGTCGCCGCGCCAGTGATTAGACTGGAGAAGTCAGCGATCGCCCGGTTCCATTCTCGCGTGGCCTCGGCCGCGTCGTCGTCGACGACGGTCCCGAATTGCTCGGCGAGCTCGATGTAGTCCTCGAGCGTCCCGTCGCCGAGGACGGCGTTTAGGCGGTTGCCGGCGTCGCCGAACAACTGTTGCGCGATGGCGTTCCGTTGCGCCTGGTCCTCGACGCCGACCATCCCCGAGAGGACTTCGCGCAGGACCTCGTCGGTATTCCGGAACGACCCGTCGGTCTTTTTGGCTTGGATATCGAGGAGCTCAAGGGCTTCCTTCGCCCGACCGCCGCCGTTCTCGAAGTCGAACAGGACCTCGCCGAAGTCTTCGAACCCTCCGAGGATCTCTTCGACGCGAACACCTGATCGCTTTGCGGCGATCTCAAGGCCGGCGAAGGTCTCCGTCGAGATTCCGGTTGCGGCAGCGAGGTTGATCTGTTCGGTGCGCAGCGCATTGACTTCCGACGCGAAGTCGAACACGGCGAGCGCGGCACCCTTGATCGCATCCGCGGAGAGCGATCCCAGGATCAGTGTTCCAACGTCCTCCCACGCTTTCGCTGAATCATCAGCGGCCTGTTTCGCGGCCTTCGCGGCTTCTCGCTGTGCCTTCCGTTGCTCCCTGACGAATTGCTTCGCGGCCGCCGCGGAGGTATCCCTCGCGATCTTCGCTACTTCTCGCTGTGCTTTCTGTTGCTCTTTGATGAACTGCTTCGCAGCCGTCGCCGCGGTCTTCTGTGTGAATCCCGGGATCTTCGCGAACTCCTTTTGGAACTCGCGGATCTCGGTGATCACATTGAGCTTGATGTCGCGTTCGACCGTCATTGCAGGCCCTTCACGATCTCGTCGACCATGGCCTCGGCGGCCTCGGCGCCCGGTTTGAAGATCAGTTCCCGCACGACCTTGCCGCGATCGATGAAGCCCGAGTACGGAGCGCGGGCAATCATGGACGCCGTGAACGTCGATCCGTCGCCGGAGATCCCGATCTCCAGGGCGAGCAGCGACTTCGAAAATCCCGACTTCACGGGCCAGTCATCGAAGGCGCGACGCATGGCCGGGACCAGGTGTCGGTTGTACGCCTCGGCCACTGCGGGCGCCGCCCTCGCCATGAGGCCGAGGACGATGTCCTGGATCGCTGGGTCCACCGTGATCGACGCCGAGGTCGAACCCCGGACACGCTGCAGGAACTGCGAGCCGTCCGATCTCCAGACGGCCCGCTTGTCAACCTGCGACGACGAGAACTGCACCATCGCGTCACGACTGGCGAACAGCGCCACGCTATCGCCTCTTTGCCCGTTCGCGCGCGGCGTCGGCCCGGCGCTTCTCCGCGCGACGTTCGGCCGCGAGATCGCCCAGGTGCGAATAGAAGGCCAACGCTCTCACCTGCTCCTCTCGCGATTCGTTGTAAAGGCCGAGCGTTCCCCCATAATGGGCAAGCCCGATGCGTGTCATGCGCTCGTGGAGGGATCCTCCGGCGCCTTGGAAAAAACCTTTTCAGCTGCGATCTCCTGAACGAGTTCGCTGGCGGCCTTTCGGACCATTTCATGTAGGAGCCGCCGGCCCTCGTCCGTCAGGTTGGTTGCGAGATTGGCGTGGTACTGGTTCCGATAGAACCAGTCATAGACGCCCTCGCCGAATACGACCGGATCGTGCCGGCATTTGCGGAACGTCGGCCATCCCGGATTGCGTCCCCAACACAGGCCAACGGCCGCATAGTAGGTCTGCACGATGGCGAACGAGTCGGCGTCCTGCGAGGGCGACGGTACGGGCTCCCCTTCCTTTCGCTCGGCCATGGCTTGGCGATCGAATTCGTCGTATCCAAGGGCATCCTGAAGGCTGCGCTGCAATACAAACCGCGTCGGAATGCGGGGATACTCCCCGATCGTCATGATCCCTTTGATTGTGATTTCGCAGATGTCGCCGGTCTCGCGGGGTGCGGACTGGCCATTGTCGGGCGATGTAGACATCTAGTCTCCTGGTGATCACGTACGTGCGATTACGCCGTTGTTCACGCCGGATACTGTAATCGAGTTTCCCTCTTTCGCTTCGGCGAACGAGTAGCCCGAGACGTTGTGGGGCAGGGTGAACGTGGCTGTCGTCCCTCCGAGGATCATCGTCACGATCACGCGGTACGCCCACACGTCCGGGTTCAGGGACAGTGTGACGGTCGGCGTGGTACCTGTGTCCGGATCAAAGGTCCCGGTGCGCTGTTGAAAGTCGAGGATCCGCGCGAGGAGCGCCGACGTCTGCGACTCGTTCCGCTGCGAGATCGTGATCGACCATTCCTGCTCGAGGTCGTCGCCGACGACGTGACAGTCGAACCGGGTTCGATTCAGGATGCGGATCCGTTCGGCGTTCTCCGAGTTCGTTTCGCCGTGCGTAAAGTCGCCCGGACCGGGCCCCGCGAGGAGACCGATACCGCCGGCGTCCTCCCATCGGACAGTTAGTGATCGACTGGAAAAGCGACCCATGAGGCCCTCCGGTTACGCGATGCGCGTTGCGGCGAAGATGGTGTAGGTAGCGGCGTTGGCGCCGTCCAGGTTCGTCACCTGAAACGCGCGGTTGCCAGCGGCAACCGGGTACGCCGGATCCGCCGTGGTTCCCGCGATCACGAACCCGCCCGGAAGGATCTCGTTCTGTGCGTCATCCGTTGCGCCACTCGACCGAAGGAACGACGTCCACGGGTTCGCGGGCGAGTCATCGATCTGGATCCCGGCGCCGTTCGCCACGTCCGCGAGGATCCCCCAGTACACGACCTCAACCGCATTGATGGCGTTGCCGTTGCCGTCGACGAAGGTCGTCCAGTCGATCGTTTCGGATGCGCCTGCGCCGAGGGTCCGCACGCTCTTGACCGGGATCGCAGCCTGGTTGGCGCCATTTCCGTTCGTCAACCGCTCGTCGACCTTGATCTCGATGACAGGCCCGCCCTCCTCGTCGCCGTCTGGACGAAGCTGGGTCAGGAACGTGAACAGGATTTGCAGGGGAAGGTTCAGCGCCATTGCGGGGCCTCCGTCAAGGGGGGGAAGTGGTAGGCGTTGGGTCGAGTCGAAGGTCGAAAGCGACCGTGTAGTCTTGGACGATGAGCGTGTACTCGCCGTCCAGGGAGATCGACGGCTGCAGGCCATCGACGAGGCGGACCAGGGTGCAACCTTTGTTCGCGTCCGGTTGCGCCATGACAACGCGCGTCACGTCGAGGCCCGCGTTCGTTGCGCTGCGTGCGTCCTGCGTCTGTTCCGAAGGACGCAGCCGATAGAGGATCGCTATCTTCAGGCGGCATTCCAGCCAAACGAACCCGTCCTCGTAGGAGTCGGACTCGAGGTCTGTGTTCGGCGCGCTCTGGATCCACACGGAGAACAGGAGGTGTGCCAAGCTGCTGGGGTCCTGAAGGACCGAGAGGGGAACGGAGCTCTCGCGCCACTTCGGTTTCGACCCGCCTTGCTTGTAGGCGGACGCGTCCAAGCCGAGGATTCGCTCTACGAATTCCTCCTCGACTTCGGCATACGTGACCGGCGTTGCGGGCATGCGTCACCATCTCGGGGTTCGGCGGGTGCGCCGGAATTCACCGACGTTGCGGTGGATCACCGTGGCGCGGGCCTCGCGGCGCCGGGCGTCGGGGAGGCCGTCGTGGTCATAGTCGATGCGCGAGGTGAAGCCCTGCCACGCCCGATCGAACTCGGACTTGTGGTGGTTCATCAGGACTTCCCAACGGTTGTTCCCAGGAACGAGGCGGAACAACCACTTGAAAATCCGAAACAACGCCATCTCGCGGATCGGCTCATAGAACGCATCCGACGTCAACATGATGTCGGGCCATTGTCCGTCGGCCCAAAGCATCCGTAGCACCTTCTTTGTCGCCGAGTCGATGAACGGCTGAACCGTCGTGTCCCGCTCGGACAGGAGATCGAGCAGGTCCGGGTATTCACCCTCGATCAGGTCAACGTCTGCGACGGGCGGATGGAACAAGAACAGCGCGATCGCCGCCTCGCGCCGAGGGGTCCGCACCGTGCCGTCGGGCATGGCCAGCGTCCAGCGCTCCTGGTAGAGCTCGGACAGGGCGGTGTCGTCCGTGTCCGGGATCTCCGCAGCCAAGATCGCAACGGTCGCGATCTCGTCCACGATGGTGATCGCCTTCGGCCCGACCTGGTTCGTCCCGTCCGGCTTGATCAGGCGGAATGAACTGCCAGCAATCGTCGGCGCGACGAGGACGCCGTCGCGGTAGGCCTCGAGGGTGACGGTCTGATCACGTCCACGCTGCAACACGTCGGCGTGCGCAATGCGGAAGCTGTATCGGATCTCGCCGTCAGGCATGGCCTACCCCGGGACCGCAGCGCCGAGCGGCGTCGCAACGTACATGACCCACGCGGTGAGGTCGCCAGTCGCCAGCAAGTTGACGTCAACGTCCGCGGTGATTTCGATCTGCGGCGTCCGAGCCGCGACGCCCATGTCGGCGGCCTCGGCGACGATGAAGGCCCCAGCAGTCCCGGGAACGACCTTGGGCCCCAGGCCGGCGCCGGTGAAGACGTCCTCGCCGTCGAACCATCCGTCGTCGTTGGCGTCGTCGCCGTAGTCCACGACCGCAGACGCAGCACCGCCGCCCGCGAACACTGTCACGAGATCGAAGCCGCGGGCCAGGATGACCGCCTTCGCCGGAATCGGTGCCGCGAATGCAATCACCTGGGCCACTGCCGCCGCGGTCAGGTCCGCGACCGTGACCCGCCGGATCACAACCACCGGGGCCGCCGCGGTGAGCTCGACAACCTCCTGCGAGGTCGTCTGCATGAGCGCGACCCACTGGGTTCCATCGCACGCAAGCATGGCGGACTCACCAGGCTCCAGCGTCGTGATCGTCGCCGGCGTGTCGTTGCGCACGACGAGGTCCTCGCCGGGTACCACGCTCGCATTGGTGATCCAGAACATCAGACCGTTACTGGATTCCTCCGCGGGCAGGTCGACGTTTCGACTCGCACCACTCGGATCGAGGTTGAGGATGTTCCCGGTCGTTCCCAAGACAGTGAGGGCGCCGGTCAGCACCAAGACGTCTACGCCGCCCTCCCACCGCTGTTGCCACCTTGTAGGCCGAAAGCCTGTGCCGGTGTAGGCCATGAGAACCCCCTACGCGATTGCGCCGGTGATGATGAAAACGAGCGCCCAACCGGTGTCCTCGTCCTGATAGAAGACGGCGCCCTCGTTCTGGGAGATCGTCCCGATCGTGGTTCCGTCGGCGTCGTCCACCGTCAGATCCTCGGCCGCGTCGGCCTTGTTGAAGATGACGCGGATCATGCCGTGGTGAGTTGCTTCACCGGGCCCGGCGGTCGTTCCGTCGAGGACGACAGTTCGCCCGGCGCCGCCCGGATCGAACCCGACGATCGACGGATAGGCCTGATCGAGCGTGACGCCACCAGTCAGTGTTGACTCGTGGTATCCGCCCTTCAACGCCCAAAGGCCGCCGCGCGCGATTGCATGCGCAGAGCTTGCGAGTAGGTCGGTCAGTCCCATATTTCGATTCCTCGTTCGGTAGATTCAGATGTTGCCGAGCTCGCGTTTCCAGTCTCCACGGGCGCGTGCCCCGGAGACTCGTCGGCGAGCCTGATCCAGCGACATGGTCTTGTCGCCGCATCGGTGGTTGAGGTCCATCCAACGGCGGGCCGACGCGTCGATGTTGTCGCGCGTCTCGTCGTTGTCTCGGTCCTCGTCGTTCACTTGCCTTTCCCCTTGCCCTTGGGCTTGTCCTCGGGCGGCGGGACCCGGGCGGCGGCCGCGGCGCGCAGTGTGGCGAGATCCTCCGCCATTGCCTCTTGCGCGGCGCGGGCGGTGACGGCCTCGAGCTCGGCGCGCGCAGCGCGGCCTGCTAGCTCGGCGATCTCCTCGTCCTTCTCGCGTGCAACCTCGGCCTTCACGAGTGCCATCTGATCGCGGACGGCGGCGGCACCGAGATCGGGCGCCACGGCGTCGGCCATCCTCGCGGCGAGCGGCTTCGCAGCCGCGTACGCGTCTACGATCTTCTGCTTCCGATCGACGAAGATCTGTCGGACGGAGTCGGAGAGGTTCAGCGTCTGGGCGCGCTCGAGGTGCCCGCGAACCCGCGTGGTCATTCCTTCCAGGATCTGCGGATTCATCGGCGCGATCTGTCCGGACTCGACGAGGAAGCGCAACCACCGTTCGTAGCTCGGGATCTGGAATTTGAACTGCTGATCCTGGTCCGGAAGTCCGACGACAGGCACGTTCCACGCCTCGACGTACCGCTTCCCTGTGACCAGCGTCAACGGGTGTCGGCAGTCGAGATCGCGCAGGTAGCCGCCTGCGGGAACGCCGGGCGGTAGGCAGTCCTCGGGGATGGGCGCGGCCGGGTCGAGGTACAACCATCCGACGTCTTGGGCGGCCCGGACCGAGTTCTTGTAGCCAGCCTCGACGGGCTCGTTCTTGTCGCGGGTCCGGACGCCGTTCACCCCGGGCGCAAGGATGTGGATCGTGATCTCGGGAAGGACGCAGGGCGTGTCGAGGTGCGCGGAGATCCGCCAGTTCGCCGGGTGGTGGCGGAGGAAGAAAGGCTCGTTCGGAGGGATCGAGATGTAGTTGCCGCCGCCGACTTCCTCGAAGGCGGTCGGCGTCATGAGCGACGCGAGGCCGCCCTCGACCGGCTTCTTGATCATCGGCGGTACGTTCAATTCAGGGACGGGCATGGATCACTCCAGTGCAGCCGGGATCCCTCGGTCGTACTACACGATCGAGATCCACCGGCGGAGGGTGTAGACGCGGGTGCTGCCGAGGGCGACACCGAAGAAGGTCGTCGCCCGATACTGGCGGGTCGTCTGTCCGGCGCCTTCGGTGAGCTCCTCGATGAACAGGCCGAAGGCCGGAACGTACACGGCGCCCGTGACGTTCGTGGGGCGGATCGGCGAGGTATTAGCGACCGCCCATCCGATGCCACCCGGAGGGAATGCGAAGCCCTGACGGGCGCCGCCGGACTGCACGATCGAGTCGGTGATCGCCAGGTTGATTCCCATGCCGGCGAAGTTCGGATGAGTCTGCGTGACGGTGTCGCTGTTGGGCAGCAAGCCCGCCTGCAGGCCGAGGACAGCCGCGAACTCGGCCGCGCTGTTCGTGAATGCCGGCTCGTTGCGGTAGGCGCGGGACAGCTGATCGAACTGGGTTCCGTCGATCATTGCCGACGGGATCCGGTTGCCCAGGTTGATCTTGTACGCCGACGCGAGGTCGAGGTGATCGTCGACCCCGAGAGTCGTCGCGGCGCTGCCGACCGCCGTCACGATCCCGGAACCCGTGAGGGCGACGCGGTCACGGAAGGTCCGCATCCAGGACATGGGGACGCGCGCCTTCAGGCTGTCGAGGGTGATCGCCTGCTCGCGGGTGAGGACCTGTTGCTTGTAGGTCTCGGAGTGAGACAGGCCGAACTGGCCGATCGTGACCGTCTCGAATCCGATGTTGACCGGAGAGGGCGCGACGGTGTCCGTTTCCGTAGCAAGCGCGGTGAACGGGAGGGAGAACCCCACGTTTCCGAAGTCGGTCACGCGGAGGGTGTCGGTGCCGGTCGCCATCAGATCGCCGCGGAGGGCGATGACGCCCATTCCGTGGACATCCAACTGATCCTGAAGTTCGAGGAGGATCTCGGCCTGTGCGAAGACGTAGGCAAACCCGAGCGTTCCGAAGACGTTCGCGTGTTGGATCGGCGGACTGACGACGACTGTGGGCATAGGCGCTACCTCGTGAACTGGCCGTCATGTGTCCCGATAGGTAGCGCCTACGAGTCGTGTCGGACGATGGCCGTGTGATCGACCTTTACCAGATCCACCGGGAGATCGTCAAGCCGGAGGTGTGTTCTCCTGCGCATCAACGATCGACCTCACCCTCGCGATCTCTGCCCTTTGCCCGGCTCTATCGAGTGCCAGGAATGCCGGACTCTGCAGGTGCGCTTGTGCGTCCTGCGGGGTGAGCCTGCCGCCCGGCCCGCCCGGTGTGGCTGTTGCGCCGGTGGCGGCAGGGAGGGTTGTCACGCCCGTACCCGCCGCCGGATTGTCTGCAT
>SDBT01011310.1_pt1 | contig 14370 bp, 20 predicted proteins | sample 2277101 | NCBI WGS metagenome assembly SDBT01 (sample SAMN10404973, study PRJNA504765) | marine sediment metagenome | isolation source: marine sediment core GS10_PC15, 103 cmbsf | place: Arctic Ocean: Southern Knipovich Ridge | collected 2010
CAACTGCGCCTGCAAAAATGTGGGGTAATTTAGTACCGGGGCGGATTGGGAAAATTCAGTCTTTAATAGCTGAGGGATTTCAAGTCGTTTTATGGTCAGGTGGCGGGACCGAGTATGCGCGTGAGTTTGCTATACGTCACGGATTAAATGGTGTGGTGTGTATTGGTAAACCCGAATGCTGTGTTGATGACAATCCCACAATACGCCCAAATTTTGAAGACCGTATATTTTCACCGTCTGAATTCTTTACCAAATAGAGAGAGACGCTATGACGCTTGCACCATGGAACAGAGTGATCGCTGTCAGCGAGGATATGCGTGTTGAGGAATTTGGCTTCGATCTTTGTGCAGGGAATGGGTGCCACATGATGCGATCGCAGCCATATACAACAGTTGGTTCTCGCAACGTAGCACTGAAGAATATCTCCCGCAACTTGGACGTCCCCATTGGACCGCCGGTGACATAATGCCCAACCCACACGATCCTAAATATCAGAAGATCGTAGGTCATCTTGAATTCGCAGGATTTGCTCGTGCGCTATTCAAGACGTCCCCAGGATTATGTCTGATCATAAAAGGTAATTTTATTCCGCTGGGTGAGATAATCCAGAATGATGCTGATTACCTTGGTCTTAATGTATCTGTGGATCCACGCCCCAATCTGTTGGATCCCAATGCACAGATAAGTTTGATTGGGATTAGTAAGCCGAATCCTATCAACACAATCGTGGCTGATGAAGATGCGGTTGCCCTTGTTGACCGAATCTTGGATGAGTTTGAAGACGAAGAGGAACACCCGAAATGACACACCAACCAATAGCAACAGCAGAGACTTTCATTAACATTGCCAAATCGGCGTCGAAGTGTCTCCAGTCGATTCCTAGCGGTGATCAATATAAGGATAAGCGATTGACTCTCGTCGACCTGCAGATCAGTGCGCTTGGTTATGCTCAAGATGCATTGATGGACGAACCGAGCGTTGAAAATGCTGCCAACTTGGTCTCCGGTGAGACGGTCGTTGTGAATAATGCTGGCGACAACCGACCGAACCCAGCCCCATGATTAAAACCCCACGCGAATTTAATATTGATCTCGCTGTGCTGAAGGCATGCAAGTTTCTATGGTCGCACGGAGGGAATCTAGGTGCTCTCTGTTTTGCAAAGGAAATGCTTGTCGACAATCCAAAGCATCCAGTATCAGAAGAATTTGTTGCTAACGTTCGCAGCCATTTCCGAGAATCAATCAATGCCTAGACGCCATCTCCCCAAAGGAGCATTTCAACACCGATACCGACCTGGGAATCAGTGGTGGAAGGAGAGATCTTCGCACGGAGTGAAACCGAAGTTTGCTAATCCCGAGGATCTCTGGGAAGCATGCTGCGAGTATTTCGAATGGGTGCAGTCAACTCCGCTGCTGGAAGCGAAACTCATAACGCATGGTGCGAGATCTCGATTGGAGGATGTACCTCATATTCGAGCTATGACAGTAGGCGGTCTCTGTATTTTCCTGGACGTAAGCATGGTTCAATGGATCAAATGGAAAGATATTAGACCAGATTTGGTTAATGTCATTGCGATCGTGGAGGAAACAATACGAAGTCAGAAGTTCGAAGGAGCCGCTGCGGGAATGCTGAACGCGAATATTATAGCGAGGGATTTGGGACTAGCTGACAAGAAAGAGATTGGTGGCCCCGATGGCAGACCAGTCGCATTCGTAGTCACAGTTCCCGGAGTGACAGATATTGGAACAAGCGATCCAGATAACGCTGCCTCAGCCGACTAGCTATCAGATCGAAGCGTTCTTCTGTGAGCATCGGTATGGTGTCGCGGAAGCAAATACGAAAGCTGGTAAAACAGTCGGCGCCATTATATGGCAAGCTGATCAAGTACTCAGCGATAGACGAGGGCAAGAGCATTGGTGGGTGGCGCCAGTCTACCGACAGACTGATATCGCTTATCGCCGTGTCAAGAAGATGCTGCCGCGGTCGATCTACAAGTCGAACGATGGAAGTCATACTCTCACGTTCATCAATGGAGCTCGTTGGGTTTTCCTATCAGGAGAGAAGCCCGATAACCTGTTCGGTGAAGATGTAGCGAGTGCCGTGATAGATGAAGGATCTCGTGTTCGGGAAGAAAGCTGGCATGCGATTCGAACCACCGTCACGGCGACTCGGGGACCAATACGAATTATCGGCAATGTCAAAGGTCGACTGAACTGGTTCTACAAGCTGTGCCGTGAAGGCGAGCGTGGCGCGCCGAATGTCCACTTCACCCACATTACTTGGGAAGATGCAGTCAAAGCGGGTATCCTTGATCTTGAAGAAATTGAAGATGCTCGTCGTCGTCTTCCCCCTCGTGTATTCCGAGAATTATACGAAGCTCTAGCTGCCGACGATGAGGGTCGGGTCTATAAGGACTTCGGGCCACATAACATTGCGCCCGATATTGAGGACGTTGGAGGTACGATCCTAATCGGTATGGATTTCAACGTTGACCCCATGACTGCGTGCGTTTGTTCCAGAGTAGGCGACCAACTCCATATCTGGGGTGAGATCATTTTGCCGAACTCTAATACTGAAGAGATGTGCACGGAGATTAGTAATCGTTACCCAAATCGAGAGATAGCTATCTACCCTGACCCATCTGGTCGAGCGAGGAAGACTTCCGCTCCAATAGGACAAACCGATCTCACGATCTTAAAGAGTTATGGCTTTGATGTGCGATCCCCGAAGCAAGCGCCAGCCGTAGTGGATCGGATTAACGAAGTAAATGCGGTGATCTGTAATGCGAATGGAGATCACCGACTGTTTGTTAACTCACAATTGGAATACATGATTGAGTGCTTGGAGATGCTGGTCTACAAAGAGGGAACATCGCAGCCCGATAAGTCAATGAATATTGATCACATAACAGACGCGCTTGGATATTTGGTACATTCCGAATTCCCGATTGTGAAAAAGGGAAATCTGGGAGTCAAGCGAATGAAGGGATTCTAACGGATGGGCGTTGAAGATACACATCCACAATATGATGAGCGGTCCGGTCAATGGGTTGTAATGCGGGATACGTCTGAAGGCGAAGACGCTGTCAAGGATAAGGAAGTGGATTACCTGCCGATGCTTGGCGGGCAGCAGCCAGACCAATACGACGCATACAGGACGCGAGCCACATACTACAACGCGACCGGGCGGACTATTGACGGCCTGTCTGGGATGGTATTTCGGAAACCGCCACAGAGGGATGTACCAAAGGGAATGGATCCCTTTATGGAAGATGTCACGTTGGATGGATTGGAGTTCCAGCCATTTGCGGAGATGGTGGTCGAAGAAGTTATTAAGGTCGGCCGATGTGGGATCCTCGTTGACTTCCCGATAGTAACGGAAGATCAGGTAACGAAGGCATCGGCCGAGGCACAGGGACTTCAGCCATTCTGGCATTTGTTTAAAACCGAATCTATACTGAATTGGAAAGTGGACCGAATAAACAATCGGTCGATGCTTTCCGAAGTCCGCTTGATGGAGCTGATTGAGGAACCGGGCGATCTAGAGTTTGATGTTGAGCGGATCGACCAGATTAGAGTATTGGACTTAGTGCCTGGAGATGATGGGGATATCCAGTACCGTCAGCGTGCTTACCGATTGGACGAAGCTAAGCAGTGGTCCCAGGTCGGCGAGGATCTTTTCCCTCTACAGAACGGGAAGTTTATGGACTTTATCCCGTTCGTATTTCTTGGTCCCCGGGACACCGGAACTGATTTAGACAAACCACCACTGTTGGATTTAGCTTGGGTCAATCTGTCGCACTATCGTACGTCGGCTCAACTAGAACATGGCGCCCATTTCACTGCGCTACCGACACCTTACATCTTTGGAGTAGCTGACAAGCACGCACCGGACACTATCGGTCCAGAAATCATTTGGCATAGCGATGATGAAGATGTGGTAGTCGGCATGCTGGAGTATACTGGCAAAGGTCTCGGTTCACTGGAGAAGCGACTGGAAGTTAAGGAACAGCAGATGGCTTCCCTCGGCGCACGGATGTTATCACCGGATAAGCGGATGGCTGAGGCCGTCGAGACAGCACAAATACATCGGCAAGGCGAGACCAGTGTATTAGCGTCGCTGTCCCAAGCAGTTTCCATTGGACTAACCCGAGCATTGGAAATAGCAAGGGACTGGATGGGACTGGATGGCGAAGTAAAGGTCGACCTGAACAGGGACTTCTTCCCACAGCCGATTGACCCACAACTACTTACGGTCCTGTTCGCAATGGTGCAGGGCGGTCGTCTCAGTAGCGAAGCATTCTTCGATAACTTGCAGCGTGGTGAAATCATCGATGCTGAGGTTTCGTTTGAAGAGGAGGTGGCTCTTATAGAAACGGATCCAAGGTCATTACTTCTAGCGAATGCCCCACTCGAACCCGATGACGATGAGGATGACGATGAGTGACACACCCGAAAATAAACCCGTGAACTTAATGGTGGAAAGAGCGCGTCGTGGTATTGAAGAGAAGTGGAGCGTCCGCCAAGCGTTGGAAGCCGCGCTTTATGAATTAGATCAAGTCGGCGAGAAAGACTCCCTATTCTGGAAAGGCGATAAACCAACTGGGGTCTACATCGCATTTAGGGTTGACTCCCCGAATGGAAATCAGGGTTTCCCAAGTCTTGCTAGTTCTGGCAGCCGACTTGAGTATATGGGATTGCTCGCTCAGCATCTGGAACACGAAGCAAATTCTATTGGCTACCCACAGGTCGTAGAAGAGGACGAAAGTGGCTAGTGTCAATGAGGAACTGCTAGATCGGGCGATCCGCCATCTGATGTTTCTGACACGTCTCCAAACTGCGGAGGCGAACAAAGTATTGAGGTTCGTTGAACGGACAGTTATCCCGGATATAACGAACCGACTTGCTAGACGCATGGAGCTGATTACCGCTCGCGGATATGACTTGGGGCCTGTTACTACTCGCCGACTTGAAGCGATGTTAGCGTCGTTCAAGGAGATCAATACAAAAAACTTCCGCACGATGAAGAAGAGCGTTACGAAAAATTCCCTTGCTATTGCGAAACAGGAGGCCCAGTGGCAATCGGGAACAATCAACGATGTTCTTAAGGTCAGTGTCGATTTCGACTTTCCGTCAACGAGCCAATTAAGGAACTCAGTTCTACAGCGACCGTTCGGCGGACAGAAGATGAACGAGTGGTTCAATCGACTTAACCAACAAACGACGCGGAACCTGAATGGCGCTGTTCGACAAGGAATGATCGAAGGCGACACGATAGGCCAGATGGTCCGCAGAGTGCGAGGAACTAGAGCGTTGGGCTTTACTGACGGGATTATGCAGGCCACGCGACGGGAAGCACAAACACTCGTAAGGACTTCCGTCATTCACGCCAGTGCCCAAGGACGGGAAGCTCTATATAAGAACAACGACAGCCTGATAAAGAACGTTCAGTGGATCTCGACATTGGATCGAAGGACCTGCCCGATATGCGGAGCGCTCGATGGAGAAGTGTTCAAGGTAGACGAAGGTCCACGTCCACCGATCCATCCACAATGTCGTTGCACAACACACCCAAATCTCAAGACCGCGAAGGAACTAGGACTAGCGAATCTGGATTTACCTCCAGCAACACGAGCAAGTGCGACAGGTCAAGTCCCCGCGAAGCTGACCTACAATAAATGGCTGCGTCAACAAGCTAATGCTGGCCGAACGAACCTTGTTAAAGAAGCCCTCGGGAAAACGAGGGCTGACCTTTTCATCAAAGGTAAATTGGAGGTCGGTGATTTCGTTGCTCGCAATAAGACGTTGACACTCAAGCAACTGCGAAAGAAAGAGGGTGCAGTATTCAAGCGATTAAAGATTAAACTCTAGTCCAACTGTGTTGGACGCAACACGCTTCGGTGAAGCAGGAAGGTAGAAATGGCATTAAAAGCAGTATTGACGACGGACGAGTTCGACGAACTTGACGAAGGTGTCCAAGCACTCTACGAGGTGAAGGATGAAATTTCGATCCTTATGATCGATGGTATCGACGATCATCCCACGATCAAAGGTCTCAAGAACGGCCACGCAAATTCCAAGCGTGAACGAGACGAAGCCAAGAAGAAGGTGAAGATACTCGAAAAGCGTTTTGGCCCCATTGCCAAAGTGGACGCTGATGTCAACTTCGACAGTCTCGACGACGAAGCTATTCTCAAGGTCATCGGGTTTGCTAAAGGCGAGATTGTTCTAGTTGAGCCGACCGATCCAAATGACCCGGAAGGGAAACTCAAGTTGCCCGATGCGCCGGATCTGGAAAAGGTTCGGGACTTGGCACGTAAGCCAATCCAGCGGGACCTTGAAGAGATGACCGTCGACCGAGATAAGTACAAAGGGCAATTGGAAGGCACGATCATAAATCAAGATCTGACGGAGGCCTTGATTGCCGAGAAGATCATGCCGGTCTATATGGGTCCGTTGAAATCTCACTTCTCGAAGAACGTGAAGTTAGTAGAGAGTGGCGGTGATTTACCGACGGCCATGATGGAAGGTGAAGCTGGCGAAGAGCCGATCGGTGCCTTTATCAAGGCTTGGGCGCAGTCCGAGGAAGGCAAGGCTTACGTCGATGCCGGCGGGAACTCCGGTGGTGGAAACAACGGCGGAAATCGTGGGAACAAACACGAACCCAAGTTTAAGAATCCTTGGGACAAGACGACCGACGATGGCGCTAACTGGAACGTCACTAAGCAGATGGCGCTCTATAAAGAAGATCCCACCAAGGCGATCAAGTTAGCTGCGGAACATAACATCACGATCGAGTAAGTGACCGCTTGGTCCGTTCCCCGAGATTGGCCCGGGGAGACCGTCTTCGTTTTAGGTGGTGGTCCTTCGCTTATCGAAGTAGACATATCGCTTCTGAAAAGTCACAGAGTTATCGCTGTTAACGAGGCGGGACTGACAATAGCTCCGTGGTGCGATGTGCTCTACTACCCAGATGCCCGATGGATGGAATGGAACTTTGATCGGATTAATCTACACACAGGCAAGTACAGATTGACCCGAGTGGACCCATACAAGCGGACTGCTCGTTGTAACCCCGAACTAAAAGAGCGGATCACAAAGGGACTTCCAGATCTGAATATTCGGCATCTACAACGTGACCGCCCAAAGGCGCTATCTCCCCATCCTACGCACGTAGCAGGGGCTGACGGTGGGTCCAACGCAGTAAACATAGCATTTCACTTCGGAGCCGCTCGTATAGTGTTAGTGGGCTTTGATATGAAGGGAGGCAGCTTTCATAACAGGCATTTAAAGAAACCACAGCCCGGATGTTTTGATTCCTTTGCCCGGTCTCTAACGCAAATGGGGGAAGCCTTGGAGAAATATAATGTTGAAGTTCTCAATGCAACGCTCAACTCGGCGTTGACCTGTTTCAGAAAGGTGAAGCTGAAGGACGTGATTTAGGAGACACCCGATGAAGATTGATACAACTGGCTTCACAGACAAGGCCAGCAAAGACCCGGAACAAATGCAGATCTATATAGATTCCGATGACTACATAGATGCCTATTCAAGACACACCGATTGGCGTGTTGAGAAAGTCGGTCCAGCAATGGCGATCGGCGGCGATTGGGAAGATCACGGTCCACTTCAGTTGCGTTTTCTACACGATAAGGGAATGCGACCGGAGAGCAAGTTGTTGGACTTCGGTTGTGGAACCGGACGCTTCTCCCGCCACGCAGTTCCTTGGTTGGACAAAGGCAACTACACCGGAATGGATATTTCGCTGTTGGCTTTGGATCATGCGAAGAAGCTGTCACACACTGAAGGCTGGATTAAGAGGCTTCCTGTTTTCATTCTTGGTGCCGGATCGTTTGGTCCTGTCATACACGTTCCATTCGATTATGTTTGGATGCATTCGGTATTCACGCATCTCCCGGCGGAGCTGATTGTAAACTTGCTTACTGAACTGAATGAGATGCAATTCGGTGAGTTCTACTTCACCTACAAGAAGCGCGATTATCCACAACGCACTGGGCTGAAGCAGTTCGGATATCCATTCACGTTCTTTGAGAATGTGGCTCATCAGGTTGGTCTCGCTGCCAATCCTCTCGAACTCAAGTGGCCCCAAGGGCAAAGCTGCGGAGTAATCCGTCGTGGTTGAGTTCACCCTGATAGTTCCGTTCTATCGTAATGTCGGAATGCTTCAGCTTCAAGAGAAGATGTGGGCAGATTACGATCCTCGGATTAAGGTAATTGTCATTGACGATGGCAGCCCTGAGAAGGCTGACGATATTTTAATGACTACTTGCCGCGCAAGTGTCTATCGTGCGGATGTGGATATTCCTTGGAACCGAAACGGAGCCAGGAACCTCGGCGCTCATGTTGCAGATACCGAGTGGATACTGCACGTGGATATTGATCACATTCTTGCGGCACCCTTTGCTAATAATCTTTTCGAACAAGACTTGGATGATACGCATTGGTACAAGTTTAAACGATACCGACTTGGTGCTGCCGACGAGACGCGGTTGAAGGATACAATCCCAGACGAAGATCGCTGGGGTGAAATAAAACCACATATCGATTCGTACCTTTGCACAAAGGAACTCTATTGGGCCGTCGGTGGATACGACGAAGACTATAGCGGCTCGCTTGGTGGATCTGCTCCGTTCTTAAGTATGATGCAATCCACCGCGGTCGTTAGAGTACTTGAGGACGTTCAGCTCTATGTTGTTACGCGGCATATATGTAAGGACGCTTCGGACAATACTCTGAGCCGCAGCCGTTCACGCTATGAGAAGCTGCGTCGTGAGAAGGGAAATATCAAAGGGGAAAATCCACTTAGGTTTGAATGGAGTCACATCCGATGAGTGTACTTCACAATTCCATTGTTGACAAAACTGTGCTGATTACTGGCGCCGGTGGTACGATCGGTTCTGCTGTTGCAAACTATGTCGCTGCAAACAGTCCGAAGAAGCTGTGGTTATTGAACCATAACGAATTGGCTTTGCATTCGATTAACATGGTGGTCCATACGCTGACACCTGAGTTAGATACCGGGCTGATTTTGGCTGACATTCAAGACCGAACTGCAATGATTAATTGGGGCGATATTGCTCGACCAGATACTGTGATCCATACTGCCGCAATGAAGCATGTCAGTTTCGCTGAGGAAAATCCACTTCGGGCTGTCGACATAAATATTCTTGGCACTCAGAATGTGTTGCACGGCTGCTGGATGGCTGAGAAGTTTGTGTTCATTTCGACGGACAAAGCGGTCTGTCCAACTAGCATTATGGGAACAACTAAACGTGCGGCCGAACTAGTTGTTCACCGACACGGTGGGCTGGTCATTCGGTTGTGTAACGTCCACGGCTCATCTGGTTCTGTAGTCCCATTATTCCAGAAGCAACTGGAGGATGGCGTTCCCCTGACAGTAACGCATAAGGATGTGGAGCGTAGCTTTATCCGAACTGAAGATGTAGTTTGGCTGGTGTCGAAGGTTCTTGGGGAAATAGCGTGGCATAGTAAAGTCTATTCTATCCCTCCAGTATGGACAACTCGAATCTATGATTTGGCCAAGGAGATTGCTGAGCCAAGTGGTGCGACAATCAAGATAATTGGTTTAAGGAAAGGGGAGAAAATAAAGGAAGAACTTTTCGCTCCTGGTGAAACTCCTGAAAACCAAGATGGAATGCTAGTTGCCTTCTCTGAAAATGTGGACTTTGAGTACCGAACAATCGATTATCTTTTGAATGAACTATTCCTCAGCGTAAAGGAGGGCGACGTCGATTCTGCAATATATAATTTAGTGAAGATGGTCCCGGAATCTGAATTAACTTGACGGCCGACAGGTGGTGCCGATGAACCGCCTACACCCAAAGGAGAAGGATAGTGACTGAAGTTACAACACTAAATCATGATATTTATTCCATGTCACGTCGCTTGAATGATTATGCAATGGACATGCAGAAGTGTCCGAGCGCAAACATTCAGGGCTGGCGTGACGCCGACAAAGTTCGTTATGCGTCTTACCTTGACGCAATGGAAGCCTATCTGAATTGGTTCCAAGGTCAACCGGAAGTAGACCGACCTGAATCACATCCCACGGAGTATCAGGAAAACGACGAGTTCCGGTTTGGTCACCCCGAGGTTGAAAATCAAATGATCAACGACCTCGTACACGCACTTTGGTCGACCAAGTATGAGTTACTGCATTGTCAGTCTTCTCGTCTTGCAAATCGATTACTTACGTTCGATGAGGAACGGTTGAACAGTGAAATCGAGCGGATGCGGAAATACTTTGACGATTACATCGATAAGTTCACGCCACTCGATCTACCAGAATCGTCGCCGGAAGAACCGGCAACAACAGCGGGCAGACGCGGGACGCGAACGAGCTAGTCTTGCTAGGCCACGGATGTAATCCTGCCAGGTAGGCGGGATTTTTCGGAGGGCAATAATGGGTTTAGTTAAATCACTCGGTAAGGACTGGATAGACCTACCCGATGAGGAAAGTCCAGGCTCCCGGTTTAGAAACCGAAAATCACAAATCTCGCATAAGTCCGGTTTTATTGATGCGGTTTTGCCGGAGTATCGCGATGGCTCGGCAAAGAGGGTTGTTGATTTCTCTTCGGGGAACGGTGTGCTGTTGGAGATCTTTCGTTACTATGGACACGATGTTCTTGGGATTGATCTTCAGTACTTCGCTTTCTTAAAGTCCCAAGGGATCCCATCTCTCGAACATGATTGCCGTCACCTACCATTCCCGTTGACGGATAAGTCCTGTGATCTGATTACTTGTGTTGGATCCATATCGACCTATGGCGATGTTCATTGGGGAGTAATCCTTTCAGAGTTCGCTAGGATCGCTAGGGAATGTATAGTCGTCCGTCCAAACCAAGGACCGGTTCTAAACGAAAAGCGACATGAACTGGAACGGTGGGTCATGCCTGGATGGGAAAGTCAAAAAGTCACACTCGATAACTATAAATGGAAGTACAATGTCTGAATGGCCTGTATGCTTGACCGAAGCTGAAACGCTCGCCAAGATGAATGAGGGGATGTCTATCTCCCGCCTTGGTGATGGAGAGATTGGAATTATATTCGGTGGTAATACTGCCACCCACATGATAAATCGTGCTCTAGCAAAGGAGATGAAAAAGATCCTGTGGGAGCCAGCAGAAAATTGCCTCCCCGCAATTCCAACGATGGATCCAAAGAGTCCCCGATATGAAAATTGGGCGTTATCCAAATTGCGATACAACAACATCCTGGATCAAGATCGCGTATATGGATCTGCCTTTGTTGGGCAAAGCGTGAGTTCCCCTTGGGTTGATACTGACGAACACGTCGATGGGTTCAAGCAACTCTGGAAAGGAAAGCGTGTCGTCGCTATTTCCACGGGAAACCCTGAGGCGACCAGGATGCGAGTTTGGAAAGGGGAAGTATTGGAGATGAGCCATCTAGGTGGTGATATCACTTTATTCTCCATGCTCGAAAAGGATGCCGCCGAAGTCTTACCAGTGCTCTGCGGAGAATTGGAAGCCTATAGTCAGATCGATGAAATTCAGGCCCGATGTATTGATCTCCAACCGGACATCGTTGTTGCATGTGCCGGCCCAATGGCGACGTGTCTGGCGAACAGGTTAGCCAAAGATGGAATTCAGTGCATCGATTTGGGCCGTGGTCTTGGCGTAATCGTTAGACACGTTTACGCTGATGCATAGTATCGTAACATTTATTTGGAATGGTGAACGCGAATACACTCTTGCACATGCTACCCTTTTGAAAAAGGGATTGGACAAGTATATGTCGGAGCCGTTTCAGTTCATTGTGATCGCCGATTCCGTGAGCGCTATCTCGATGACAACCGATGGTATTATCGTGATGCCTCTCCCGGAAGGCGCAAAGAAATTAGCTGGTGTCCGCACTCCTGAGAATACTAATTTCCCTTCGTCCTATCGACGACTATGGCTGTTCTCGGAAGAGGCCAAGATACTCGGCCCGCGAATCATGCTTACGGATGTTGATGTTTTAGTCACTGGAGATTGGGTTCCGCTGTTTGAAGAGGACTGCGATTTTATCGGTTGGCAACCATTCATGCTTTGGGGCGTGGAAAAGCGATTGGCCGGTGGCCAATGGGTTTTAAAAACAGGAACCCACACCGAAGTTTACGACGAATTCATTGCTAGTCCTGACAAATGCAAGATGGACGCGAATGCTCATGGCTTTCGTGGGAGTGATCAGGCTTGGATCAGTTATAAGATCCGCGAGAAGGTTTCCGTTTGGTCTGATAGTATGGGCGTTTACAGCGTCCGTGACTTTACTCGTGATTCACGTAGCACGAAAGTAAAGAGTATTCCGGCGGATGCGCGGGTCGTGCATTTCAACGGAAAGAATAAACCGTGGCATCAGGTCACACTAACCCAGCACCCGTGGGTTAGCGACTACATTTAACACCCGGAACAGCATTAGTCTAGTTTGCTCAACACATAAACAGGAGTAAAACCATGTCACGAACACTTGACAAAGTGACACTTGAAAACGCGGCCAAGATTTATGCAGGCATACTTCTGCTGCCGAGCACGTTTTCAAAAGCCAGTCCTGAGGTGGCGATCAACGGTCAGGAATGGGTCATGCAGTCGCTTTACAATGCCACCTTCAAAGACGAGTTTGAATTACTCATTCCGATGTTCAAGGACTTTCTCGGTCCAGGTGCTTTAACCGAGTTCGAGAAGGACGCCGCCGAGCGTTTTACACCTCGCGATGACGTGACGTTCGAGACCTTGTTGGCGGACAAGCTGGCGATCACGTCAGATGGCAATCACATCGAGGGTAAAATCGGCACGGTGCAATTCGGAGACCGTTTGATCGGCACACGGATCGACGAGTTGGAGATGCTAGACAGTATCAGGCGGCGTCGGCGGTTAGGTCTACCGAAGACCGCCGAGAACCGCGTCTTGATGCAACAGGTCTCCGCGCATTATTGGCCGGTCTATGCGGGCGAGACCGAGGAAAGGGCTGCCGACAGCGGCGTCGCCGATCCGTTTCCGTCGGGCGCGGAAACTCATTTGTTTACGATGGCGCTCAACACCAACGTCTCCATTGCGTTCGCTATCGCGGCGCTGGACCCTGCCCTTGACCTGCTCGATGAAGGGACGGTGGATGGCTACATAGACGGGCGCACGGGGTCGCAGCCGGTTGACCCGAATGCGGCGATCACGGGAACACGTCTGTTCGCGAACGATCTGGCAACCCCAGGTTTCGGCGGTGCAGTCGATGACTCGCCGGGTGCCTTAGCAACCGCAGGCGCTATCGCAGACGACGTTTCAGCCGACGCGACCGGAACCGTGACGTATTGCCGGGGGTCGTCTGCTGACACCATCATCACGTTGAAGAACGCGCACATCGACGGGAGCGCTGGGCTGACAGCGGGAACTTTCGATTTTGAGTTCAACACGGACGCGATCGTTTCGGGTGCCGTGGTCTCCTTTACGGCATGGACTGTCACACAACCACAGGGTCCGACAGCGACGTGACCATCTAGTCCGTCACGTAGCCGGAAGCCCGGAGGTGGTTTTCTTTTGAGGAATACCAATGACCAATCTGAATAAATACAAAACTCGATATGACGCTGATATTGCGGCGGCAAATATCAATATCGGCGATTCCGATCAGGTTGTAGCTGATTATTACAACGCCGCTGGCGTGACGCCGGATGATGAGATACAGGCTACTCGTGAACAGTTGCGCGGCGCGATTGATGTGGGCGAGTTTCGTTCACTTGATGTTACTGCGCGTGACGCGGTGAGAATCGTTCTGTTGTCGGACAGCGTTCCCCTTAAAGGATCAAATGATCGGGCGATCATGTTGGATGCGTTTGCAGGAAAAGCAACAACGCTGGGTAATTTTCAAACATTACAAACACAGCTAGAAACCGCTGCTGAACGATCGCGCGCCTCACGAGAAGGTATGCTCGGTAATTCTAAATCAGTAACCGCTTACGATACTGAATTTATGAGGCTCCGCTAATGGCTACCAATGAAGTTCTCGTAAAAAACAATGTGCCGTTCCTGTTCCATTCGTCGGTGCATAGTCCAACAGCAATTAACGACCTTACCAGCCAAGCACCAACGACAGTTGATTTAACGTTAGATGAAGGCGGTACTGGCCTTGCCGATACCGAAGCGATTAACTCCGATCAGGTTGATTTAGGGGCAGTTCGCGCGGCGAGTTTTGCAGTTGTTGCCGCGCTGGAATGGTTCGCTGCTATTACGGCGGGTTCAATAGTAAATTTCTATTGGTCGTGGTCGGATAATTCTGTCGTAACGGACGGTAATATTGGTAAGCCGGATGGTGTCGATGGTGCATGGACGGGCGATGGTGG
>SDBT01011311.1_pt1 | contig 14370 bp, 16 predicted proteins | sample 2277101 | NCBI WGS metagenome assembly SDBT01 (sample SAMN10404973, study PRJNA504765) | marine sediment metagenome | isolation source: marine sediment core GS10_PC15, 103 cmbsf | place: Arctic Ocean: Southern Knipovich Ridge | collected 2010
TTTTGATAGGGGGATCTTTCAATCCACAAAACAAAAAAGTAGAGGTAAAGTATTCTATCATGTATATACTGTAGCAGGTCAGAGAAGATTTTCTCCACTAAGAAAAAAAATATTTAAGGGGACCGATGGTGTAATTTTCGCTGTAGATTCACAAACTCATTTTTTTGAGGATAACATTGAATCTCTCAAGGAGTTAAAAAATGTTACACGAGGGAAATTAATAAGAGAAATCCCTTTAATAATAATGTTAAATAAACAGGATCTCTCAGAAGTTATCGTCGAAGAAGATTTTAAACAAGTTCTAAAAGATGAAAAACTTTGGTATGAACCAGATCATGAGTTATATATTTGGAATCCAATAATTTATTCTAGTTGCGCATTATATGATCAAAGAAAAAATGTATATCGGGGCTTTTCTGAATGTGCAAGAAGAACTGGGCTCTATCAAATATATGGCGATGGAGAAGCACCAATAGGGGATAGCTTTAAAGACTTTCGAGAGATCTAGTTGATGTACATTGTATTTCGTTATAAATTAGAAGTGTTATTAAAATAAATCAATGCTTTTTTCTCAAATCTTTTTATAAATTTATACATACGTTATAAGAGTGCTTTAAGGTTGTAAATATTCGATGAAAAAAACTTTATTATAAATCTGATAAAGATGAAAGAATTGATAGGATATGTAATTTATTAAAGGAAAAGTGGAAATATGTTCCTGATCAGAGATTGGGGCAATTTCTATTGAATTATATCTTTGGAACCAACCCCCCTCATGACGGTTATATTTTCTTTAAAGAAGATGATGAGATTGAAGATGCTTTAAAACAATTGCTTCTCCCTAAGTAATATCTCTTTAAATTTAAAAACTAATTGATTTATCATGAGAAACTAAAGAAATTTGATTTCCTCTAATAAAAAGGGCTCCATAATTAATAATAATACTACCATCATCTTGAACTTCTGATGCTTGTGCTAAAACTATATTGACATGTTCATCTATACTCTTTAGAATCCCTGAAAAAAGAGTATTCTTTCTCATTCTTATTAACACTCTCGAACCTAATAATTTTATAAGAGTAGTTTTAAATACATTTAATTTCTGACTTTCGGAATCAAAATGAGTCATAATCACATAAGGTTTAAAAATATAGTATTATAATTCTACGAAAATTTCTCCTAATTTTATTTTATAATTACACCAAACCATCAGTGAATTATAATCTTCCTTAGAAAACCCAATGTATTCTTCTCCTGAAAGTCCATATCTTATAGTATAATTGATAATATCAGCGTACATTATCTTTCTCTTGCTTTTAATCATTTTCTGAACTTCAAGACTAATTTTCTCTACCAATTCTATATGTGATTTATGGAATTTTTTCAAATTATCTTTTTCTTTTATTAGTGGAATCAATTCTTTCCCTTCGATTGTTTTTTAAAATAATTTTGACAAAAAAGTATCTCTATCAGATTATAAAAACTACTTTAATAAATTCCAAATATAATCAAATATCACTTTTCTTGGTTTTTTTCTGCATTCATTACAATAAGAATACCCATCAATAACAATAACATACCAATTACAATTATAGCAAGAATTTAAAATGAAGAATAGGAGCGTCATTTTAACTTTTTGAAAACGTTTTTTACCCAACATAATATTTTAAACCACCATGTTAATATTCCACATTTTCTACTTCTTTTCTTTTTTAAATTATAAAAACTAATTGGAAAATTTTCTTTAGCGCTAAGTTAATTATTTCTGCTTATATCTTTTCCAATTCAAAAATTAAATTGATTTTAAACTAGTTTTACTTTCACTCACCACTCCTTCCTTAAAGTATTATATTTTTTATAAAATCCATTCTAAATTTGGTTTCTAAGATAAATATCATTGAAAAGCCTTCCCATAGTCTAGCAATCTTCTTAATCTGCCTAATATTTTAGGGTTTTAAGTCAGAGTCTGATTTTCATGAAAATTAAGTGAAAGAATTTAGACCTACTGGTGTACCTCTTGCTCAAACGAAAAAATATAAGATGCTAATTAAGAAACTCAAGCAGATTATTTAGAATAATCTAAACAAGCTATAGACCTAATTTATTAAACAAGTTATCATATTAATTTATCCTAGTTCAATTTATTATTGAATAAAAATAGGGAGAAATTTAAAGAGAAAGAAATTATTCTTATCATACTTTATATTTTCTTAAATCTATTTTAAAATAGGAATTATTTTGATTAATTTCCAATTAAATCTGAATAATGAATTATGAAAGATCAAAAAATGATAAATACTGAGGAAAAAAAGATAAATTTTCTTTTAACCGAAATTCAAAATTTAAATGTAAATTTAAAAAGGAGTTCTGATTTTAATCTAAAATTTGAGTTAAGTAAACATCTAATTAAAAATTATTCTCTTCTAAGAAATTATTACGCAGTACTTAATACTAATCAAGAAAAAGATTATCGTGATATCATCAATGAATCTTTACAGCAAGAAATTAATGATATAAAAGAAAATTCTTTGGGACATATAATTAAAAAAGGGTTAATTAATAATGAAAATGAAATAAAAATTTTGATGGAGTTAATCGATTTAAAGTATAAACAGTTTTGGGCCCATAAACCACAAATATTATCAAGAAAGTTAACAAAATCACAAATATCTAATTTTAGTTTACATAGATCACCCACTTTTATTACGGAAATTAATGATATGATTATTAATTTAAATCTTATAAGAGATTATTATGAAAATTATATACTTGGTTTGCCTGCTTTAAGTTATTTTCAAACGTATTACTATTTTGAAAATCTAGGAGATATTTATATAAATATTGGGGGGATTTTACTACAAGTACCTAAAGATAAAATTCCAAAGGGTGCTATGACAACGGAAGATTTAATGATTAGAAATGCATATAAATGTTATGAAAAAGCTTCTCAAAATTTAAGAATATTAGAAATTCCAGGAATTACACTAAAAAATCCAAATAAGTTAAAAAATTTAACTCCATTCCTTGATCTTTTCAAAGGGAATATAAACACACATAATATTAGAGCAAAAATGGGTTATATTTTAAAAGAATACCCAAATTATTTCAATTATGAAGTCAAATCATATTGTTGGAGATCTGGAGGATTATGTGAATTTAAAGAAGACAATATATATAATATTGAGGAAGGAGATGGGATTTTCATTTCAATGAACTATAACACAAAATCTAATTTTGAATTCATAAAATACATAGAAAAAATCTTAAGTAAAAACAACTTAAAGTTGATTTTAAAGCAAGAACGTACGAGATCAAGGAGTTGGACTAAAGAAATTTGTTGTACAATCTATAATAATAAATATTCAATAATTATCCTAGATAAATATTCTCCTAATGTAATTCTGGAATTGGGTGTTGTCTTTGGTATGGGAAGGAAAGCAATAATTCTAGTTAATAATAACATTTCTAAAGGAAAAATTGAGGACTTATTATTTTCAATGATTAACGATTATGATTGTGTAGTTTATGGAGATATTTATGAATTTTATGAAAGATTTTATCTTGCTTTAAATGGAATTTTCTTTAATATTTTAGGACAGACAATCCCAAAAATTTCAGATATATTTAATGAAAAAGAAATAAAAGAATTAGATAAAATAATAAAAGAAGGATACAATTAGACTATCTTTCATTTATAATTATTTTCTATCAATAAATTTTTCCCTATTCTCTCCTATAATTATCATCTCCCTCCCTCGTGTTGCCCCTCCTAAAAAAGTAGGCATAGTCTCAAGAGTATAAGGAAATAAATCCTCAGTTGATTCACCGATATTTCTAATCGGGGGATTCTTTTACGAGAATTAATCAATATTTTTTTATCTAACTGTGTGTATGTTTTTTAATATCTAAACATTTAGCGACTAAGTGATGTATGTTAATGATTGTTGCTGGCATCTAAATGGACTACACGTAGAAAAACTAGATTTGAAGATTCAGAATTTATATATATTTGTCGGACTTTAAAAGGATGATATTGCCCCTGAACAACAAAGACTTAAATTTGTTTAACCTATATAAAACTTAAATTCCAAGTAAAAAGGAACTTAACCACTTCTTTTTTAGATTAAGAATGTATAAAATTTATCGATATTTTTCTTTAAATGATTGGAGTTTAAAATAAAATGATAAAACTGAAAAGAGAAAGTAAGATTCTAATAATTTTAACATCAATAGCTATTTCATTAATTGTTTTTTCAATTATTTACCCTTATTTAATTGACTGGGGAATGTTTTGGGGTCTATTTCTATTTATAATATATCAAGGAATTCCTATGATTATAGCAAGGTATAAAACAGATAAGGAAGAAGAAGAATTTGAAAAAAAAAGAAGTAATTTTAAAGTTTTTATTGCTAAAAGATTATCTGCCTTTAAATCGCTAGAAATTTTAAGTATTTCCTATTCCTTGTTATTTGGGTTATTCTTTAATATACATTTTACCCTTTTATTAGCAGGATATCAAGCTCAAGCACTATTTATCAGTATTATTACTTTAGGAATGTTTGGATCAAATTTTTTATTTTCTACAATTACTTTTTTGAAATTTCATTATTTAGCAAATAAAGTAATTTATCCCAAGGAATTTTTTGAAAAATTTAAAACTTCAGAGGATATTCCCGAAGATATATCAAAATACCTTGATAAATTACGTTTTCCATATTTCGTAAAAGAATCTATTAAATATAATTTATATTTGCATTTCCTTACTTTATTACCATTTATTTTAGCAATTAGGTTTTGAAAATTTTACAAAAATTTTTACCTAACAGTTTTTTATTTTCTTTCTTTTTTTGAATAATACCTTCTAAAATATATTTTCTCCCTCCCCCGCGTTTCCCGCTACTAAGAAAGTAGGAGTAGAACAAATTCTCATTTTAGAGAATGAATAATTTGGAAAACTCGTTATTTAGGTTTTCTTTGAGCTCTTTTCCGTTCTTTTGCAGCTCTTAATCTTTCTTTAGTTTGAGGTTGAGTTGCTCTTTTCACAACATCTTGTACTTAACCTTCAAAATCTCCCTTCGTTAAATCAATACCAAATTCTTTAGCTAATGAAACCATTGTAGAATACATTTGTAATTGATATTCATTGAGTCGAGTTTGATAGTCGAGAAAAAATTAATATTAATAAATCCTCGATTTATGATGAAAACACTGACAGAGAAATAAAAAAAAATACTGAACAAGAGGAATATTATAAGGATATCCTTATCAGTTTTTTCATTGAATTGCCTGAGATATTAGTAGATTTGAATGTTAATTTCACACTCGAAAAATATCACAGATTTGTTGAAGAAACTAAAGCATGTCTATTAAGATATAACATTATATTATGAATTTCAGTATCTTTAATTAGCAATTTTCTTTTCCTACAAAATTCTTATCTTCAATTTCATAAATATAATCTCAAGGAGAACCGAATCGCAGTGAGACTAACTGTCGGACGATCTAATGTCAAAGAGTATAGGTACAGACATTAGGCAACTGATGAAGACAATGTAAAAATTAGATTCTTGTTATAAGTTTTTAAAACCTTTAATTTCTGAATTTCCAAATCAAAATGAGTCATAAACCTACAAGAATTTAAAAATATACTCTTATAATTCTACGAAAATCTCTCCTAATTTTATTTTATAATTACACCAAACCATTAGAGAATTATAATCTTCCTTAGAAAATCCGATGTGTTCTTCTCCTGAAAGCCCATATCTTATAGTATAATTGATAATATCAGCGTACATTATCTTTCTCTTGCTTTTAATCATTTTCTGAACTTCAAGACTAATGTTCTCTACCAATTCTACATGTGATTCATGGAATTTTTTCAAATTATCCTTTTCTTTTATTAGTGGAATCAATTCTTTCCCTTCGATTGTTTTTCAAAATAATTTTGACAAAAAAGTATCTCTATCAGATTATAAAAACTACCTTAATAAATTCCAAATATAATCAAATATCACTTTTCTTGGTTTTTTTCTGCATTCATTACAATAAGAATACCCATCAATAACAATAACATACCAATTACAATTATAACAAGAATTTAAAAAGAAGAATAGGAGCGACATTTTAACTCGTTGAAAATTTTTTTTTCCTAACGGTAATATTTTAAACCACCATGTTTATATTCCACATTTTTTACTTCTTTTCTTTTTTAAATTATAAAAACTAATTAGAAAATTCTTTAATAGCTAAGACACCCTATTTTGTGTTTTGTGAACAGATTTTAAAAACATCTCTTTATATTTCTTTAGAATAACAACTACTGTCCCCGCATAATCAACACATTCATAATCCTTTTCCATGCCGTTCTTTTTCAAACCCTCTTCAACTTTTTTTCTCCTCTCTTCAATTAAAATGCAAATCACCATAGATTTTAGCTTAGTTTTATCCTATCGGTCAACTCAGCATCTTCTGAACCTTTCAGGGAAGCCCCACACATCATACAAAGGTCATTAGTTCCTTTCATACATAGACGACAATATGGACAATTAAAATATAACATAAAACAATTTCTATATTCAAATATTTAAATTTCGAGTATTTGATAAGATCAGAACCAAAAAATTAGTAACAAAAAACCGGTTAATACATCACCCAGAATCCAACTACTACCAGAGTTATAAACCTGTTTCTTAAACTCAACTAACTGTTATGTTGGAGCTTTCTGGGATAAAATCTTCACTTTTGGGATGTATTCATTGTGAAAAAAAATTCTATAACATTTCTTCCAACCTTCTAATTATTTATAAAAAATCGATAATTTCAAAAACTTTAGAATTTTAAAATGAAAGTTAATACAAATACCAAATGAGCGGTTAGGACTCTTTCTAATCAACCCCGTATTTGGCTCTTACCCCTCTTATGATTCTTAAATTTTTTTTTAAAGAAAATGATAAGATTGAAGATAAATTAAAAAATCTATTCACTACTCTATAATATCTGGATAATATGAATGGGTTATAGAAAATTTACTCAGTGGTTAGATATTTATAATTTTAGTTTGCGTTTATTGCATGAAGTATGGAAAAAGACAGAGATTTAATATTAAACAAAGATCAACTAGAAGAAATTAACCAAGTTATAATTCAACGTATCGAGAAATATATCGATCTAAAACTAAAACCTATAATAAAATATTTTGAAAAAAAGAAAGATTTCTATGAAATGAACTTCTTATAGTTAATTTGTACAATCTAATCTATCTGGCATAGGGGATATCTCCTATCAGCTGAATTCTTAGTAAAGGCGTTCGGACTAATGCTTAGAAGCGATCAAACTGATAAATCCCTGGATTTTTCCCTTTTATTCTAGATGTTTTAATATAAAAGAAATTGATTACGGCCAAAAATCATCTTTTAACATTTTCTTTTTATCTTCATCATCAAATGCATTAACGATCCCTCCTAATTCCTGCCGAGATAACATATTTTCATCATCCATCACTCCAAGAAATTCCTTATCGTAATCTAAATTACATATAGGGCAATGAATATGATCGGTAAATTCTATGATATCTTCATTTTTACATGCTGGACAATGAAAAACTCTATCGTTATTATTTTCAATCAAGTCAACATCATCTTATAATTATAATAATAAAAAGTACGCCCATTTCAAGATTTATATTATAAAAAATTGTTTTCTTAATTAAGAATTTATTTTAAATCTATTTATAGATTTTGTCCTAGTATATGTCCTAATGCGTTAATTTTATATTATAGCTTATCAGTTTTAAATTAGTGACAAAAAAAAGCATTATTCCTGATAAAATTCCAGTTCATTTCTTGGAAAAGCAAACATCCGGAGATGTCATTCTTTATGCGTTAGGCCTTTATGGCCCAATGAAACGTGAAGAGTTTATAAACAATAAAGATGCTGGAATAAACAACAGGATGGACAAAAACACATTTCACACTTGGGCTAAAAGATTAAAAAAAAAGAAATGCATAACTGTATCTAGAGAAGGGAGGTATAGTGTATATACAATTACACATTTAGGCATAAATGATTTAATAAAATGCCTTAAGTCAAACAATTTAGATAAAAAAACAATTTTAGATTTAGAGCAAAAAGCTATCTCGCAAAGAATCACACAAATCACTCCGTTTTTTAAAGACCGCGGGATCCAAAATGAGAATATCATTATTACATTTCTTAAACTAAAGAATGAGTTATCAGGTGATGCTTTTCAATCGTTTTCTGAAGAAAAATTAAACAAATCGGTCCTATTTTTAACTTTAAATAATCCTAGATTTTATGATAAGCTCGGGAATATAAATATTTCAATTAATGATTACATTCAAGATTATAATTGTGAAAATTTATCTAAAGATGATTTAAAACGGTTTCTACAAAAAATCGTTAAGAATAAAATTAATAATATATCATTTTATAGGTTAAAATTACCAAAAAAAGATATATATCTCTTTTTTAGATCAACAGAAGTATATGGGAGCATTTTTGAAATAATAATAAACTCTAACTTAAGAGATCGTTATTATTTAATGAATTTAAGCAATGAAAATTTCAAAGAAATCATTATCAACGATGTCTGCGAAGAATGCTTACTCCTATTAATAGATAAGTTTAGTCTTTTTCCTAAAGACTTAGAGAAGTCTTTATATGATGTAATAAAAAAATATTTATTTAATCTTTTAAAAGATTTAAGAAAGCTCGTTTTTATTAATAGATCTGATTTAAACGAAATTCCTACATTAATTTTAACTTCAAATATTTTTGATTTTGAACGATTAGATTATTTACAAAAAAGAGCGTTAATTCATCTTGAAAATGTATATAATGCATCAACACCTTTTAAACATCGGGTAAATTTAGAAGAGGTTAAATATTACATCCAGAAAGCAATTGAATTTGATAATTGCAATTCATATAATTATGCTCTAAAAGCACAATACTTCCAATTGAGAGGAAAGCATGAAAGAGCATTAGAAGCGATAAATAAAGCTATCAAAATAAACCCCCAAAAAGCGGATTATTACTCAGATTTAGAAGGTATTTTACTTTGGACTGGTCAATATGAAAAAGCATTAGAAGCGATTAGAAAGGCGATCGAATTAGACCCCAAAGTGGCAAAATATTATTCAGATTTAGCAAGCGTCCTTAGTTTCTTAAAGCAATATGAAGATGCTATTGAAGCAATAAATATCGCCATTAAAATCTATCCTCAAAATATTAGGTATTATATACAAAAATCCCAGTATTTAGCGTATTATTTATACAAATATAAAAATGCCTTAAAAGTTATAGAAGCTGCTTTTAAACTCAATCCAGATAAATTATCCCTATTTGACCTCTATGAAGACCAAGCTGGAATCTTGCTTAGTATGAAGAATCGTGAAGAGGCTATAAAAATAATTAGGAAAGCAAGACAATTATGCCCCAATAAAGAAATTTATCCTAATTTATATTAAATGTCTACTCATCTTATATCACATGGTATTCACAATTTTTATTCTTACAGTAATTATGGTTTCTATTAGTTATTCTATGTGATATATTCTCATGATTGTTTGTTTTTTCTAGTATATAAGAAATAATTTCACTTTCTGTATCTATTCTTATTTGATGCTGTAGTATATTTTGTAGGGCTTTAATTGTTGCTTCAGTGTTCATTTCATTTGTCTCCTCTTCAACTTTTATGATCCCTTCAGTTATCGCATTGACAACTCGTGTAAAATATTCCTCATCACTAAGGCATCCTTCTTTTTTACTTATATTCATCATATCCTTTCTTTAATCATAATTGAATTCTCACATTCGTGAAACTACTTTCCATTGAAATGTTGAAGAAAATAAAATTTCAACCTTCATGGTGTACTACACAACTAACCGTAACATTCCTCTCTTTAAAATCTATGAACTTTTCAAGAATTTTATTCACCGTTTTAATATAGTCACCATTTCTACCAATCGCAATACCCCTTTCTCTATACGATAATACCGTAATACACACTTCCGGTGTTGCTTTACCTTCTAGAATAAAGAGATCATAAATGTAAATATTCGGAAAAAATCTATGTATTAAATTAATTAACACATCTTCCACATAAATAAATAGAATCTTTTTATGTTTAATGTTGCGACGAAAACTGGTTATGTGTTGATTTACTTCAGCATAATTTTTGCCGTCAATAAAGTAAAACATAAAATTATTCAAAATTAGAATGGATTTAGGAAATACGTTTGTTTTTTCATGGAAATATTTAAAAAATAAGAGTTCTTCGTTGGAAAATTTATTAATCTTTATACCAACTTCTTGATATAAAATTGGGTCTCGATAAAAATTGTTGACATCCCTTTCAATGTAGAGCGTGAAATCACTCATTTTAATTCTATTTAATTTTTTAATTAATTAACTATCCAATTATTCTGTTAAAGGTATAAAAAGTTCTCTAAATATTCACTTTTTCCTAAATCTCGTAGAAAAACTCATAATACTAACAATAACGTATAAGATAGATTAGAAATTGTAAAGTTAGGAAAAATATAACTTTAAAGAATGAAATCTCGTATTTTTTATAGTTTAATATCGATTAATTTTCAAAAAAATTGAATTATGAGGTTTCTAAAAAAAGAATTGAAGTATGGATTAACACCAAAGTTTTGGAAATCACTTACTAACTTATGTGAGGATGATAGTTATAACCGTAAGAAACAAATTATATCCTAAAACCTGTGGGGAATGTAATTTGGGTATAGAGTATCAAATTATATGCTCTCACTGTACTCAATTTTTCGAGAAAGTAGAATATTTGAAAAATCAGTCAAAATTTGAGCGAATTGAACCTTGTCTTTAATATATTTGGAGGAATAAGAGAATTAAGATCTTGAATAGAAGTTCTTCTGCTGAGTTGAAAAGTTCTAATAAACAGGAATATTTGGATGTAAATGCTCAAAATTACTATGAATTTGGATATTTAAGAGGCCTACATTTAAAAAAAAAAATCAGGATAACTAATAGAGTATTTAATGCATTTGTTAAAGCTTATAAGCTCTCTTATAAGCAGTTTATATCTATTGCAAATAATTACACAATTCCTGATGATTACAGAGATGAAATACAGGGGATTGCTGATGCAACAGGACTTAATTATGAACAAATTCTAGTCCAGAAATTATGGATAGACATTTATTATGGGATTTTACAACCATCAAAAATGGTGAAAAAGAATATTGGCGCTTGTACGAGTTTTATTGTAAGGAATCATAAAAATCAATGTATACATGGCCAATCAATGGATTTTGGATTAGTTTTTTTTCCGACATTTAATTGGCTAAAATATAAAATACGGGGTAAAGAGCCTGTGTTCTGTCTCAATTTGGGATGTTATTCATTTCCGATGGGGAAGAATCTTAACATTACTTCTACTCTCAATCTCGTCCAAACACGAAAAATGGGAGATTTTGGAATACCAACAAGTTTAAAATCTCAAATAGCATTTGAGAATTGTAAAAATCCAATTAATTTTTATAAAATTATGACACAATCCTATTGTGGTGGATGGAATTATATTCATTCTGATAGAAAAGGGAATATTATTGCGTGTGAAACATTACCTTCCACTAAAATCATTTATTATCTAAATACTACCAATTCTATAGTTAAAACTAACACTTTTCAATCTGAAAGTTTAAAGGATTCCCTAATCGATCGCCTCTACTCAATTAAACGTCAAGAGAAGACAGAAGAATTAATAAGAGAAAAATTATCACAAAATAATAGATTCAATATGAGAGACGGCATGGAAATATTATGTTATAATGATGGCACAGAAGCTAGTATCTGTCGATTTTCCAAACCAAATAATTATCTGGACGTGGTTACTGAGGGTTTCTTTATGACAAATGGTAATAAAGTGTTTTTTGGAATAGGTAACCCCGTAATTAGTTCATGGGGTAAAATTACAATATGATCGTGAATTGTATTTGGATTATTGGCGAATAAGAACAATACACATATAATTATTATATAAAATTTAATTTTGAGATCCATTTAACTATCGTAATAACACCAAAATTGGGATCCGCCATATTGGCATCGCTTATTTTCTGCATAAATTGTTCTTAACTTCTGTATAAGAAGATAGTCTTAGACTTTTGAGCTCAATAAAATGAATATCTTTTATATTATCAAAATCTGGTTTAACTTTTGATCATGGTTTTAAAGAATTATGAATTTATCTTGAATATTTCATTCCTTTTCAAATAATAATCGAGGTCTTCTTCCTTCTTCAAAATTTATAAGAACTTGAAAATTCCTCTCAAAAATTTCAAGATTTAATCTCGGTCCTATGAACTCAAAAAAAACAAGTTCAAATTCGAGGGATGCTTCTAATTCCTTCCCATGTTGCTTCATTAATAATATGAGTTCTTTTACATTTTCTCTTAAAAATTTCTCTACTCTATCCAAATATATGAAAATATGGTGGCAAATCCTTACATTTTGAATGTTGTCCCCGCTCGAGGCAACTCCTCCACCAGGAGGGAAATATGTGGTTCCATCCTTACTTGTCGCAGGAACATTGATATTTCCTTTTTTCCATTGCTTTATTTCATCATCAGTTGCCTTTACTAACTCCACTTTGGCTTCGTAGTCACCTATTGATTTCGACCAATTCTTATGAAGTATTTCAATCAATATCTGGCTGTTCCAAGGATCATGCATCCTCTTCCCTTTCCTCCCGTGGCTCATAATCAATAAGAAATAGGCGTTATCGTTATCGAGCTTCACGAATAATATCGGACCACTCCTTTTAACAAAACCGTTACTTTCAATATAGGCTCCTAGATGAATGTGGTAAATTCCCCACGCATCTAACAATGCATCTCGATGTCTATTTCTCTTTATGTTCTTATCATCAACCCACTGAACTCCCCGACTAAGGTATTGGGTGATCTCTTCCCCAATTTCAATTTTTACTTCAATATTTTCGAGTACACTTCTAAACCTCGAAGGACAATAGAAAATACTACTTTTATGAACTTCTCGGGGTCTTGGTTCCACGAGTCTATTTGTCAAATTGTAATACAGTAAGCATAGTTTATTGGAGTCCTTTTCATCCTTAACTTGGCTATAGTAATGAAGATTGGGGCTTAATCTTTCAAGTACCTTGAAATATTGCTTAATTATGGATGTAAAATCGTTTTTAAGATTTATTTTGGACATTGACATAATTTTTATTTTATTTTTTTTTCAAATCTCCGAGGGATAATTTGAAGTTAGTTATTCATGTTTTGCTTTAAGTTTATCTTTAAAGTCTTTTATTGTCAATTCAATTTATTCTCAGAGGTACTTTTTAATAAAAATCTTTTACGACATTCAGGATTTTGACAATATCGCAAATTTTCATAATGCTCGATAATATAAGATTTTTCTGATGTTTCTGGATTTATGATTTCTCTTATACCTTTATTCATTTTCCTATATGTATTACCATTACAATAAGGACATTTACCATCCACTATAACTTTCAGAGGTTCCTTCTTTTTTTGAAATCTCGGTCTGACAGTTACTTCTAAAGCATTTTTATCTTCTGGAATATAGTTATATTTTGCATAAATTGGATCAAAATTTGCATGTCGAACTTAGAGACCATTTACAAAACATTTGGAATTTTTTTGACAAATATTCTTACTGGTTTGACGATACTCTGATACCTTTACTATATACCAGTGTGAGGAGGGTGTCAAAGAAATCCATTATTTTTCTATTAGAAGAAGATGTATGGAACACGGATGAGGTCTATGGAAAATATCTCATAGATGAAAATCAAGACGAAATAACAATTAGTTACTCCCGAAGGGAGAGAAAAATGAAACAAATTACCTTAAAAACTAAGGAGGAGTCTAAGATAAAAGAATGGATTTGTAACGATGCGATACGACAAATAAAGAATCAGTTTGTATTCTTATGGGATAAGCTGGAAACAGAGATAGAGGCATGTATTGACGAGATTTTCCATAAGCCGTCAAAATTTACCCTCAAACCTAATTATTTAAAAGATCAGCTCGATAAAACGATAGAAATTTCAGAACAATGGGCGGAGGCAGGATTACTTAACTTAGGGAGAATAATAGAACACTGGTTACTAAATAATCTGGGAATGAAAAGGGCTCCTCTTTTTTTAGATCTTATTAGAGAAGCAGAGATCGCTGGTTTAATAGATAAGAATGAGGTAAAACTCTTAAGGGATATTAGAACTAATTATAATAATTTGAAGCATAAAACCTACTATAATATTGTTACTAAGGAGGTAAAAATAATGATAGAAAACTTTTCTAATCTATTTCAT